>Ga0255058_10000353_pt1 | contig 27314 bp, 27 predicted proteins | sample Cases_109_9_MG_FD_188637 | JGI IMG/M metagenome (GOLD analysis project Ga0255058, IMG submission 188637) | Seawater microbial communities from Amundsen Gulf, Northwest Territories, Canada - Cases_109_9 | ecosystem: Environmental > Aquatic > Marine > Gulf | place: Canada: Northwest Territories... | reverse complement strand
AACACCAGTAACCTTATGTAAACGATTAAGGAGCCATGGTCTTGCTTGCAGTCGTAGAGTAGCACCTTCACCTCGGTCGTCTCCAAACACCTGTAATTTTTTGAATCTTCCCTGCCATTGATTGGCAACTTTATATGAGTCTCCTTTTTTGGATATTCGCCCTGCTTTTGCAAATTCTTGAGAGCTCTTGAGTAAAAGATAACAGATCTGATTCCTGCTAAATCCTGCATAAGTATATTTGAGCACACTGAACCGATCAGCCATTATTATATTTGGATGAGCATCAAGCAAGGACCTGATTAAGGTCTTTCCACAATTTGAATAACCAATAAATAAACAACATGTTTTTATATCATCAAATAATCTTCTATTCTTAAACCCTCCGTAAAGAGATACAAAATATTGGCTTACTACATTTGAAGCTTCCGAATAAAATTTAAATATCTTATTCATTTCTATTGACTCTTTATTTTTCTGCCAACACAAAACGGTAAAAACCATCTAAATATTTGGTGAATACGTGCATTATCCTGAACATAGCAACAGAGTTCACAATCACACTGTTGACCTAAAGAGGCTAATCCTTCATGGGTTACTACCTGTTTGCGAAAATTGCGATAAGATGATTTATTCCAAATCTCGTGAAAACTGTCTTTCCTGAGATTACCCATAGGAATATTGCATGGCTTACAAGGAAGTATAGTTCCATCTACTGTAACGCGAGAATGAACCCAACCCATATAGCATGGGGGCGTCCATTCTATCTCCCTGACACTTCTGTAACGTGCAAGCAAGTGAGAGATGTTGTGATTTATAGAAAGAGACCTTAGCCGCTTTTTTATCTGCTCAAGGGAAAGGCTCAACAGCCTCTCTTCCTCTTGGGAGAGTGAATACGAACTTAATATGCCTAGGGTAGTCAAGAAAGGAGCGAAGGTAATTGTATCGCAGCCTGTTTCCAGTGCCAGATCTACCATAGTAGCTATCTGTTGAAAATTATGGCGATTAATGGGATGATGTAAGTTAACGGAAGGAAGTTTACTCTGCTTCTCTGCCTTTAGAGACCTTAGGAGTTTTAATCCATTGATTACTCTTTGGAAATTATTCGGATCTGTCCCAGGACATTGTTTTTCATATTCTTGCAATGAGCTGGCCCAGAGACTCACCATGAGAACATCAAGACCAGAATCTATAATTGACTGAACTCTGCTTTTGTCAAGTAACGTACCATTACTTATAACGGTGATATAGAACCCGGATCTTTTTGCCATAGAAATAAGGTCAAAAATACGGCTATACAAAAATGGTTCTCCTTCGCCCAATAGAAAGAGCGTGCGTGTGCCCATTGCTCTGAGTTCTTTACATAGTTTTTCAAGTATATCAAAAGATATATCCAGCACACTCTCTTCACCGAGCGAAGATCTGTGCACCTGTTGAGAATGGAAGCGGCAACCAAGACATCGGAGGTTACAGCGTCTTGTCACATCTACCATAACATGAAAGGGTCCTGTATAGGCGATTTCACCCGAAAGTAATCCCCTCATAAGGTCTATTTTTTGACGAAATGTTGCCATTTAAACATTTTCTCTTTTAAGTTTTTTTAGTTTAACCTTCAAACCGTATATACTTCCACGTACAAAAAAATAGGGGAAATGTATCAAAAAATAATACGGGATGAAAACCAATAAATGCTTTAATCTGGCATTGAGCATCTCAAAGATAAAAAGATTTCTTAAAAGAAGATAAGCACGATAAAAGACGAATTTATTCATGGTGGAGGCATTTTTATGCCATACCTTAGCTTCTTTAACCACAACAACCCGAAAGCCATTTCGTTTTGCTCTAACGTTAAAATCTGTTTCCTCAAAATATAGTTTATAGATTTTTCTAAGTAGTCCTATCTTTTTAAAAATGGATGTTTTTATCAAATTTGAGCATCCTAAAATGGTAGTGACAACATCTATTTGGTCTTTAGGGTCTTTGAAGACATCTCTGTTGTATTTTAACTTTTTCAGCTTTCCTGTCCAGAAATTTATCCTGTAACCAACATTGTCTATCGTTTGCGGGTTATTATAAGAATAAATAACTGGTGCTATTACTCCCATTTTTTCATCTTGCTGGCCAATCTCTACCAGTTTTTTGAGAGCATCTTCTTGGATCACAACGTCGTTATTAAGTATCCAGATGTAATCGACACCTAAATTTAAACCGTATATAATACCTTGATTTACAGCTTCTACATACCCGATATTTCTTTTATTCTCTAACATAAAAATCTCTGGGTAGATTTTAGAAACAGCCGTGCAAGAACTGTCATTAGATCCATTATCGACAACTAATACCTTATGGTTACTTTTTGGATACCTAAGTTTTTTTATCGAAGCAAGGCATTCCAAAAGATCGTCTTTGCCATTCCAGTTAACAATGACTGTCAGAATTGTGGGTAAAGGTCTGCTTTCGATTGTTCTACATTTCATATTTTTTACTCTTTTCAACCCTGTTTTCTAAAAAAGTTTTTTAACATAAAATTTACGGAAAAGATGCCAAATATGGCAGAACTATAGAACTAATAAAGCCAATGGCAAACAATGGCAAGTATTGTAAACTTAGCTCCTCTTTTTTAAGAAAAAATTTTTAAAGATTTTTTGATAAGAAGTTCCTTTTTGCAAGCGGGATAAGGAAAACTTTAAAGTTGTGTACTATAACCGGTTGAATCCCAATATGTAGTGGGGATGGATATAAAACAGCAATCATACGGCTGCAACAAACGACTTGGATTCAGATACCGGATACCGGTCGTATTGTCAAGACGGAATTTTGCGATAAATTGGCCAAAAATCCGGGATTTTGGGCGTAGGAAGTCTGACTTATAAATGATTAAAAAACCATAGCAGAATTGTTCAATCCTAATCTTATTCCAGTAATCCCTTCGCAGTAATAAGTTCTTAAAAGAGATCAAGCTTATGACTTGATGATAATTAACCCTCAGACTTAATCACAAACACACAAAATATTGAAAAATTGTCTTTTCAGATGACCTATACAGGTGGGCGGATTGATAGCCGGGGTCGGGCAAAGGTTGATCAATGGGATCGCTTAAAACCATCCCATATAAAAACTACTGAAGTTCTTTTTTTAATGATAGCTTATTCATACACCAGCATAGAGCAAAAGCAATGCTGCTGTAAAAATAGTAAAAGAGGTGCATTGGAAAAGCCATGAAAGTGAACTTTATACCCCTTCGTCTAAAAAAAAACCAATACAGCCTATAGTTCAATATCAATATGGCTATCAAGAAAAGAGGTATCCAGTAAAGAAACGAAGACGAAAAAACTGAAATGAGAAGAAACAGAACCGTCAGAACCACCAGGAACGCGCTCATCCTGTGGGATTTCTTTAGATTGAGGTCATTGTTCAAGCCGCTGCTTTGGAGTATCAGTTTTGACCATGGGATTGCCCTATGTAAGATTTCCACACGGAGGAGCAATCCGAACTGCCACTTCTTGAGGTGTTTGACCTGCAGGTCTTTATCAAACAGAATTCTGTAACCCAATCTCTTCATCCGCACGCCCATCTCAATATCCTCAATAGAAGGCTTTGAAAAACGACTGTGGTCAAATCCGCCCATTTTTTCAAATACCTCTCTGCGGACGGCTCCACAAGCGGCCCAGAAAGTCTTTGCTTCACTGCTGGACTGCTGGTGTATGAAATGGTGAAAGAGGTTTTTATATTGAGAAACAAAATTTCTTTCTGAAGGGTTGTCATCATATGAACCGAATACGGCCGCGATATCAGTATCTTTTTTAAAGTCAGCGACCACCCTTGCAATGGTATTTCGATAAATCTGTACATCTGAATCGACAAAAAACAAGATATCCCCTTTGGTTTTTGATGCCGCATGGTTACGCGCTGCAGACGGGCCTGATTGCTTCGGAAGTTGAACTCGAATAACGTCGTATCTCCCGGTCAGCTCCGCAGTATCATCTGTAGAGGCGTCATCAACAACCACGACCTCATAGGGTGAATAGGAGGATGCCAACAAGGCTTCAAGGCAGCGTTCTATATATCTGGCCGAATTATGTGTGGGTATAATGACTGAAACAAGAGGCTGCTTATCCATTATTATTGCCCCTTAAATTTATCATTTCTTTAACCATTATAATTGTCCTGACCTGGAGAATCAATTGACATAAAAGAGAACTGAATTTATACTTATCCGGTGACGGATTCTCACATAACAGATCTCGCCCCATCTACGCTGACAAAAAACCTGTTCACGGTCTTTACAGGAAATATCTCTGCTGCAGCAATCGGGTTTCTGACAATACTGATAATCTCCAGGATGCTTACAGTAAATGATTTTGGTCTCTTTAATCTCGCGATATCATTCATGCTGATTGGCTCCGCGGTATCGGCTTTGGGCATGCAAACCCCGATGGTAAAATTTGTCTCCTCTTATCTCGCAGTTCAAAAAACAGCAGAAGCCAATCATGTGCTCAAGATAACACTTGCTGTAAGGATGATAACCGGGGTTCTTCTCGCGTTTATTGCATTCAACACTGCTGAAATAATATCTACCAAGGTCTATAATTATCCTGACCTGACCCCCCTCCTAAAGGTGGCATCATTCGGAATCATTGGCGTCACCATCTTTAATTATATGAGATCCGCACTCCATGCCTATCATCTTTTTAAATGGTCGGTCATCCTTCAAATCCTGGTCGATATTGGAAAACTTTCTATTACAGTCGTGCTGATATTCTTGCTTGGTCGCCTGGATGCCTCGGCAGCAGTCACGGCTTTTGCCGTTGCTCCAATTCTTGGTTTCTTCCTTGGACTCTGGCGATTGCGAAACAGCTTGATGTTACAAAAAAACGCCGTTTTTAGCATAGTAGGCAGGCTCTTTTCATACAGCAAATGGACCTTTTTGGCAAATGCCTGTAACATGGCGTTCCGTTTTACCGGAATTTTTATGCTTGCAAAAATGTCGGGGAGTGAAGCCGTCGGGACCTACGGATTGGCCGTAAACCTGACCCTTATTTTTCCTATCGTCATAAGTTCCTTGATAGCCGTTTTATTGCCAAGGGTCTCAAGATTCAGGGAAATACAGCAGTTCAAGGATTATTACAAAGTTTCCCTGATAATCTCTCTCTGTTTAGGGGCTCCAACTATTATGTTCCTGTTTGTCTCCCACAAAATCATACCCTTTTTTTTCGGCTTAAAATACTATGATTCCATCCATGTCTTTAACTGGCTGCTGTTAAGCGCTCTTATGCTTGCGGCCAACAGCACCATGAGAATTGCGCTGTATTCAACAAATAAACCGAACATAGTGGCTGCGGTTAATCTTCTTAGATTACTGGGGATGGTTATCGGATGTTACCTTCTGATTCCTTTGCTTGGAACTCTTGCGCCTGCTGTTCTTTCTCTATTCTTGAATGCGGCAGTTCTGATATTCAATTCCAGATACGTCTTCAGCCATATACACAGTGGTGATATTGAATTTATTGAAGAAGAAGAATTAATTGAGACTTACTAAAATTGCGTGTTATCTCCTTGACCCCCTATATGAAAAATCAATTTCCGCCGGAACGGTGACAATTTCTTGATCCTCCGTGGTTGTCAAGCATTTTATCAAAACAACAAAATATCGCGTAAAACAGGTTTTGAAAATTGATCACCATAAAGACGAATCTGCGGTTAAAAAAACAGTCTCTCGATGATGATCTTTCCGTGGTTATCATATTTTACGTGAGCCCTGCGGCGGAAAGACCAGCCGGACGGTTTTGAGGGAAAAAAGTATAGATGGGATTGACAACAACAGTCGGAAGATCCAAAACCCACAAGGGGGATGGATGACCCCTTTAAGCTGTCTATGATCTCAATCCATTGGTGCTCACGATGAATAGGATCGTATGTGTACCACACCTCTTCCAAATTGTTCGACAATCCCAGATAGTCGATATGCCAGCGCGGACAGCCGGATAATCTCCCATGATGAGCAACACGTGCAGCCAAGCCACCCGGGCCAAAAGCGCTCCCCGCATAAACATAAAACCCCGGCTTGACTCGAAGTTGTCCAAGTTTTCCGACGGTAATCAACCGCTCAAGTGACGATTGAAAGACCAGTGAATATGTTCCGGAATAAGGAAGCATTAAAAATGATTTAAATTCCTGATTAAAAGCATCTAACCGAAATTGCCGTATAATTTCAGGATATTTTCCGATACCGCTTCAATGATCTCATCTTTACGGATATTCTTTATCTCTGCAATGGCCTCGACTGAAATGACAAGGTTTGCGGGTTCGTTGCGTTCACCCGGTGAGGGTCCCAGGACCGGGCTGTCGGTTTCGATTAATAGACATGAAAGCGGCAGTCGTTTTACAAGCTTTTGTTTCTGGCGCGAACGGATGATTGATGGGGGAATTGAAAAAAAATAGCCGGCCTCCACAGCCGGTAGTGCCGCATCAGCTCTACCATCAAAGGCGTGCATTTGTACCTGGGTTGCGCCGCTTTCAAGCAACAACAAAACAGCATGTCGCCCGGCTGAGCGTGAGTGAATGTTTAATGGCAAATTCAGTTTTTTAGCCAGGTCGATGAAGCCCTTGAAAATTTCTTTTTGCACTTCCCTTTCTGTTTCATCCTTTACAGCCCAAAAATCGAGCCCAACCTCGCCGATAGCTATAAACTTTTCACGTTCCTGGTAAATAAACCGGTGCATTTCCCTGGCCTGATCAAGGTCCAAGTGAGTTGGATAAAGCCCTGCAGCCGGCCTTAACATCGGATGTTTTGCAGCCAGGTCCAGATTTTTTCTGGCATCTGAAATATTTTCACCGACCGCGATAATAGTGTCAACCCCTGACATCCGGGCTCTCTCAAGGACCTCAGGCCGGTCATTATCGAAAGCCGGATCACACAGGTGAGCATGGGCATCCACCAGTTTTTTTTCGTCCGATTTCAAGATCCTTTATCCTCCTGTCTAATCTCTAAAAAAAATTGAACTCGCCTCTAAGCGACATCGAATGAATCAAAGAACAATGTCTGTCCGTGGTTTATCTCCACGTAGCGATCCTCCAGCCCCGCTTTTTGCATTTCTTGTTTTATTTCCATTGACGGAAAATGAACCGGTTCATCCCCCAAACGAAACGTTCCCCAGTGAACGATCATCAAGTGTTTCGCCTTCAATTCCTGAAAAGCCCGGACGGTTTCGGCCGGGTTTATGTGGCTGTCCGCCATAAACCAGCGCGGTTCATAGGCACCGAGGTTGAATATGGCCAGATCGATTTTAAATTCATTACCGATTTCCGAAAACCGATCAAAATAGGCGGTATCTCCGGAGATATAGATGACCGGTCCGCTGACAGATTTGATTAAGTAGGAACCCCATAACGATCTATTCGGGCCGACAAACGGATTTCGCATTGTCCAATGATGGCACGGCAACAGAGTAATTTCCCGGTTACCCTGGGTCCAGGTATCAAACCAATCCAGTTGATCTCGGTTGGTCATCCCCAGCCCCTTGAAAATAGAATCATAGCCCAACGGGCTGATGATATGGGTCTTTTTATTGAAATGGGATAAAGATTTTTTATCCAAATGATCGTAATGTCCATGGGTAATCAGGAGATGATTAGGGTTCGGTAACTCACTGATATCAAAATGCAGTGGTGTAAAATCTTTGATAAAACGAAAAATGTTAAAAAGGACCGGGTCAATATAGATATAATCGTCGTCGTCTTTGATGATCAACGTGGCATGTTTCAAAAAAGTGATCCCAAGTCCCTTATATTCTTTTAGAAGGCGCCAGTCCATCTTGACCGGGACAACCGGTTCATTTGGGTAGAATTGTCTGAACCGGTTTTCGCCAAACAGTTTCCAGCGCATTACCCGCCACAGATTTCCATGTTTTCGCCCGCCGAAAGGATTCAAATAGCGGTTCGATCCGTGATGAAGTTTTCTTTTCGTGATTTCACGTAACCGCATTTTATTCGCGCGCCTCCAATTCACATCCGCAGCAACCTTTTGGTCCCTTGCCATAGAGAACCAAAGCAGATGGACCAGTACTGCCGTTTTAAACCCCTCAAAAAGCCTTTGTATAAAGAAGCGACGCGTCATCGTTCCAAGTTCTCCCGAACCACATTAAGATGATGTTGACCAAAATCCGCCATCTTTTAACCGTGCGGCAGGCATCTTTTCCCGAAAACCCGCTTGAAAGAATCAATCAATCAGTATACATTCATCCGTATCAAAATTCCACACCAATGGAAAATTATATGGCGCCTGCCGCATCATTTTCACTATTACACGGGAGCATAAAGATGGAAATTACGCAAAAAATAATGGATATGCTGAACGACAACCCACTCTATAAGACATTGGGAATCAGAATCATGGAAGCCGGCCAGGGAAAAGCATGTTCGCGTTTGAAACCGGATGAAAAGATCTGCTGGCCATTTCCTGGTCAGCCCCACGGCGGTGTCCTCTTCACTCAGATGGATGCGACCATGGCATGGGCTGTATTTTCCGAATTAGATGAAAAGTATAACTGTGCCACGATTCACCTCGGCATAGACTATACGGCTCCGGCAAAAGGAAAATCTTTTACCTGTTCGGCCTGGGTAACCCACCGCACGGGGCGTTTAAGTTTTGTCAGGGCAGAAATCCACGACCTGAATCGGCAATTGTTGGCCATGGGTCAAGCCACCTTCCGGGTGATCAGCGCCGATCTAAAAATGACCGGCATGTCAATGAAAGGTCGTTAAACGGGAAATCAGATTCCCAGTATCGTCAAATTCCAGATTTAAATCTTCTTCACCGACAATCAGATCCGTCATTTCTTTCAAGTCATCCCGGCATGCATGGGAGACCAACAGCCGTTTCAGATCCAAGGTGCTTTTGATGTGAACAATCCGCAAATCGGCCAGTGTATAGGGTCTAAGTGTCATCAGAGCGGCATCGATCGCCTGACGATCATTCGGATAGGTCAACGGTATCTTTCCGGACTCAGGACAGCACGCGGTCAGACAGTTGATGGCCGTGACCTGAAAATTTATTTTACTCACCAGTCTCTGGGTGGTAAAGTCCGCCTGACCGATGCCAAGGGCGCTTCCTTCGCTGGCATCGGTCAGATCCCGGACAAAGATCCGGGTAATTTTCGGCCTTGGCCTTTGCACACCATAGGCACAAACATCCCGGCCCACCACATTCGGGTCTATCCCTTCACCGCTGATTTCCTTTCCCATTTCATCTATTATCAAAAAATCGATCTCGTCTAGGGGCAACCTTGGCATTTCATCACGTACAATCCTTAAGAGATTGCTCTCAACAGCCTCGATCTCGTCCGCGAGCGCCATTTTAATCACAGCCAGCTCCTGTTCCTGATTCTCAACAAGCGCCACACCAAATAAGACACTGCAGCGTTTTAACAGCTCCTTTCCGGCTGAATTGATAATGGTGTACTGATCCCGGACCAACGAGAGCCTGTGGTAGTGCTCAGCGCCAACTTGATTTCCCAGCCCGATGGCCATCATCTTGATCATACCGCTCTCTGTTGCGCCGACAAAATTGGTATGGGGTTTGATCCGGTTTATAAGCACAATCCCGTCAGCTTCATGGGCCAGCCGGTCGATAAACAAAGGGATTCCGTCGACTTCGCCCATAGTTTCCACCTCCATGGTAGCCCGAACCGGGGCGCCCACACTGCCTTCGGTTATTCCTCTCATGCGCAGCACCTCGATCTGACCTTCGGCAACTGCTCCGCCGTGTGAACCCATAGCCGGTATGACGAATGGCTTACAACCGGCCTCTTTTAGCTTTTGAATGATTGATCGGACAACTGTACCAAGATCCGCAATGCCGCGACTTCCAACTGCAACTGCCACTTTCAATCCCGGTGAAAGAACAAGGCTATTGATCAACCGATTCCATTCCCTGTCAATTTCTTCCTGCACATTCACCGGCGGGAGCACATTCAAGAGCTGTTCTATCATTCTCATCTTCGGAAGCTTTAAATCATCCATTCGATTGACGCGCATCGGGTATTCTCCTGTTAATTATTTCAACTTAAAACCGTTGAAAATGTTCGGCTTTGTTCGATGCCGAAAAATGAAAGATTTCTTACCTTGCGCCTTTCAAACACAACTGCGATCTGAGGTCAAGGCTTTGATATTTTCTTTTATCATCGCAAAATATAGTTGAGTTGACTTATCTTCGCCTTTTACTTATTGTCCTTTAAAAACCAATTTTGGCCTGAAACCATGGCGGACCCAAGATCCTGTTCAATCGGAACGGCATCATACTTCATAGGCAGTTGGAATACAGCATAAACATTACTCAAGTTTCGCACCTGATATTTTAAGGAAAATCGCATCAGGCATAGGGCCCACACCAGATGCGGCACCGTGCCCCATCGGGGGTGCGAAACTTGAGAACATTATTTAAAGGATATATTTTAAAATGAAAAAAAATCTTAGAATTGGCGACACAGCGTCAATTACAAAAACTATTACCCATGAGCACGTTGAACAGTTTGCGGAAATTTCAAATGACAGGAATCCGATTCATTTGGATGATGCATTTGCCAAAACAACGATATTTGGCCGGCGGGTGGTCCACGGCATGTTGGTTGCAGGGTTATTTTCCGGCCTGTTGGGCCAAACATTACCCGGCGAGGGAACGATTTATCTCGGACAGACGCTCAAATTCGTCAAGCCGGTTTTTATCGGGGATGAAGTCACTGCATCGGTGGAAATCACAAACATCCGTGAAGATAAGCCGATAATCACCCTAAAAACTGTGTGTGCCAATCATGACGGAGAGGTGGTTATCGATGGAGAGGCGGTTGTGAGGGTCTGAAACAGATCGAAGCAACATACTGGATACTCTGCGACGAAGGATTTCAAAAAAACCATGCGGAAAAACAAAATCATTCGGAGCGTCTGTTATTTCTCTGACACTTTGGATATCGGTATATTAAAACAATTAGAAGGGATTACGGCCCGTCTTAAGGCCCATGATTATACAGTTCAGACAAAAAGAATTTGTTCCAAAGATTCGTCGATTGCAGCCATTCGTTCCGTTTTTATTGACCCATCGCTTTACTTAAGCGTTGGAACCCTTGATCGTGAAACAGCGCGCAATCAATTCAACGATTTTATTCATACAGACAATGTCGCGTTCAATCTGGACTTATGCAATGGCGTCGTTCTGGAAGACAGTGACTTTTTATTCAACATCATAAAAAGTCAACCCAGCAAAACATTCAGCTTCACTTATACTTTTAACAATTCTCCTTCCAGCCCTTACTTCCCTTCGGCTACATATCAGAAAAATGGTTTTTCCATCGGCCTTCAGACAACTGATCTGTCCATGGATTGCAACTCGTTGGATGAATGGTTTCAAATAATGAAATCGGTCTGGGATGAGATCTTCGAGTTGTTCTACGGTTATTCCTCCTTCCTGGGTATTGATTCTTCGATCGCACCGCTTTTCACCGGTAAAAGCAGTCTGATTCATTTTGTCAGAAGGATTCAAAACTCCTTTTCGCATTCAGTAACAACAGATCTTTATATTCAAATCAGCAATTATATAAAGCAAAATAACCCAAAACCGATCGGGTTATGTGGGATCATGTTGCCATGTCTGGAGGATTTTGAATTGGCCACGGAATATGAAGCCGGTGACTTCTCGATCGAAAGGAATGTATACTTATCCCTTCACTGCGGATTGGGAATCGACACCTATCCGGTTGGAGTAAATGAATCTGCTCGAAAAATTTATGAAATTCTTTGTCTACTACAGGGCCTTTCACAGCGATACCATAAACCTTTATCCGCTAGATTCGTTTCCGATGGCATGGCAAAAATTGGTGAAAAAACGGATTTTAAAAATCCGTATTTAAAGGATGTGATTGTGAACCCGTTGTGATAATTATGATGCCCTTAGGCGGTTGTACTGTCAGCTGGGTAGCTGCCTATGTACTTCATCGAAATGGTCTGCGCCTCCACCTGTTCCAACAGCCTGGTAATTTTTTTTTCTTTTTCTGAACCTTCAAAATCTAGAAAGAAGCTGTAGTTGCCTGGATCCGTGCGGAGCGGCATTGAAGCGATTCGAGTCAAGTTGACATTGGCTTCCGCAAACAGCTTGAGCACGCCGAACAGACTGCCGGCTTGGTGGGATACCGCAAAAATAATCGAGGTTTTATCTCCATCACCGGCATAAGGTTCCCGGGACAAAAGCAAAAACCGTGTGGAGTTGGAGGGGCCGTCCTCAATACCCTCTTTTATAATTTCGAGATTATACAGTTCGGCGCATAGAGCGCTGGCGATGGCAGCGGCGGCCTTGGGGTTCTCTCTGGCCAGCATCTTTGCTGCTCCTGCTGTATCGTAGTACGGACGGGGCTCCAGCTTGTTGCGGGAAAGAAATTCCCGACATTGGGCCAGTGCCTGGGGGTGGGAGTAAGCCAGGCGGATTTCTCGATAATCTGTCATCTCAGTGGCAAGCAGGCAGTGGTTTACGGCCACTTTGACCTCACCGATGACTTTTAGATTCATCGTTTTGAACAGATCATTTACCTGGGTGACGGCTCCTTCCAGCGAGTTTTCAACCGGTACCACTCCGAGATCGAAGTGGCCGTCTTCAACCCCTCGGAATACATCGATAAATTCTAGACAGGGAATATAGGCGCCAGCAGGAATCAGGCGTCTTGCAGCGACCTCACCATAAGCTCCATGCTCCCCCTGAAATGCGACCAGCTGGCGATCTTCTTCCTGTAGGCGTTTGCTCTCCTCGATTATTGTATTGAGTAGTTGTCTGGTAAACGAGCGCTCGATAAGATCTAGATTCAAACGCTCCGCACGGGCCACCAAATCCTCTTGCGGTTCCGTATCAGTGACCGTTAGATTAAATTTTTTTAATCGGAGTGCCAGCCCCATTCGTTCCTGAAGTAGGACCAGAAGTTCCCGGTCGATCTTCTCTGTTTTTCTACGAATCTCTTCAAGTTTCATTTTTTTGCCCCTGGATTATTTTTTTTCTATGATGCCTGGTTATCAAGAAAAGATTTCAGCGCCCTTAGTCGCCCCATGATATCGATGAACATATCCGGTGTGAGCGCCTGTTCCGCATCGCACAATGCTTCTTCGGGCTTATGATGCACCTCAATGATCAATCCGTCTGAACCGGCAGCTACGGAAGCCAAACTCATGGGACCGATCAAACTGATGCGCCCGGTGCTGTGTGTTGGATCGATAATGATGGGTAGATGCGTCAACTCCTTGATTGCCGGGACGGCGCTCAAATCGAGCGTGTTTCGCGTATACTTTTCAAAAGTACGAATGCCCCGCTCACAGAGAATTACATCCGGATTACCCTCGCTCAGAACATACTCGGCACAATTAAGCCACTCTTCGAACGTGGAATACATCCCACGCTTGAGCAGCACCGGGCGCCCCGCCCTCCCCACTTCTTTGAGAAGGGAGAAGTTCTGCATATTACGCGCTCCGATCTGGAGAACGTCTGCAAACTCAGCCACCCAAGAAACGTCTCGGGGGTCGACAACCTCGGAAACAATTGGCAATCCGGTCTCCTGTCTTGCTTTTTCCAGTATCTTCAAACCGCGAAGACCAAGTCCTTGGAAGGCATAGGGAGATGTTCGCGGCTTAAACGCACCCCCACGAAGCATATCCGCGCCGGCATCCTTGACAGCATGGGCGGTCTTAAGAACCTGGCTCTCATTCTCTACGCTACAGGGACCGGCAATCACCACAAAACCACGTCCGATTTCAACGTTGGAAACCTTGACAATCGTACGATCCCCTTTTTTCCCTGACGCGAGTTTAAGATTTTTCACTTTTACGACCCCCAACTATAATAATCAAAAAATCTGATGCGCGCTTTGCTTGATGAAAACACAATTCGGAAATATTTTGCCATAAAAACACGAATCAAATGATTAAAGAACTAACTGATCGAAATTGATCTGTTATATCAATTTCTCGATTTTGCTGCGATTAATTAGAAGATAACATTTGTGCCAACCCCTCCAAAGCCAAAAGGTATCCATGATGCCCGAATCCTGAAATCCGCCCGGTTACAATATCGGAGATCATTGATACATGACGAAAGGTTTCTCTTTTGTAAATATTGGTCAGGTGTATCTCAATCAACGGCATATTCAGCATCGAAAGCGCATCCCTGATGGCGATACTGGTGTGTGTAAAAGCTGCGGGATTGATGAGGACTCCATGAAAGGTACCCGGTACGTGTTGGATCTTTTCCACTATGTCCCCCTCATGATTTGACTGAAAGGTCTCGACCGAAAGATCAAGTTCTTCTCCACGTGCCTTTAATTTGGCATTTATTCCGTCAAGCGTCTGATGACCGTATATATCAGGTTCCCTCTTTCCAAGCAGGTTCAGGTTAGGTCCATGGATAACCAGGATTTTTTTGCGATTGGTGTTCTTTTCCATATGATTTACTCCAACATTATTAAAATTTTTCCAAAACCCAATTCCCTATATAGCTTTGCCAAACAACCCAATAAATAAGATTTCATCAGATATGCCGTTTATTCCTCAAATGCACGTTTTATCATTTAACCGGTCGTTAATTTTTTTCATCGCCTCCATAAACGCAATCCGTTTCTCTTTTGCATATGGATTATACCGATGCATGTCACAAAACAGTTGCCAGGTATCATGATCCACCACATCGAGTATGTGCAGCAGTCTTTTGTAGCCTTCGGTATCGATATTGAGAGGCCCGGCGCCGAACTCGGACAATGTTCTTCCAATAAAATGGGTCAGGGCAAGGCTGACTGCAATTTGTTCATCGTGGTCCTTTGGCGTTGATTCGATAACGATCAATCCCTTCGCAGAGAGGTAGGATTTGATCTTTTGATACAGCTTTTCCTTGATCCTTACCCGGCCCAAAAAGATCTTTCTATTTTCCAGGGAATCCGATGCGCTATCCGGTCCAAACATCGGATGGGTCGCCAAAATCGAAACCGTTTCAGGCAGCAAATCTTTCATCCATTGGGAAGGGTGTTCTTTTACCGAACATACGTCCACAACGAGAACATCCTTTTTTAGAACAGGTGCGATCTTTTTTAGGACCTCTTGTAAGATTGAAATCGGCACACATAAAATAACAATGTTCTGCTGGCAAACCGTTGATAGAGATGCCGCACGTGCACCGGTTTTTTGAATTTCGGAGGATTTGTCTGTTCGATTAAAAACCGAAACATCAAAATCTTCGGCCAAATATGTTGCAATCATCTTTCCAAAACGTCCAAAACCGAAAATACCGATCATAATACCTCTGATATTTGTTCAAAACCTCTTCTGAGGTTCTCTTCTGAAACGGCAAATGATATTCGGAGGTGATTTGCCATGCCAAATGCCTCCCCCGGAACCACCGCCACATTCGCTTTTTCCAAAAGACGTTCAGCCAGACTGCCCGATGTTTCATTGTCCTTTAAATGGATAGATACGTCCGGAAAAAGATAAAAAGCCCCCTGGGGCTTAACACATCCAAACAACTTTGTGACGTATTGATAGGCGATATCTCTTTTTCGTTGTAATTCAGACCGCCACGTTGAAAGAAAAGATTCATCCAAAGACAGTGCTGTCAATGCGCCGTACTGGGCAAATGTGCAGACATTGCCCGACAGGTGGCTCTGAAGTTTGGAAAGTGCTGCAATAATCGTTTTGGGCGCTGCTAGGTAACCGATCCTGAAACCGGTCATGCTGAAGCTTTTGGAAAAGCTTCTCGTTACAATCGTTTGATTGCGAATATTTTCGATGTCGTACATACTGCAATGGGTATTGTCATCATAAACAAAAGCATCGTAGGCTTCATCTGCCACAATAAAAAGATCATGATCGATGGCCAACCCGGCGACTTTTTTAAGGTCTAACGCGGAATAGACAGCACCGGTGGGATTATTCGGCGAATTTATCAAAATTGCTTTGGTCTTATGGGTAATGGCCCGCTCAATTTCTTTGCAATCGAGCTGATGATCTTTGGTGGGAACAAATATCGGTCTTCCCCCGGCCATTTTCACCTGTTCGACAAAGCTGACCCAGAATGGTGTGGGGATAATCACCTCATCCAAAGGATCACAAATAACCTGAAAAATCATAAACAACACCTGTTTGGATCCATTTGAGATCAGTATATTATCCGCGTCATAACCGCTAAATTGTGCTGCGAGCCGTGCTCGAAGCTGGGGGAGACCGCCAATCGGTCCGTACCGGGTTTTTTTTTCGGACAGGGCCTTTTTCGTAGATTCTATTATCTCGGGGGGCGTATCAAATTGTGGCTCACCCACGGCAAAATCGATTATCTTTTTCCCGTCCCGACGCAGGCGCGCTATTAAAGAGGTAAATGAAACCGTTTGTGATTCTTCAATCGACTGAATTTTATTGGACAGTTTCATTTTATCTCAACTTTTGCCTGAGTGCGAGGTCTGCGATGACCAGCGCTGCCATACCTTCGACAATCGGAATGGCCCGTGGCACCACACATGGGTCATGACGTCCTCCGGCCTCAAGGACAACATCATTGCCATTAAAATCGACGGTTTGTTGGGGCAAGCTGATGGTTGCCGGTGGTTTGAAAGCGACCCGAAAAAGAATCGGTTCACCGTTGGAAATACCGCCTTGGACACCCCCACTGTGGTTGGTTTTTGTCCCCAGACGATCTCCTTTTTTCATAAACAAATCATTGTGCGCGGATCCCAGCATTTCCGAGCATGCAAAACCCAAACCGATTTCAAACCCTTTGGTCGCGGGGATGGATAACATGGCCTGGGCCAATAAAGCTTCCAGTTTATCAAAAACCGGTTCTCCCAACCCGGCCGGAAGATTTCGGCAAACACAGGTGATGACCCCGCCGAGTGAGTCGCCTGCCTTTTGAGCCTCCAAAATTGCTTCTTTAATCTTTTCACTCGTATCTGAATCCGGACATCGAGCCATCGAGCGATCCACATCCTTGCGCGTAATCCCCATAATATCAATGGGGGGCACTTCAATAGCATAGACATTGCTGACCCAGGCAACAATTTCAATGCCGTAATCTTCATATAGCAATTTTTCTGCAATTGCGCCCCCTGCGACGCGGGCAACCGTTTCCCGGGCGCTGGAGCGTCCCCCACCACCCAAAGCCCGAATGCCGTATTTCATCTGATAGGTATAGTCAGCGTGGGAGGGTCGTGGAACCGAAAGGATCCGCCGGTAATCGTCTGTGCGTTGATTTTTATTTTTTACAATGAGTGAAATCGGTGTGCCCAGCGTCTTGCCGTTTTCCACACCGGACAGTATGGAAACCCGGTCTACCTCGTTTCTCGTGGTCGTTAACCGGCTCTGGCCAGGCCGACGCCGATCGAGCTGTGGTTGGATATCTGCCTCGCTGAGAGTAATTTTAGGTGGGCATCCGTCAACCACGGCGCCAACGCCAGGGCCGTGGGATTCTCCGAATGTGGTGATCCGAAACAATGTACCGAATGAACTGGACATACAATTGCGCCCCCTGTTAAAACACGTTTTTCCTACCCATGTCTTTTATCTTCTGGATGAGGGTTTTTGAAATTTCAGCCACCCCGATGCCGTTGGTATTCATAAAAAAATCACTGGCGTTTTCATAATAAGGGTTTCGCTCCAAAAGCGTTTCTTCAATTTCTTCTTTAAGCCCTTTGTCTGTCAACGCTGGTCGCAAATTCCCGGTGTTTTCATCCTGAAGAATTCTTTCCAGAATGGTTAGAGTGGTTGCGCGTAACCAAATTATAGTGCTGCTCTTTTTCATCTCTTCTACGTTATCCGTGTCAAGCACCATCCCGCCACCGGTCGCAACCACTTGCCGATCTTTTTTGCAAATCTTTTTTAGCGTTGATCGTTCCATGGAGCGAAATGCGTTCCATCCTTTTGTATCGACGATCTTCTGAATGCTCTGGCCGGACTCTTGAACGATCAACATGTCCGAATCGACAAAAGACCTGCCCATCATCCGGGCGATCGATTTTCCCACCGTTGTTTTCCCGACACAACGGTATCCAATCAAAAAGATGTTCATCAACCGTATAATTCCTCAAAAACTTGCCAGAAGTCTGGAAAAGATTTTTCAACGCAACCTTCGTCTCGAATAAAAACCCCTGGGACATTTAAACCAGCGATCGCAAAACTCATAGCAATGCGATGATCATTGTAAGTGTCGATTATCGATCCACACGGTTTCCCGCCCTTGACGACCAACTCATTATCGGTGGCGGTGGCTTTGATTCCCATTTTGTTCAGTTCAGTCACGACAGCGGTTAAACGATCGCTTTCTTTTGATTTAAGATGCGCAACATTGTAAATCACCGATGTACCCTCGGCAAATGCTGCCACCAAGGCCAACGTCGGCACCGAATCCGGCATGTCGGAAAGATCCGCTTTGATCGCAGAAAGCGCCCCGCCCAAAACGCTGATACCGTCGGGCTCTTTGAAGATGCGACAACCCATTTTATTTAACAGGTCGACAAACCGGACATCACCCTGGGGTGAACCTGGCTTGATGCCTAGAACCTTTATCCGGGTACCGGTGATAGCGGCCGCACTCCAGAAATAGGCCGCCTGCGAACAATCCCCTTCCACCCAATATTCACCGGTACGGTAAACCTGTGCGCCCGGAACCTTAAATTTCCGATAGCCCTCGCGTGTGAGGGTAACACCGAAGGTTCTCATCACCTCCACGGTCATGTCCACATACGGTCTGGATACCGGTCCTTTGGTCACGGTAATTTCAATACCGTTTTCCGTATATGGAGCGATCAACAGAAGAGCGGAAAGATATTGACTGCTTTTTTCACAATTAATCGCAACCTTATGTCCGAATAACGTTCCCCCGGCCACCTCGACCGGTGGACAACCATTGTTGTTAAGGGATCGGACAGATACCCCAAGTTGTCCTAGCGCATCCAAAAGATCCTGAATCGGGCGTTCCCCCATCCGTTGTGATCCGGTAAGCGTAAATGTTCCTTTTCCGATTGCCGCCACAGCCGTTAACAGCCGCATGGATGTTCCGGAATTTTCGAGATGAATCGGGGAATCGCATGAATTCAGATACCCCCCCCTTCCATGGACAAGGAAACCATCTGTTTTGGTTTCTATCCGAATTCCCATCTGTTCTAAGGCGGCTATTGTCATTTGTGTATCATCGCTGATTAGACCGTTGTTGATCACAGAGACGCCGTCTGATAATGCGGCTGCGATCAACATCCGGTGTGTAAAGCTTTTGGATCCCGGAACGGTTATCTCGCAATTGTTTATTTTATGCTGCTTAATCTCGATCATCCGCTATTTCATCCATTAATTCAGTATCAGTTTCTATTAACTCTTCAACGCATCCAAAACCGTTGAACGCATGATATCAATCGGTGCTTTTTGATCCGTCCACAACTCAAACTGAAGTGCCCCCTGGTTCACAAACATGCCAACGCCATCAATGGTTTCTGCGCCTCGTTCCTCCGCCACCTTTAACAGCATGGTTTTCAGTGGATTATAAACAATGTCCATGACCACCATCTCTTTGTTTAAAGCCGTACCTTTGACCGGCATGGCTTCACTATTCGGCGTCATCCCAACCGGAGTGGTGTTGATCAGGACCTGACATTCGCTTCGACCAAATTCCGAAAGGGGTCGGAATTCTGAATCTAGATCCGATGCCAGCCGCTCACCGTTAATTGTCGATCGATTATAAATCGTGAGCTTTCCGCCAGCCAAAACAATGCCGGTACCAATAGCCCTCGCTGCGCCGCCAGCGCCGATGACGGCAACATCCTTGTCCTTAACAGTCGTTTTATCGGTTAATGCTTTTAGGGCCCCGTGACAATCAGTATTATATCCAATGAGTTTTCCGTTTTGGTTGGCAATGGTATTTACGGCACCCACCTTAACCGCCAAATCGTCATGAACATCGAGGAACTCCATTACAGCGACCTTATACGGAACGGTGACACTGATGCCTTTCATATTCAAAGCCCTTATCCCTTTGACCGCGGCGGATAGATCCACAATGTTAAACGCCAGGTAGACGCCGTTGTAACCCGTCTCTTCAAAAGCCCGGTTGTGCATCACCGGGCTCAGGCTGTGTGCAACCGGATTGCCAAAAAGACCGAAAAGAGATGTATTGGAATAAATCATTTCCCTGTTTTACTCCCACGTTCTCCTTTAAAGAGCCCGCTGTACACCACGGCCACCGGCAATGATGGCGGTGAATATATGATGGAGGGCATCATCGCCCAGTGGGCCTTTGTTCCGATCCGTCAACCGATTAATGATTTCATTTTCCCGGTCTTTGTCTACGACCCGAATGTCGCATTTTTTTTTAATATAGCCAATTTGTTGTGCAAGTAAAAATCGCTTGTTGATTAAGTCTAGAATTTTTTCATCGATTTTATCAATAGCACTTCTCAATGCTCGGATATCCGCATTTAAATCGTCTGGAAAATTATTTGGGTTTGATTTTTTCATCGATCGTGTCCTTTAGTTCTTCAAGCGAAATTTTCTCAACAACGGCCGTGCCAATTCCATCCAGTAGTACGAAACTTATAAAGTTACTCTCCCGTTTTTTATCCTTTTCCAGTGCATCAAAGAGTTGTTCATGTTCAGATTCAATCCGGGTCGGAAGTTTTAGGTGCTTCATCAGTGATAGGATCCTTTGTTCATCTTCAACCGCCAAAAGCCCCCTTTTGGCTGAAATGGCCGATGCGATCGTTATACCCATGCTAACAGCTTCACCGTGTGGAACTCCCATAACTTTTTCGACCGCGTGTCCGAAAGTGTGGCCGAAGTTAAGTATCCGACGTTCTCCTCTTTCGGTTTCATCCCGGCTGACAATCGATGATTTGAGAGTTACAGAATCAAGTACCAATCTTTCGATAATCTGACCGTCTAACGCCCTGGCATTTTCATGATGCTGTTCAAGAAATGCAAATAAATTGACATCTCCTATGACACCATGTTTGACGATTTCAGCAAATCCGCATGAGATTTCTCTTTCGGATAGGGTTTTTAAAAGATCCAGGTCACAAATCACAAACTCCGGCTGATTAAACACCCCGATCATATTTTTATACCCATTAAAATTAACACCATTTTTACCACCGACACTTGCATCGACCTGCGCAAGAAGAGTGGTGGCAACAAAACCGAATCGGATACCCCGCATAAAGGTCGATGCGACGAATCCGGCAATGTCACATACAATACCGCCGCCTATACCGACAATAAAAGACGAACGATTCGCTCCGACTGATACCAACTGGGTGTAAATATCTTGGACGGTTTTTAGAGTCTTGATCTTCTCCCCGGTTCCGATGGTGATGATGTCACCGGGCATCGAGTCCATCGGGCAGATTTTCTTAACATTGACATCGGTTATGATTATCGGCCGGCTTCCCGGAATGTATTGGTAAAGGTTTTCCAGACGCTCGCCGATCAAAATGTTCGATTTGGCCCTATTCCCGTGAATTGTTATGGTTTTCATTTTTTCGAAAGTGTCTTATCTTCAATGACGCCGGTTAATACGTTGACGGAACCGCCTGTAGCAATTGTTCATTCGCCCAAAGCATTAACTGCTCGGTGGTCTTCCATGAAATGCATTCATCGGTAATGGAAACGCCATATTTGAGTGACGAAACATCGGCACAACCCCCCTGGTTCCCTTCATGAAGATTGCTTTCCAGCATCAGACCGATCAAGGCTTCATTACCGGAGATAAACTGGCCAATGATATTTTTCCAAACCACGGATTGTCCCTGGTATTTTTTCATCGAATTGGCATGGGAGCAATCGACCATAATGGCCTCCGGCAGCTTTTTTTCAATCAGATTAAGCCGCGCCTCCTCAATACTAATCGGATCATAATTGGGTCGTTTGCCCCCACGCAACACAATATGTCCCCAAGGATTACCGCCTGTTTTAACCACACAGGGTTTTCCATCTTGATCGATCCCAAGAAAGCTTTGCGGGGTACGGGCCGCAATGAGCGCGTTGATGGCTGATGATAAATTTCCGTCTAAACTGTTTTTAAAACCCACCGGCATTGAAAGACCGCTGGCCAGCTCGCGGTGTGTCTGTGATTCGGTTGTGCGGGCACCGATGGCAGACCAGCTTACCAAATCGGTCATATACTGGGCTGTGATCGGATCGAGCATCTCTGTGGCAGAGGGGAGTCCCATCTCGGTGATTTTTAATAAAAGGCTGCGGGCCTTCCGCAGACCCTCAATTATGTCACAGGTTCCGTCCAAATACGGGTCATTTATCATCCCTTTCCATCCCACGATGGTCCGGGGTTTTTCAAAATAAACCCGCATGACCAAAAAGAGCGTTTTCTCCACCTGTTTTTGCAAAAGGTTCAGCTTTTTTGCATATTCAAGTGCAGCTTCCTCATCGTGGATGGAACAAGGCCCGACAATCACCAGTAGACGCTGGTCTTTTTTTTGCAATATCTTTTCAATGACGCCTCGCCCAAAAGCGACTGTTTTATTGGCCTTGGTAGTGATGAGAATTTCCTGTTTCAGATTTTTCGGTGTCAACAGGGGTATATACCCTTTTATTCGTAAGTCATCTGTCGGTTTCATCATTAAGATCCTTTTATCAAATTGAGATCGCCATAAAACTTAATCCGTCATGCACAGCAGTTCAAAAAATGGCACCGGCAAAAAAGGCGGCGAATCTAAACCACCCGCAGTTATAAACAAAAAAAGCCGTAGGTTTTTTAGTCTACCCACGGCTTTTTGCTCTTGATTAAACGGTTTTGTGATCTCAGCGAGCCCCAGGCAAACCGGTACCGAAAAAATAGTACCGAAAATAAAAAAAGACTCTGCCTGAAAAATGAGACAACAATGTAAAATCCCTTCTTCTATTTAAATTGATCACAGATCATAACAGCTTATAAAAAAATGTCAAGTTTTTTTATCGGACGAGATCACAAAGGCCTTTTCGATGGATGGGAAAGAAGATGTTCTTTTCGTTGGTGCCCCGGTATTTTGGACATTGCTTCACATTTCGTGTTTCGAATTATCATATATCGGAATACCTAACTCTTTTGCATTTACAATACTGGGAGCTGCTTTGGGCGGATCTTCCCCCAAAAAGGCTGAGATATCGGGCTGTTGCCAGGCAGGATATCCCATCAAGAGTGCCGCAACGTTACTGGCGGCAAGTGTTGCCATCCCCTGCCGCGTCCAACCGGTTGCCGAAGCGATATGAGGGACAATGACAACATTATCCAGTTCTACCAATCCCGGTTTTAATTCGGGCTCGTCTTCAAATACGTCCAGCCCCACTTTAAAATTCGGATGTTTTCGACAGTGGTCGACCAGTGCTGTTTCATCAATCACCGGCCCACGGCTGGTATTTATTAAAATCGCATTTTCTTTCATCAGCCCCAGACGTTCCGCGTTGATTAAATGGCGGGTTGTTTCATTGAGCACGGTGTGCAGGCTGACACAGTCTGCCTCGGCCAACAGATCTTCCATACGTTTTGCGCGTTTGCATGTTACCGGTCTGATCCCTCTTGAAGCTAAAAATGCGCCATAAGCGGCCATATAGCCTTCAAGCGGTTCGTTTTGGTGGAGATCAAAATATATTAGATCCATCTTGTGCCCTTCAACCATCATACGGGCATACGCTTCACCCACACGTCCGGCGCCGATAACACCCAATGTTTTACGCCACAACAGCTCACCCAGAAAAAGTGTCGGCAACCATCCCTTGTACTTCCCTGCTCGTAAAAACCTTTCGGATTCGCCTATACGGCGGGCCGAAGCAAAGGTCAGAGAAACAGCCATTTGTGCCGTTGTTTCGGTCAAAACACCGGGTGTGTTTCCGACCGGAATTTTCTGTTTTGTGGCCCCACCGACGTCAACATTATTGAAGCCGACAGCATAGTTGCTGTAAGCGATACCCCCTGCGGCCCTAAGAGTGAAAAATATCTCTTCATCCCAATGTTCCGTTAACTGTCCAATGGCCGCATCACAACGATTTCCGATCGCCGTTTTTATCTCATCAGAACTTAAAACATCCGTCGACGTACAGATCTCGACCCTGCAGTCAGCCTTACCCAATATCTCCAGCCACCTCTTACCCGGCAGTTCTTTGGTTACGATCACACGTCTGTTTCCGGAAGGGTTATAAATCCTCCATTTTGTTTCCATTATTTAAAAACCTCCAATAGGATGTACTGGCCCAGCCGGATCGATTTTTTGGTTATAAGTCCGAATAATTATACAATCGGTGAAGGGCACTGAAAAGATTTAGATTCTCAAGTTTCGCACCCCCAATGGGGCACGGTACCGCATCTGGTGTAGGGTAAATAAAATTTTTTGGAAAAACAATGAGGCAATCCGTTTGAATCGGTATCCAAAAAGTAATCACCGTGCACAGGCACGCGATGGTCTGGTTTCTTTTGAAATATCAGTTGCTTCTAAAATGATAACTCTTAAAAGGTTTTGTGCCGTTGTCAAAGCGCTCATCATTAATTTTTTCCAGAAAAATTTTATTTACCCTATGCCTGATGCAACTTTCCTTAAAATATCAGGTGCGAAACTTGAGTTCGATTTATTACGACTAGGAGTGGTGCTAAGCCCCTTAATGGCCCGTGATATACTTTTCAAGTTCCAGAATAGTGAATTCCTGATCTGAAATGATCTGTTTAACCACATCGCCAAGTGTTACGACCCCAATCAATTGATTGTTTTCAAATACAGGTATATGGCGAATGTGCTTGGCTGTCATCAATGCCATACATTCCTGGAGTGTGTTTTGAGACTTTATGTAAAACACCTCTTTTGTCATCAGATCACCAACTGAGGTATCCTTAGATGATTTTCCTTTTAGAATCACCTTCCTCGCGTAATCGCGTTCTGAAAAAATACCGACAACCTCCCCATCATCAATTACCAGCAAGACCCCCACATTCTTTTCGGCCATTATTTGCAATGCTTCAAATACCGTGGCATGTGGTGCTATAGACCAAATGTCTTTGCCTTTACTTTCCAAGAGTTGTCCGATGGTGTGCATGGTTTTGCTTCTCCTTATGTTTTATTGTCGTCCAAACGGCATGGCCTATCGGCCGAGGAATTTGTAACGATACTGAACTGACACTGCCACAAACCCCTTGCAACAGGGTTCCCAAAGCCATACAGCGGACTCGGATCATCTCACATTAAGATAAAGAGATCAATAAAAACTGCGGGATGCCGGTGAGCCGATATTCCGCGGATCAAATGGGGTCCTCAGAATATATGAAATCGATACAATGCGCCAGACAGACATTATCTGCACAGGCGGGTAGAAGTTGGTTATCCACCCGGTGATGACAGAGATTGCACTTTTGGGCGATCCCTTGTTCCTGATCGAATGCAATGACATTGTAAGGGCAGGCATCCAAACAGTCGCGGCATCCTGTGCAGGTCTCGTAATCCATGACCACAATCCCGTCTTTCCTTTTTTTAATCGCTTCCACCGGGCAGGCCGCCGCACAATCGGGGTCATCACAATGTCTGCAAACATCCACCGCAAATCTGAAATCCAGTTTGCCATCCACCATTTTGGGGCCATCCTCCGAAACTTGAATAACCTTAACACCGTCAGCAATGCGGTTTTCCTGCTTGCAAGCCACCTCGCAGGTCTTGCAACCCCAGCATCGCTCATGGTCTATGATCAGGCCGTATTGCCCCATGCCCTTCTCTCCTTTTGTATTTCAGGATATATCCTACACAAAAGCGTTCGGACGGGTGTGGCTCCCATTGCAGGATCACAACTTTCATAGGCATTATCAGTTAGTATATTGATGTTTGATTCAGCCCATCCATGACCCGGTTCCTTCTTTTCAGGAAACCACCAGGCATGTTCGGCGCTGACAATTCTTGGATTGATGCCAGCAAAATATTTTGCCCGCTGTCTCACCTTCCCCCGTGCTGATTCGATAATAACCCAGTGATCTTCTTTGATCCCTTCCTTTTTCGCTGTTTCAGGGTGAATCTCCACTACCGGATCCCTGTGGAGTTCTCTCAGCATGGGGATTTGCCGGTTTTCCGTGTGGAAAAAGCCGGGTAATCTCCTGCCGGTAATCAGGATATACGGATATGCTTTGTGGATCTCCGGGGTACTGTAAGGGCTTTCAGGCGGTTCGTGATACTGCGGAAGCGGATCATAGCCCCAACTTTCAAGCATTGTCGAAAAAAGCTCAAATTTTCTACTGGGTGTTGAAAATCCCCCCACCTCATACTTTTTGTTTTTTACACTGCCCCGTATGTAATCCATTTTCTTAAAATCCGCCCATGTGATCTTCATCGGTTCCAGAATCCAATCCAGGGCCTGCTCAAAATCTTCCCACCAGTGTTCTCCCTGACTCACCCGATGGGCCAGATCGTTGAGCATCCGGTGGTCTGAACGGCACTCTTCCACTTCAATGACCTTCCGCCGCGGTAAAATATAACCGTGCCGTTTCCAAAAATCTCCAATGTAATCCATCTCAAGCCAGGTTGCGGCCGGAAGAACGATATCTGCAAGTTCAGCGGTAGGAGTGAAGAAGAAGTCGGAGACAGCCATGAAGTCCACTTTTTCAAGTGCGCGGTAAACCTCCTTTGCATTGGCGCGGGTCATGACAGGATTTGAACTGATAAAAAAGAGCATCTTCACCGGATACGGTTTTTCGGTCAAAATGGCATCCCATACAAATTTGGGGTTGATAATGGCAAAATTTCCTGCCAGACGGAAAAAATCTCCCCCAAGGCGCTTTTCACGCTGTTTTTCGGGGAGCATTCGATGGGCGCCAAAATAACCGGCGTTCCTTATTTTCGGGGACTCAAACAGGACCTGTCCACCGGAAACATCTATATTCCCCGTAATGCCCATCAGGGCCAATAGGACGCGATTGTTGTCCGCACAATTAATCTGCTGTTCAATGGCCACACCCCATTGGATAGCGGCGGGTTTGGTGTTTGCAAACAGCCTGGCCGCTTCTTTGATTTTCTCTTTGGAAACCCATGTAATCTCTTCAACCCGCTCCAAGGGGTACTCACGGACCCGTTTTACAAACGGTTCCCAGCCATGGGTATGGTTTTCCACAAATTCCCTGTCATAGAGTGCCTCTTCAACAATCACATTGAGCATGCCGAAGGCAAGGGCTGCATCCGTGCCCGGTCTGAGCTGGAGCCAGATGTCGGCCCGGGCTGCAATTCTGGTCAACCTCGGATCGACGGCGATCAGTTTGGCCCCTTTGTCCAGAGCGACTGAAAACGACTCTCCCTTATAGCAGTCCGGGTTACTGATCA
>Ga0255058_10000352_pt1 | contig 27321 bp, 25 predicted proteins | sample Cases_109_9_MG_FD_188637 | JGI IMG/M metagenome (GOLD analysis project Ga0255058, IMG submission 188637) | Seawater microbial communities from Amundsen Gulf, Northwest Territories, Canada - Cases_109_9 | ecosystem: Environmental > Aquatic > Marine > Gulf | place: Canada: Northwest Territories... | reverse complement strand
ATGTAGGTTGCGCCGAGCTCATGTATTGGGTGGTCCTACCCATGGATAGATGCAGTGTCAATGGCTAAGGTCTGAAATCCCATGCTCCCTCATAAATCCTCCCGCAAAAAGCGCGTCGTCATCGTGGGCTTGCTGGCCTTGGTGTTCGTCGTAATCGCTGCATCCGAGGCCCCAGCGCGGCGTAGTCCGTTCCAGCCGCTCACGATTTTCGCTCGAGCACTGGCGTACATCGAGGTCAACTACGTCGAGCCCGTCGATCAGAAGAGCTTGGTGTACGGAGCGATACGGGGCCTGACCAGTGCCCTCGATCCGCATTCGGTGTTCCTCGAGCCCGAGGAGTACGCAATTCTGGAGAGTGACGCCGAGGGCCGTTTCGCAGGAGTCGGTGTCGAGGTATCGATGCGAGACGGGTGGCTGACGATCCTAACGGTGTTTGACGGCGGTCCGGCGGACCAAGCAGGGCTTGAGCCGGGCGACCGTTTCTTGGCCATCGAGGGTAAGGATGCGCGCGATATCAGACTTTACGACGCCGTGCAGTTGATTCGGGGGGAGCCGGGCACCGATGTGACCGTCACGATTCGGCGCGAGGGCAGCGAGAAGGCGATCGAGCGAACACTGACGCGAGCATTCATCGACGTCGATCCAATCGGGCTCCAGTACCTCGAACACGGCATCGTCTACGTCCGAATACGTGCGTTCCAGGACCGCACCGCCGCGCTGCTGAGTGAGGTGCTCGACCAAGCGGTCGTGGAGCTACGCAGGAAGGGGGGAGTCGAAGGGCTACTTCTCGACCTGCGTGACAACGGGGGTGGCCTACTCCACGAAGCCGTGCTGGTAAGCGACGAGTTCCTGTCTTCGGGCGTCATCTTGACCACACGCGGTCGGGGGGGAGAGCTCGTCCAGAAGTTTTCCGCGCGCAGAAGCGGGACGCGTCCGAAATGGCCCATGGTGATCCTGGTCAACGAACAAACGGCGAGCGCAGCGGAGATCGTCGCAGGCGCGCTCAGCGACCAGAAGCGAGCTGTCCTAGTAGGTACGCGCACTTTTGGTAAGGGCAGCGTGCAGAACATATTCGAGCTTCCCGGCGGCAGCGCGCTGAAGCTGACCATTGCCCGGTACTACACGCCGTCGGGCCGCTCGATCCAGGCGAAGGGAATTTCGCCCGACATCGCGGTCGAGCAGCCCAAAGAAGACGGGCTGCCGGTTCCGATTCGCGAAGAGGAGCTCGAGGGGCACCTCGCCGCCAAGCCCGTCGGGGCGAAACGTAAGACCCGAAAGGCATCCCCGGTCCCCCCGATGCTCCCAGTCGTCGAAACCTCAACCGTTCTCGCGGACGACCCCCAGGCCCAGCGCGGGTATCAAGTCCTGCAGCAGCTCATTGGGCGGTAAGGACTACGAGCCGGGACGCTCCGTCTTCCGGCGCAGCAACCGAAATGTAACACCTTCAGTTTCACCCGGGTGGCTCTCGACTTCCTCGAAGGCGGAGAGGTCGCTCGGAAAATGGCTGTCACCCTCGATGTCCCGATCGATCGTCGTGAGATGGATTTCAGTCGCTAGGGGCAGCGCCGCTTCGTATAGGCTTGCTCCGCCGATGATGAACGGGCAATCGTCGGACGTTCGCGCGAGGTCGATCGCTCCCGTCAGGCTAGCGCTCACCTCACAGCCAGGGAACGAGGCTCCTTCGCGTCGAGAGACCACGATGTTGCGCCTCGACGGCAGCGGTCGTCCGATCGACTCGAACGTCTTGCGACCCATGATGACCGCATGCCCCTTCGTCATCTTTTTGAAGTGCTTGAGGTCTTCAGAGACATGCCAAGGCAGGGCGCCATCCTTCCCGATGACGCTGTTCTGGGCCAGGGCCACGATCAACGCGAGCGGCGCCGGTGTCTCGTGCGCGTCGGTCACACTGCCACCGCTGCTTTGATGCGTGGATGGGGGTTGTAGCCCTCGAGCGTGAAATGCTCGTAGCGAAAGTCGAAGAGGCTCCTCACGCTCGGATCGAGTGTCATCATGGGCAAGGGCCGTGGATCCCGACTCAACTGCAGGTGAGCTTGATCGAAGTGGTTTTTGTAGAGGTGGACATCTCCAAAAGTGTGCACGAACTCGCCAGGTTCGAGGCCCGAAACCTTAGCCAGCATCATGGTCAGCAGGGCATAGCTCGCGATGTTGAAGGGAACCCCGAGGAACACATCGGCGCTGCGCTGATACAATTGACAGCTCAGTCGCCCTTCGTGCACGTAGAACTGGAACATCGTGTGACACGGCGGGAGGGCCACCTGCTCGGCTTCCCGAGGATTCCACCCCGAGACAATGAGGCGACGACTCTGCGGGTCGTCCCGGATTTGCTCGACCACATAGCTGAGCTGGTCGAAGCCATCGTGTTGGAACGAGCCGTCTTCCCGCTGGCTCGCCCCGAAGTTGCGCCACTGATGACCGTACACCGGCCCGAGATCGCCTTCCCTGCGACCGAAGCGCGCGGTTTGCTCGGCCGTCGCCCATTCATCCCAAATCGAAACGCCGACCTCTTGCAAGTGACTCACCTGCGTTTGACCACGAACGAACCACAAGAGCTCGTGAATGATCGACTTGAGGTGAACCTTCTTGGTGGTGAGCAGAGGGAAGCCGTCGCTCAAGTCGACGCGCATTTGGTACCCGAAGAGGCTTCGTGTGCCTGTGCGTGTCCGGTCTTCCCGGTCGACGCCGTCTTCCAGCACCTTCCGCAGCAGATCGAGATACGCCCGCATGCCACTACTCTTCTTCGATCTCGACTTCGATCTGCTCGCGCGGCTCGTCGCGGCGAATCGAGTAGCGAACCAACGCTCGAAGAATGTCGTTGCGCTCGAGATCACCCACGAGACGCTTGATGTCTTCGTAGATCGAAGGATCGGTGAGGAGCGCGCCGATGGTGCCTTTGCCCTCCCGCATTTCTTTGGTGAGGAAGGCGATATCGTCGCTCGCGTTCTGTAGGTTGGTCATGAAGGACTCGCCGAGCTCGCCGTAGATCAATTGATTGATCGTTCCGTCCCCTTCGCGAATGTCCGTCAGGATCGAGTTCAACTGTCCGAAGGTGTCTCGAATGTTCACGATCGCCTCGGTCCCTTCGGTGCCGTAGAAAAGCGCATGGGCCGTGCCTTTGCCGTGTTGGATCTCTTCGGTGATTAGGTTGAGGTTCTCCCCCAGCTCCGTTACCTGGCTTCCCGCCAACCTCAAGTTTCTCACGGCGCCTTTGACGTCACGGGCGAGCTGCTCGTCGGTCATCAGCGCCCCGATCGTGCCTTCGCCGCTGGCGAGCATCCCCGTCGCCTTCGCGAGGTTGCGGGCCGTTTCCTTTAGGTCGTTCGAAAATTCCTGGTCGGCGAAGGGGTCGGTCGCGAGTCGCAGGTTGTGCGCGGTGCCCTCGGCCTCGTACAGCGTCCGCTCGGCGAGCGCCATGATACCGCCACCGACCGATACGGGAATCGGTTCGTCGGGATCCCACTCCGGGTACTCGTCCGAGCCGACCGTAACCTCGATGATGCGATCTCCGAGGAGCCCCTTGCTACCGATCGCGGCGAAGCTCGGTTGAGATTCGTCGTCCTTGTTCACCTGGACGTTCGGATCGCCGCGTACGAGATGTGCGGCATCGTCGATCACGCGGAAATACACCTCGATGCTTCCAGACTCGCCAATCACGACCTCCGTTACCGATCCGACGTTGACGCCGGCCACGCGAACGGTGTTGCCTTTTTGCAGGCCTCCCACGTCCTCGAAGATCGCGTAATAGGTTGTCTTGGAGGCGAAGACGTTCTCTTGGGCCCCGATCGCGAAGGCGATCCCGGCGCCGATCGTCAGTGCGAGCAGGACGAAAATGCCAACGCGAAGGCGAGTACCGGCGGTCGTCTTCATGTGTTGCCCAACGCAGCCCCTTACCCAGCACTCCTTAGCAGAGTTTCGGTATCCTCGTCGACCGGCGCGTTCCCCTCGATGAAGTCGCGCACGCGTGAGTCATCCGAGGCCCTCACCTCGTCCGGCGTGCCGGAAAAGATCACAAACCCTTCTTGGATCATGGTGATACGGTCGCTGATGGCCAGGGCCGTATCCATATCGTGTGTGGCCACCACCGAAGTGACCTGCAGGCGCTCGTTCAAGTCGACGATGAGGTCTGCGATTCGGGTGACGTTGATCGGGTCGAGACCCGTAGTCGGCTCATCATAAAGCAAGACCTCGGGCCGAATCGCGAGCGCCCTCGCCAACGAGACCCGCTTTTTCATTCCAGCGGAAAGGTCGGCGGGCCGCGTCTCTTCGGTGCCCGGGAGCCCCACGTGCGCCAGCGATTCTCGTACGCGTTCGGAAATCTCCTTTTCGCTCATGTCGAGTTGCTCGCGAAGACCGTATGCGATGTTCTCCTTGGCGTTGAGTGAATCGAATAGCGCTCCCGCCTGGAACAGCATCGCGACACGCCTCCGGATTAGGGCGTGCTGTGCCTCGGTGAAGGATGAAGTCTCTTGGCCTTCGAAGAAGATCGAACCGCCGTCGATGTCCAACAGGCCGATCAGCATCTTGAGCATGACGCTCTTGCCCTGACCTGAACCCCCGATAATCGTCAGGAGCTCGCCTTCCTCGATCTCGAGGTTGAGGTCTCGATAGACCACGTTCTGTCCGAAGGCCTTCTTGACCCCGCGGAACTCGATCAGCGACATTGGCCAACTTTAGTTGGGGTTGCCCGGTGCGTCGACTACTGTCTCGAACATGTGCCGGGGCCTCGCATGTGTCCTCTTGGGTGCTTCGCTCCTGGCGGGGTGTAGCGGGAAGTCGAAATGTGCGAACGCGGCAAGTCCGTATCTGGACGACTTCGGCAAGCTCAAGCTCCGTGCCCTGAGCCTCCTAGAGCTTCGGACCGACGTAAAGAGGCGACGTTTGCTTGCGAGGGCGTTGGAGGGCGACGAGGAGTCGCTCCCGCCGAATCTAGAGCCGCTCCTCGAACGCATGCGCCAAGAGCGTGACACCGTCACGACGAAGGAGGTCGAAGAGGGTGAGGCGTCATTCTGGAGGATGCTCGAATTCACGTTCTCGGAGAACGAAAGTATCCTTCAAGGCGAGATCGTATTCATCGAGAGGGATGAGTCGACGACGGTTTTTCGCTATCCCCGGAAACGGGAAGTGCCGGCTGGGCTCCGTTGGCACGGGCTCCGGCAACCCCGCACGTTCTGTGCGCTTGCCGACTGTCTCGTTGACGATGGCGCCGAGCCGTGCGTGCTAGTGCAGCTACGGCCCCGCGACTACGCAGGGAGCGCTGGGCTCACGGTCGGGTTCAAGCGCGAGCAATGACGTTCAGGGCTGTGCCTCTTCGACGTCGAGGATCTTGTACGGGATAGCATCCGATTCTGCGTCGAGCTCAAAGCAACCGACGACGCGAACCGTCTCGGTCGTGTATCGATAGCAGAGCGTCGGGTCCATCCCGAACCGCGCCGCGACGTCAGCCTCTCCAGTTGCGGCGAGGGTCTCGACCGTCACCTGATCGGGCGCCGAGATGCGTTGAATGGTGACTTCGTCGATGGTACACAATCGGTCGCGTGCCTCCACGGTCATGTCCGGGTGGAACCACCTCTGGACGTCTTCGCTTGCGACCCCTTCGACGCAGGTGCTCCGTATTTCCTCCAGCGCGCCCGTCAGAACCACTCTGGAGGCCCAGCTTCTGGTCCCTTCGCCCTGGTTCAGAATCCAGCGAAAACCGAAAGTCTGAGCCCAATACGACAGGAGGCAGCAGGACAGAATCACGACTCCGAGGCACCCGAGCCCAACCCAGAGACCGACGTTGCGCTGTTCTCCGTCCGGCGGGGTCGACTCGGGATCGGTGGGAAGCCTGTTGGGGTCTTCTGGCATCGGTTCCGCCGGGGCGTCGTTGCGGACGTTAGCGGCTCGAAGCCCCGCTGGAAAGCCGGTTCGATTCGCCTTGCTTCGGGCTTCGATTTGACCATCTGCCGAGCTTGACAGGGGAGGCGGTCGGGCCTAGCGTGCGGGCGCCCAGCCATGGCATTTGTGCTTACGCCGGAACGCGAACAACAGGTCGACGACATTCTGACCCGCTACCCCGAGCGTCGAGCATCGCTGCTGCCCATGCTCTGGTTGTGTCAGCGTCAGAACGGATGGATCAGTCCGGAGGTCGTCGACTACGTGTCGCAACGACTCGATCTTTCGACGGCCATCGTTCGAGGTGTGGTGACCTTTTACACGATGCTCTTCGACCAGCCGGTCGGAGAGAACGTAGTCTGGGTGTGTCGGACCCTCTCCTGTGACCTCCGCGGTGGCAAGGCCATCCAGGATCACCTCGAGAGCAAGCTCGGATGCGCTGCCGGCCACACCAGCTCGGACGGGAAGTTCACCCTACTGAAGGCCGAGTGCCTCGCCGCTTGTGGCCAGGCTCCCATGGTGCAGATCAACGACTACTACTACGAGAACCTCGACGTGGGGCTCCTCGACCGAATCATCGATGCGCACGTCACCAAGGGGCCCGACGCAGCCGCACGCGAGTTTTCGACCTACGCGACCTTCGGGGCGCCTAGCACCGCTCCCGAGTCCACCCCTCCGCCGACGCCAAGCGCGGAGGCCGTGCGGTTGGCCTCGCAGCCTCCGCTCGCGCCGGATCCGGTAGGTGAGGAGTCATGAGTGGCGCACCCAAACCGCTGCTCACGACGCGATACGGTATCGCGGAAAGCTGGAAGCTCGTGAATGTCGAGCGCGCGGGCGCCTACCAAGTCGCAAAGCGAGCCCTCACCTCGATCGAGCCGGCCAAACTCAAGGAGGAGGTCAAGAAGGCCAATATCCGCGGGCGTGGCGGAGCCGGTTTCCCGGCGGGTGTGAAGTGGGGCTTCCTCAACCCAGCGCCTGGCGAGCAGGTATATCTGGTCATTAATGCCGACGAGAGTGAGCCCGGCACCTTCAAAGACCGCAGCATCATGGACCTCGACCCCCATCGGCTCGTCGAAGGGGCGATCATCTCCTGCTATGCGATCGGTTCGCACGTGGCGTACATCTACGTGCGGGGCGAGCTTGCGTTTTCGGTCGCACGTCTCGAACAGGCGATCGCCGAGGCCCGTCAGTCCGGCTACCTGGGTGACCGTCCGTTCGGGATCGATCACAAGATCGAGATCTACGTCCACTCCGGTGCGGGTGCCTACATCTGCGGCGAAGAGACGGCGCTCCTGAACTCTCTCGAAGGCCGGCGCGGCGAACCCAGGCTCAAGCCCCCGTTCCCCGCGGTGAAGGGTGTGTTCGGCATGCCGACGATCGTGAACAACGTGGAGACGATCGCCGCGGTGCCCGACATCATCGAGATGGGTGGTGACGCGTGGTCCTCGCTCAGTCGGCTTCCAGGCGATGGTGGCGTTCGGCTCTACGGCGTGAGTGGTCACGTGAAGAACCCCGGCCTGTTCGAAGCGCCGGTCGGCATCACGCTGCGCGAGCTCATCTATGACTACGCCGGCGGCATGCTCGGGGACCGCCCACTCAAGGCCGTAATCCCTGGTGGTTCGTCGACACCGGTCCTCGACCCGCGCCGTCTCGTCGACGCGCCCAAAGAGGACCAGCCGCTTCATGCCTGGCATGGCAAGAGCGAGATCGACGTGCCGATGGGCGTCGATACCTACCGCGCCCTCGGGACCATGCTCGGTACCTGTTGCGCGATCGTCATGGACGACACGGTCAACATGGTCGATGCATGCCGCAACCTGATGCGGTTTTACAAACACGAATCGTGTGGGCAATGTACGCCGTGCCGAGAGGGCACCGGTTGGCTCGTCGACGTGCTCGACAATCTGTGCGCGGGGCACGGCAAGCTCGAGGATGTCGATCTTCTCGTCGACATCTCCAACAACATGATGGGGAACACCATTTGTGCGTTCGCTGACGGCACGGCCATGCCCATGCTGGGGTTCATTCAAAAATTCCTCGAGGAGTTCATCGATGCTGCCCGCAATGGGCTACCTGCAGAGGTTCGGCATGACGACAGCGTGCGCAGCATCGTCGAGAGGGTGGCATGACCGGCCCGGGCACAGCTTTGTTCGTGATGACGGCGATCTTCGCGATCGTCGGCGCAGTGATTACCGTGGCGGCGCGTCGCCCCTTGCGCGCGGCCATGGGTCTGCTGGTGCACATCGCTTCGCTCGCCGGGATGTTCCTGACGCTGAACGCGCATCTGCTCGCCGCGATCCAACTCCTCGTGTACGCCGGCGCGATCGTCGTTTTGTTTGTGTTCGTCATCATGTTGATCGGCCCTGAGACCGAGACGGGGCCGATCGAAGGCCGGTTGGTATCGCGCAGCACGGCGGCGGCCCTCACGCTGGCTGTTTTCTTGGTCGTGGCCAGCTCAGTGGGCAGTTTTGCTGCGCCCTGGGTTTCGGTCGAGGCGGGCTTCGGTACCGTCGAGGGCCTGGGATTGGCGATCTATCGAGACGCGCTGGTCCCGTTCGAGCTGATTTCGATCACGCTGCTGGTTGCCATCATTGGTGCGATTGCCATTGCACGGAGCCCAACGGAATAACGACGTGATGGGGATCAACGCATACCTGGCACTTGCTTCCGTCCTGTTCGGCATCGGCGCAGTCGGTTTCCTAACGCGCCGGAACATGTTGATCCAGCTCATGTCGATCGAGCTGATGCTGAACTCGGTCAACGTGTTGTTGCTTGCCTTCAATCGCGCCTACCCGGGCAATCACGACGGGCAGGTGTTCGCTTTCTTCGTGATCGCCGTGGCTGCAGCAGAAGCTGCCGTCGGCTTGGCCATCGTCATCGCTTACTACCGAGTCCGCAAAACGATCGAAACCGACAAGGCCACGCTGCTGAGATACTGACCGCGCCATGCATGTCGAAGCCTCTCAGCAGCTCACGTTGCTCCTGATCATCTTGTTTCCGCTCGCGGGGGCAGTAGTCAATGGTCTGTTCGGGCGCCGTCTTCCTCGAAGCCTCGTGACCTTCATCGGAGTTGGCTCCGTCACTGTATCGTTCGTGCTCGCGGTGGCCGCGTTCGCCGAATTGTTGGCCTTGCGGGGTGAAGGGGTCCACGAAGCAGCCCTCACGTATCAGTTTTACGAGTGGTTTTCGTTCAAGCTGCCGAGTGGCATCGAAGTCCCGGTCAACGTCCGGTTCGCAATGGACTCACTCAGCGGCGTCATGACCCTGATCGTGACCGGAGTCGGCGGTCTCATCCATCTCTACAGCGTGGGCTACATGTCGGAGGACGACGGATACCCGCGATTCTTCAGCTACCTCAATCTCTTCATGGCCTCGATGCTGATCCTCGTTCTGGGGAGCGGTTTACCGGTTATGTTCGTTGGCTGGGAAGGCGTCGGCCTCTGCTCGTACCTCTTGATCGGCTACTGGTATGAGAACCGTGACTATGCGGCGGCGGGCCGAAAGGCATTCGTCGCCAACCGTGTCGGGGACTTCGGTGTATTGATCGGGATGTTCATCCTGGTCGGGGTCGCGGGGTCGTTCGAGTTCGCCGACATCAACGCGGCCGCGGTGGGAGGCCAGTTCCGTGCAGATTTTCCGCTGTGGCCCTTTGGCGTGGTTCCGAGCCTCGCGACGGTGGCCTGCCTGTTCCTTTTCTTGGGCTGCACCGGCAAGAGCGCCCAGATCCCCCTCTTCATCTGGCTCCCGGATGCGATGGCCGGTCCCACTCCGGTTTCGGCCCTCATCCATGCCGCGACTATGGTCACTGCCGGCGTCTATTTATGCTGCCGCCTCTCCCCGCTCTTCATCACCTCGGACGTCGCGATGTCAGTCATCGCGGTCACCGGCACGCTGACTGCGCTCCTCGCCGCCACCATCGCCGTCACGCAGCGCGATATGAAGAGGATCCTCGCCTACTCCACGGTGAGCCAGCTCGGATTCATGTTCGCCGCGGTTGGGGTCGGATATTTCGCCGCCGCTTTCTTCCACGTGTTCACGCACGCGTTCTTCAAGGCGTGCCTGTTCCTCGGTGCGGGCTCGGTGATGCACGCGGTGCACGCTCACGGTGATGCCGACATCTTCAAGTTGGGCGGTCTCAAGAAGCAGCTGCCGATCACGCGGTGGACGTTCCTGGTGAGCTGTCTGGCGATCGCCGGCGTTCCTCTCACGAGCGGTTTCTTTTCCAAAGATGAAATCCTGCTCGGTGCAACCCACCAGATCTTTCGGGGCGACGACAGCCTCATGGTCGGGGTGGGATGGTTCACTCTGATCGGCTTGACCCTCGCCGCGGTGATGACCGCCTTCTACATGTTCCGGCTCTACTTCCTGACGTTTACGGGCGAGTACCGAGGCGCTGGGGAGTCGAGTGACGGTCACGGCTACGACGCGCACCCACACGAGTCGCCGCCAAGCATGACGACTCCGCTAGTCATCTTGGGCGTAGGCGCCGTCGTGGTTGGCTATGTCGGCATGCCGCATATCGCGCCACTATTCGGCACGCACCTCTTGAGCTGGTGGGGGCATTGGATGGAAGCGTCTCTAGCGGGCTACGAGCTCCCCGAGGATATGACCATCATCAACATCGCATCCGGGCTGGCGCTCGCTGCGATGACTGTCGGTATCGGCTCGGCTTGGATGCTCTACCGCAACAAGAGCAAGGACGTGCTCGCCGAGAAGATCCCCGCAAGGCTCTACGCCCTGGTCTTCGACAAATGGCGCGTGGACGAGCTTTACGAGGCGGTGATCATCGGTCCCATCAAGCGGGTTGCCACGGTCGTGGGCCGCTCGGACATGACGTTCGTCGATGCACTCCTCACCCGGCTTCCAAGCTTCAACGCGCGCGAGGCCGGGCGGCTCCTGGCCCGGCTGCAAAACGGCGTCGTGCACACCTATGGGATGGTGCTGGTCGTCGGCGTCGTTGCGGTCATGGCCATGTTCTGGACCCCACGCGCGCACATCGAAGGCACGCTCGAGGGCGACACGCTACGACTCGTGGCGGCCCCGGGCCTCGGGTACGAGTACCGCTGGGACGCCGACTCCGATGGAGAGTTCGAGGGTGGTTGGAGCACGAACCGCATCTACAGGCCGACGTACGGGCCGGAAGACGTCCGCGAGGTCGTGCTCTACGTGCGGAGCTCGCGGACGGGTGCGGCTCGCCACTATTCGCTGTCCGAGCACTGGACTGCGCTCGACCTTGATGACCTCGATGGGGCATGGCGCCGCACCCCGAGCTCGCTTCCCATCGTGGCACGCCTGGACGACGACACGGTGCAGCTCCGTCTCAACGGCGCGCAGGTCTTCGGCCAAACCAATACCCCCGAGGTCGTCGAGCTTGCCATGGGCAGGGGAACACCCATCGAGAACTTGCTGATGGTGCCTCGCGCGAAAGTCGAGGCGACGGTCGAGGTGCGAAACGCCTTTGGCAACGTGTCCACCGCCTCGCGTGAGATGACCCTGCCCGATGGTTATCTACAAGAGCAGCACGCGCTGCTCGTGGACGCCGATACCGAGGAAGTGATGCGATGAGCACGCAGATCCTCACGTGGCTCTTGGCGATCCCTTTGCTCGGGTCCTTGGTGGTGCTCGTCATCCCCCGGTCGTGGGAGGAAGTCATCAAGAAGTTTTCGATCGGCGTCATGCTGGTCGAGCTCGCGTTCAGCCTGCGGCTCCTTTGGGCGGATTACTCCACGCCCGGGTATCGCTTCGTCGAGCAAGTCGCCTGGGTCGAGTCTCTCGGGATCTCGTACAAGGTCGGCATAGACGGTTTGTCCTTGTGGCTCGTGCTGTTGACCACGGCGCTCACTCCGATCGCGCTCTACGCGTCCTGGGGCAGCATCAAGACGAAGGTCAAAGAGTACGCGTTTTCGTTTCTGTTGCTCGAGCTCGGCATGCTTGGCTCGTTCGTCGCTCTCGACCTGTTCCTGTTCTACGTATTCTGGGAGCTGATGCTGGTGCCGATGTACCTGATCATCGGCGTCTGGGGGGGCAAGGACCGTGTCTACGCCGCCGTGAAGTTCTTCCTCTACACGTTCGTCGGCAGCCTCTTGATGTTGGTCGCGATCCTGTACATCGTCGCTACCTACAAAGAGCTCACCGGGCAGTACACCTTCGATCTCGAGAAGCTGATGACCCTGATGCTGCCAGCGGTTCCCCAGTACTTGCTTTTCAGCGCCTTCGCCCTGGCGTTCGCGATCAAGGTGCCGATGTTTCCGTTCCACACCTGGCTACCCGATGCGCACGTCGAAGCGCCGACGGGCGGCTCGGTCATTTTGGCGGCCGTTCTGCTGAAACTCGGCGTCTATGGGTTCATTCGGTTCGCGATGCCTCTCTTCCCGGTGGCGAGCCAAGCCATCGGTCCGACACTGGCGGGTCTTGGCGTTTTCGGAATCATCTACGGCGCGTATGCGGCCTGGGTGCAGCGCGATTTGAAGAAGCTAGTGGCGTACAGCTCGGTGAGTCACATGGGCTTCATCCTTCTCGGTTTGTTCGCGATGAACCGGAACGGGGTGTCCGGCGCCATCCTTCAGATGATCAATCACGGTGTGTCGACCGGGGCCCTCTTCCTTCTCGTGGGCGTGATTTACGACCGACGGCACTCGCGCATGCTCGATGATTTTGGCGGTCTGGCGAAAGTGATGCCCTGGTATGCGACGGCGTTCGTCATCATCACGATGAGCTCGATCGGGCTGCCTGGCACCAACGGTTTCATTGGCGAGTTCATGATCCTCGGCGGCGCGTTCTTCTCTCGAGGGCCAGTTGGCTTCGGGAACTACTGGCTCGTCATGACCTTGCTCGCCGCGACTGGGGTGATCTTTGCCGCTGTGTACATGCTTCATGCCGTGCTGCGCATGTTCTGGGGCAAGGTGACCCACGAAGAGAACGAGTCGCTGCCGGATCTCAATCGTCGGGAGGCGTGGGCGTTGATCCCTTTGGTAGCGCTGGTCTTTTGGATCGGCCTTTACCCGAAGTTCTTCCTCGATAAGATGAATCCCTCGGTCGACGCCTTCATCACCGACTTCAACGTTCGGTACCAGCAGTCCCGGGGGCTTTCGCAGCCTCGAATTGTCGACCTACAAGCCGTCGACCCAGAGGAATCGGGCTCCTACGCCTTCGTGCACCGCACGGAGGAAGGCCGATGATCACCGACCTCGTGGGAGTTGCACCCCTTCTTCTGCTCGTCGCCGTGGGGCTCAGCATCATGATGGTCGACGCCTTCTCGAAAGATCGAGCCGGGCTTGCGCTGACAACCGCTATGTCGCTGTTCGCCGCCGCTGCCGTTGCTGGCGCGATCGCCGTCCGCGGAGATATTGCTGCGCCCGAACAGATCACGCGCTACTTGGCGGTCGACAGGCTCGGCTTGTTCTTCGACGTCGTCATCTGCGTTGGCGCCGGCCTCTCCGCGCTGCTGGCCGGAGGCTACCTGAAGGAACACGGGCTCGAGCGAGGCGAGTTCTACGTCCTACTCATTTTCACCACGTTCGGCGCGATGGTGTTGGCGCGCGCAGTCGATCTGTTGAGCGTCTTCTTGGGGCTAGAGACCATGTCCCTCGGGGCCTATGCCCTCGTCGCATACCGACGCACCAGCGCCCGAGCGGTCGAAGGGGCAGTGAAGTACTTCCTCCTCGGCTCGTTTGCCGCTGCGATTCTCCTGTTCGGGAGCGCGCTGCTCTACGGTGCCACGGGGCATACCGATTTGGCCGGTATTCAAGAGGTCGTCGGCTCCGGCGCGGCAGACCCCACGCTCACCATCCTCGCGCTGGTGATGATCTTGGTCAGCCTGGCGTTCAAGTTGGGTGCGGTGCCATTTCACATGTGGGTCCCAGACGCGTATGAGGGAGCGGTCACTCCCGTGACCACCTTCATGTCCGTTGCGGTGAAGGCAGCCGCGTTCGCGGTCCTGGTTCGGGTCTTGGTAGGCGCTTTCGGCGACGAGGTCAGCATGAACCTCTTCACGGGTTGGACACCGGTCATCGTTGCCTTGGCCGTCGTGACGATGGTTTGGGGCAATCTGGCTGCGCTCGCACAGTCGAGCGTCAAGCGCATGCTCGCGTATTCCTCGGTGGCGCACGCCGGCTACATGCTCGTGGCCCTGGCGGCTACCCACGCCGTGGGGTCGACGGCGGTGAGCGCGGTGCTCTACTACATCGCAGCCTACACGGTTTCGAACGTGTTGGCGTTTGGCTCCCTAGTTCTGATGGGGTCCAAGGGCAAAGAAGCAGTGAGCTACGAGGACTTGGCTGGGGCCGGCCTCAGGCATCCGGCGGCTGCGGTTCCGTTCGTGATCGGTGTCCTTTCGCTGCTCGGCATGCCGCCTACCGCGGGCTTCTTCGCGAAGTACTATGTCTTCAGCACCGCCGTTCAGGCGGGGATGGTATGGCTTGCGGTGCTCGGCGTGCTCGCAAGCGCCGTGGGCGCCTATTACTACCTCAAGGTCATCGTTTACCTCTTCATGCGCGAGCCGCAGGAGGGCGCCCCCATCGCTGTCCCAATGCGCTCCGGGTACGTCACGGTGGCCTTACTCCTGGCTGGCTACTACGTCGTTCGAATGGGCGTCACCCCAGGCCGCTATCTCGACCTGGCGATCTCCGCCGCCAACGGCTTCCTAAGCTAGAGCCCGGCCTAGACGATTGCTAGGACGCACCAAGGACCGTCGAGGTCTCTTGGCCGGGAGCGCATCGAACGCTCGTTTCCAATCTGAGAAGCGGCTGCCAGCCTTCACCGCTTCGAGGACGGCCAAGCCCTCCGCCCGGGCGCCCTGGGCAAGGACATACTCGATCCAGGCCCATCGCGCGCTCGTGGCGCGCACGTCGACTCGACCTCGTACCCCGCGTCGTAGCCGCCGAAGCCTCGCATCGACGAGGTTGATGCCTGCGAAGGGCTCGCCGTCGAGCGGCGTATTGCGCTTCGCCACGAAAGGCGCGACTCCGAGCGAGAGCGGAATCAAGGACGAAAGCTCCTTGCCGAGCTCGACCATTTCGTCGATGTCCTCGTCCGTTTCGCCGGGCAGACCGACCATCACATAGAGCTTGAGGCGTTTCATCCCGTGACGCCGCGCCAAGAGGGCAGCCTGGCGCAGCTGCTCCTCGCTCGTGTGTCGCTGGATCGCGTCGCGCATCCGTTGGCTCGAGCCGTCGCTGGCAGTGGTCAGGATCCGATGGCCCCCGCGCCTCAAGGCGGCGACCAAATCGTCGTTCAATCGGTCGGCGCGCAGGGAGGACAGGCCCACTTCGCGACCGGAGTCCGCAAGCGCGTTCACGATTTCGGTGATCTGTGGATGGTCGGTCGTGGCGGCACCGACCAGGCCCACGCGCTTTGCGTCGTCGGGGACGAGCGAAAGGATGCGTTCTTTCTTCACGATGCGCATGCCATCGTTCGTCGACCGTCGCATCACGCAATACGTGCACCCTCGATGACATCCGCGTTCGGGCTCGATGAGGAACATGTTCCTGAGCTCGGTGTGCGGCGTCATGATCTGAGAAAACGCCGGGAGTCGTGTGCTGTCTGCCTTGTCGATCGGCGGCAGAATGTCGCCGTGAAGCTCTGGAACGAGAACGTGTGGATGGGTTGAAAGCGTCCGTAGTGCGCTGTCCTTCGAGTCCGAATCGAAGATCGTGCGGAGCACCGTGTAAATGGACTGGTCGGCCTCACCCATGACGATGGCATCGACGAAAGGCGCCAAGGGTAGGGGATTACTGAACGTCAGCGGTCCTCCTGCAAATACGATCGGATGCCGCCGCGTTCGATCGGTCGCGAGCGGCGGGATCCCCGAAAGCTCGAGCGTCTGGATCAACCCTTCCACCTCGGGTTCGTACGCAATGGAAAAAGCAAGGACCGGATAGTCCGAGACCGGCCGCATGCGCTCGTAGGTGACCAGTGGCCTTCGAGAGTGACGCCAGGCCTCGACGTCGTCAGGGAGGAAGGCTCTATGGGCCGCCATCCCGTCGATCGCGTTGATCGTCCGGTAGATCGTTTGATAGCCGAGGGACGACATCGCGACGCGGTAGGGGCTCGGGTACACGAGCGCGACCGATTCCGGAGCCTCCTTGTGGATGGCGCCGACCTCATCACGAAGGCGTGCGGCGATCTCGACTTTCATGTCACCCATACCCCGCAAGCCTAGCCCCAACTCGACGGGAGGACATCCTCCGCTCAGTCGATGCTGATGCCCACGCGATTCCAGCGAATCCGCTCCCAGAGCGCCTCCCGCGCGTTCTTCCACGACATGTAGATGAACAAGGTCTTGCCTTTGATGCGAGAGTTGCTGACCGCACCGATGAGTGGGTTGCGGCTGTCGTTCGAGCTGTCGCGATGGTCGCCCAGCACGTAGATGTGGCCTTCGGGGACTTTCACGGGCATTCGGTCGAGCGGAAAATCGTACTTCGAGTGACTCATGCGATGAGCGATGTCGCCCACGGCTTCTTCATAGACCAGGCACGTGCTGTCGAGGTTCTTCTGCTCTTCTTTCGAGCAGGGGCCCACTTCGACGGTTTCCAACACCTCGCCGTTTCGGGAGATCTTTCCACCCCGGATGAGGATCTGGTCACCGCCCACACCGATGACGCGCTTGACGATGTCCTCATTGTCCGCGGGGCTGTGCAGAATGATGACGTCACCCGGTTCGGGCCCACCCCAGTTGAAGATCGCCTCATGCATGAATGGCAGGAACAGCCCGAAAGGATACTTGGCGACGACGACGCGGTCTCCGTCGAGCAAAGTCGGCTCCATCGAGGGTCCATCGATTGCGAAGGCTTCGAAGAGCGTGACGCGGATGAACAGAGCCAACAGGAGCGCGCCCCCGATGGTCAGCAGATTCGACCTCCAACCGTCGCCCTTTTTGGACTTGCTTGCCTTTTTCGCCGCAGTGCTGGTTTTTTCTTTGCTCATTCGTACGGATAGGCCGGCAAGCCGGGCCGGATAGCCACTTCGGTGGCGCGGACGCTAGTCTGCAGCTAGGCATGCGTCAAGCAACCCATGACGACCCTCTGTATCGACACAGCAACCGAGGTCGGCACGGTCGCCATCGCCCGCGACGGTGCAGTGGCCGCGGCCGTAACCTGGCGTTCGTCTTCGCGACACGGTGAAAACCTGTTCGGGCACATCGACTCGGCATTGAGCGAAGCGGGCGTGGCGCGAAGCGAGATCGCGCTCATCGGTGTGGACATCGGCCCCGGCAGGTTCACGAGCCTTCGTGTTGGTTTGGGCGCAGCCAAGGGCCTTGCACTGGGCTTGGACGTTCCGATCGTCGGAGCCAGCTCGCTGCGCATACTTGCTCGGTCTCTCAATCCTGCCGACGAAGTCGTACGCGTCCCCTTGATGAACGCCTATCGAGGTGATTTGTTCGCGGCGGCATACGTCCTTGACGGCGACATCGACGAGGAACTGGTGCCTCCAATTTTCGGGTCACCCGAAGAAGTGCTGCGGCGCGTTCGCGATGCCGTCGGGAACCGCTCGATCGCTGTTTGTGGGGAAGGGGTGAGGGCGCGAGCGCAAGCAGTCGAGACGTTCCTCGGAGTGACCGCAGACGGGCGGACGGACCCGGTGGAGGTCGCGAGCGCAACCGCCATTGCCGCGGAGATCGAGCACGTCATGCGCAGGCGGGGGCCAGACGATCTCGCGTCTCTCGAGCCGCTGTACCTCCGACCAAGTGATGCAAAGCTTCCTGAGCGCGTGCTTCGAGTGCCGCCCACGTCTTCGTAGCCGTGCACGAGCACGAGCACGACTACGAGACGCCCTAGGCGTGCAAAGCGATCGCGTCTCGATAAGCGCGCTCGTAGAGGCGGGTGGTGCGCTCCCACGAATGGTCGATGCGCATCACACGGCTCTGCAACTCCCCGAAGGCTTTGGTGTTGGCGAATGCAGCGGTGGCTCGCTGCAATGCGCCGAGGAGTGATTCCCTAGTCGGGTCGTCGTAGAGCAGCCCTGACCCCGTCTTCAGCGACGCTTCACAGTCGACCACTTCGTCTGCGAGCCCGCCATCTCGGTAGACCACGGGCAGGGCGCCGTAGCGCTGGGCCAGCATTTGAAGATTGTCGGTGGGTGGTGCGCGCTCGGGAGCGATCACGAAGTCGCTCGCTCCAATCAAGAGATGCCGAAACGCCTCATCGCTACGTGTCTTGATGTGAATGCGGTCCGGCCATTGATCCCAAAGCTCTTCGTAGATTGCGACAAGCTCGCCGTCGCCCTCGAGCTGCACCGCGAGTTGAACGTCGTTACGCAGGAGTTCAGGGCCGATCTTTGCGAGAAGCCGCATTCCCTCGCCGTTCACGTCGCCGAGAGCCCCGAAGAGAGGCACATCGCTCCGCACCGGCAGGGCAAGCTCCCGTTGTAGCTCGGCTTTGCATTTTTCTTTTCCGTCCATGTCGAAGGGATCGAATCGAGCCGGCAGATGTCGATCGGTTGCTGGGTTCCACCGGGCTGGGTCGATCCCGTGCCGCACTCCGATGAGTTTGTCGTGGATCTCACGAAAGGTTTCGCTGAGCCCCTCGCCTTCGTCGGGGCGTTGAAGGCGGTGTGCGTAGTTCGGAGACAACGTGGTGACGCGGTCTGCGGCGAGCAACCCGGTTTTGAGCACGTTGATGCCGTCTCCATTACGGCCTTCGTTACTAAGGCCGAACCACTTGGAGTCGCGCGCATCGAAACGTCCCTGCCGAGAAGCGTCGTACACGGTTAGCACGGTTGGCAGGTCGGGTAGCTCGGCGCGCAGATGGGCCACTGCGGCCGCGCCTGCCCACCCATGCGCGTGAACGACGTCATAGTCCTTTTGGTGATCGCGAATCAGCTCGAGTACCGCCGATGAGAACACTCCGACGCGTGAAGCATCGAGCTGCTCCCCCTCGCCCTCGAGCGAATCGGCCGACAACAGGATCTCTTCGTTGCCGATGAACGTCAGCCCCACGCCGTCCGGGCTGCGTCCGGTGTAGATTTCGCATGACCAGGAACGACTGCCGAGATCGAACTCGAGCTTCGTCAGACGGCGGGCAAGGGCAAGCTTTGCGGTATCGACGTGACCAAAGAGCGGAGAGACGAGGTCCACGGTGTGATCCGCGCGACGCATCACTTTGGCCAACGTATTCACATCTAGCGCATCTGTGGTCGACGTGAAGGCTTGAGGAGCAATGAATAGAACTCGCAAGGTGCTGGACCATAGCCACAGTTGACGGTGCCGGCCACTTGGAAAACCGACTTGCGCGACAGTCTTCCTAGGCCAGGCTTCCTATCGATGGCCGGACGCGAGAAAATCGCGGTAACCGGCGCTTCAGGGCTCGTCGGCAATGCGCTCGTGCCTGTCCTGCGCGCCAACGGGTTCGATGTCATCCGCCTCGTCCGGCGGAGCCCACAGGCCAGCGACGAGGTCCGCTGGGATCCCGACGTCGGGATCATCGATAAAGCTGCTCTTCGCGGGGTCTCTTGTGCCGTTCATCTAGCTGGCGAGAACATTGCCACCGGACGTTGGACGGGAGCGAAGAAAGCCCGAATCCGAAACAGCCGGGTCCGGGGTACCGAGCTCATCGCGGGCGCATTGGCGAAACTCACACCGAAGCCGTCTGTGCTCATCTCGGCGTCGGCGATCGGGTACTACGGCAGTCGCGGCACGGAGACGCTCGACGAGCATGCCTTAGCCGGGTCCGGCTTCCTCGCCTCGGTGTGTCGCGAGTGGGAGGATGCCACCGGTGCTGCCGAAGATGCGGGGGTTCGCGTGGTGCACGCGCGCCTCGGTATCGTGCTTGCTGCGGCAGGCGGCGCGCTTGCCAAAATGAAGATGCCCTTCGCGCTCGGCGTCGGCGGGCGCATCGGCGACGGTGATCAATACATGAGTTGGATCGCCCTCGAGGATCTCGTTTCCGCTCTGTTGTTCGCCTTGAAACGCTCCGATCTGAAGGGTCCCGTGAATCTCGTCTCTCCTGACCCAGTGACCAATGACTACTTCACCAAAACCCTTGCCCGCGCGCTCAAGCGCCCTGCGGTTCTTACGGTTCCCAAGTTTGCCCTTCGATTCGGCTTGGGTTCGGAGATGGCCGACGAGATGCTCATCGGTGGGGCACGCGTGATCCCGGCGGCGCTTCACGCCAGCGGATTCGCGTGGGAGTACACGACCCTCGAGGGGGCGCTCGGGTCCTTGCTCTGAACTGCACCTTGCTTGACGGTCTTGCTCCGTTTGACGAACACTATCGGCGTGTCTCGGGGGGTCGTGTCATGGAGTGCGTGGGGATGTGCCCTCGCGTTCTTTCTTGTTGGCGCCTTCCCGCTCTACAACATCGACGCCTACGGTCACCTCGCCCAAGGGCGCCAGATCGCCGAGCTAGGATACGTCCCCCATGTCGATCGCTTTTCGTTCTGGCAATCGACTCCGCAACCGTGGAGCAACTACGAGTGGGCGTACGACTTGCTGACCTGGCTCGTCTACGACAGCTTCGGTCCGAACGCTCTCATCGGCCTGAAGTGCCTCGCGCTCGCAACGTTGGCCTACCTCCTCGTGATGCTCGCGTATCGGTTGTCCGAGCGGGCGGCCCTGGCTGCGCCTCTAGCGGCCGCGGTCCTGCTGTTCCTTGCACCAATGGCGCGGCTTCGCTTCACGGTGCGCCCACAGGTCGTCGGGCTGCTCCTGCCCGCGGTCCTTCTCGTTGGCATTCAAGCGATCTTCTCGTCGACGACATCGGTGCGTCGCAAGCGGTCGATCCTCGCCGGGCTGACCGTGATGCAAGTGGTCTGGGTCAACATGCATGGCTCGCACCTCCTGGGGCTGCTGATCACCACGTTGTTCTTGGCATTCTCTTTTCGCACGGATGCGTTCAAATCGATGTTGGGGCTATTGGTTCTCCAAGTGGGAGCCACGGCTTGTACCCCTTTTGGGGCGTCGATCGTGACGGACGCTGTGGCTCACGTCTTCGTTCCCGAGTATCGAAACGTGGTCATCGAATGGGGCCCATGGTCCCCGGACCATCCTCTGTATCTGTTGCTCGGACCGGTGATCGTAGCCCTCCTAGTTTTGGTGAGCATGCGACCGGTGATCCGCTCCGGGCCCTTTGGGGCAGCATACGCGGTGTTTTGCGTCGTCCTGAGCATCATGGCCTTTCGTTCGATGCGTTTCGTGGCGCACCAGTTGCTCCTGAGCGCGCCGCTGATCGCAGCTGGCATCGCGCAAATCCGTTGGATGCGAGATCTTCGGCGGGCGGTCGTCGTTTTGGTTGGCGTTGCCCTTGGTTGGGCCGCGTTCGTGTCCCCGCGTCTCGAGCCGTTCGTTCCTTTCGGTCTTGGAGAGCCTCGCCTCGGCCATGCGTGGGCGGCCGCCGACGTTCTCAACGAGCACGTAACTGCGCCGCGGATTCTCGCTCCGATCCAGGACAGCTGGCCTCTGATGTTCGCCGTCCCGAGCGGGCTCTTTCTCGTCGATGGTAGGGTGCCTTTCTACGGGCCCGAGTTCATTCGTGAGGTCGCCAATGCCTTCAGTGACCCGATCGCCTTTCAGGACATACTGGCGCGGTACGACGTAAACGCCGTGGTCGTCGACCACACGCGAGCCGGGCAGGCGGCGGCGGTCGAGTACCTCCGTCGGTCACCGCGGTGGTTGCTTGGGCAAGTGCAGGATCGGCAGTCGCTTTACGTGCGCGAGGACGCTTCGGTCACGTTGCAACCTCTCGAGGCTGTCGGGCCCGGCTACCACCCGGGTCGTCTCCTCGAATCCACCACGTCCAACGCTGATATCGAGCGTGAGATACGATGGGTCGGGCACCACCAGAGCTCACAGGCCATCGAGGGATGGATCGAGGGTCTTCGACTCCTTCGCGAGCTCGCGCGGGACGGGAATCGCGCTGGCATTCGCCGGTACCAAACTCACGACGAGCGTCAGGCCGCGCGGAGCGCCTACGCTGCCCTCACCAAAGCTGCTCAGATTTATCCAGGATTCACATCGATCGAGCTCTACCGCGGCATGGCTGCACTCTCCGCGTGCGATGTCGAAGAAGCACGCGATGCCTTGGCCCGCGCGGCGTACTCGGGCGAGACCCGCGGGACCGCCCTGGCATCGCTCGAGCTCGTGTTGCGTGGGGGCGATGAAGGCCAGCGGAGCGCCGCCATCGGCCAGGTCGATAGGCTTCTTACGCGTCCGCAAAGCCAGAACGATCCCTGGCTTGTCGCGATTCGCGAAGAGACCGACGTGCGGTGCCCGTGACGGCTAGGCGCGCTCGAGCTCGATCAGGGTGATCTCCGCCGGCGCGGCGATCCGCATGGGGGGCCCCCAGTAACCGGTGCCAGAGCTCACATAGATCTGCGAGTCACCGCGTCCGTGGAGCCCCGAAACGAATGGCTGCACCAAACGCGTGAGGAGGCCAAACGGGAAGATCTGGCCTCCATGCGTGTGGCCGGAGATCTGCAGGTCGACCCCGAGCTCCCTGGCTTGGTCGAAGTGTACCGGTTGATGCGCGAGCAGTACCACGGGTTTGGTCTCATCGCGTCCCTCGAGCGCACGGCTCATGTCGGCGCCGTGGCCGTTGCCAAACTGATGCGCCGACCAGTCATCGACGCCCGCCAGTTGGATGGACGCGCCGTTCTCCCCGAGCTCGACGCGCTCGTTCCGAAGCGGTCGAATCCCGATTTCTTTGAGGAACGCGAGCCAGTTGTCGGCGCCCGAGTAGTATTCGTGATTGCCGGTCACGAAGTAGGTGCCGTGCTTCGAGCGAATCCGCCCGAGGGGGCGGACCGCATCCCCGAGCTCCTCGACCGAACCGTCGATCAGGTCGCCCGTGATCGCAACGATGTCGGCATCGAGGCCGTTGACCTTGCTGACGACGTCCTCGACGAAGTTGCCGCCGATCATCGGCCCTATGTGCATGTCGGTGAGCTGGACGAGCCGAAGGCCGCGAAGGGATTCGGGGAGCTTCTTCAAGCGCACGGTGAGACGCTTCACCTCAACAGGGCGAATTGCGGACCAAAATCCCCAACCGGAGAGCGCGATCGCCAACGTGCCTGCGCCGCCGGCGAGCACCTGTGCCAAGAAGTCGCGTCGGCCGGCATCCACGGCTGTCATGTGCGCGTACTTGACCCAGCTCCAGCGAGCCAGCTCGCCACCCCACAGCAGAACGAGCGTCAGGAACATCGCGCCCATCCACAGGTAGCCGAGCCACGCGATCGGGATGGCGACGCTTCGCGGCAGCACCCGCCAAACCAGCATCGAAGCGGGGATCGACAACCCGAGGACGATCAAGGCCACCGTCGCGACCTGTCGCCAGGGTTCCGGTAGGCCGGGGTCGCGGACCAGCCTTGCCCATAGGTAATAGTGGATGGCGAACGTGAGAGCGAGGATGACGCCGAGAAAGATGAGGATACGACCGAGGGACATAGAGCCTGACTAAGCTCGCATAGGGATGGGCCCCTGAAGCGTCAAGGTGTCCGCTTTTTGGTGGTCGCCTGGCCCGGCACTGCGGGGTCGGGGGAATCGTAACGCTTGCGGCTCTCGGCCAGATGGTCGAGCAACCGGTCTCGCACCTCTGGGTGGCGTGCGGCGACAATGCGGGCGGCCAGGAAGGCTGCGTTCTTGGTTCCATCGATTCCGACGGTTGCGACTGGCACGCCGGGCGGCATCTGCACCGTGCTCAGGAGCGCATCGAGTCCCTGAAGGGCGCCCGATGCGATCGGCACTCCGATGACAGGAAGGGTCGTATGCGCGGCGACGACCCCCGCCAGATGAGCGGCCATGCCCGCACAGGCGATGAAGACCTCCACTCCCTCCCGCTCGGCGGCGATGATGTACTGCGCGGTTTCGTCCGGGGTTCGATGGGCGGACAGGACGCGGACGTCGCTCGGAATGTCGAGGTCGTCCAGGACATCGCGCGCTTTCAAGACCACCGGCAGGTCGCTAGGGCTGCCGGTCAGGATTGCCACGACGGGCTTGTCTCGCTTCGTGAGTTGACTTTTCGCCAAGATCGCTCCGGGGGGGACTTGCTTCTAGCAAAATGCCGGGGGAGCGCCACGCCCTGGCACCCCGAAAAGCCTTTACGGATCCTAAAGCCGCGTCTATAAACGGGCCTCGAATGACTACCGAATCGGGCAAGAGCCGCAGCATCATCGCGATCGCGATCCTGGCCGTTGCACTCGTTTGGAACACCCGCGCCGCGGCCGAAGAGCCGACTGAGGGTGAGGCACCGCCGGCGGAAGAGGCCGAAGCGACCGAGGCCGCCGCCGAGGACACCGACTTGCGCACGTCGGCAGAGGCCAAGGGGTTGGTCATCACCGCGCCCGGAGGCGTTCCCCTCGAGGCTGCACCTGCCGACACCGCGATCGAGTCCGTCAAGGAGAGCATGGCGCGGATCACAGAGCAGGCCGCGGAGGGCGTCCCCGAGAGTTACGTCATCGAGTTTGGCGACACGTTCGACTGGGTTCGATTGGTATCTGGCGAGTGGCTCAAGGGCGAGATCAAGCGCATGCGCGATGACAACCTCGAGTTCGACAGCGACAAGCTCGACCTGCAGAACATCGACTTTGGCGACGTCACCGAGGTTCACTCACCCCAAGTCAATACGTACGTGTTCGACGATCGAATCAGCGCAATTGGTGTGGGCGTCATCACCGCCGACAAAGTGATCGTCGAGACCGAAGAGGGGACCAAGACTTTCGATCGCAGTGAGCTCGAATCGATCGTTTCGGGTGGCGAACGCGAAAAAGACTGGTGGTCGATGAAGCTCGGGTTCGGGTTGACCCTCAACAGGGGCAACACCGAACAGCTGACCTACGACCTCAAGTTCAAGACGCGTCGCGAAGACGAGATGACGCTTCTGGACCTCAGGTACAACGCGAGCTTCGGTAGTACGGACGGTACGCAAAACGTGAACCGTCACCTCGGCGAGGAGGACTTCAAGGTCTTCCTGTCGAGTCTCTGGTTCGTGACGCCGGCGTTTGGCCAGCTCTTCAACGACAGGTTCCAGAACATCAAGTTTCGTGCCACGCCAGCAACAGGCGCCGGCATTCACATCATCGACAAGCCGAACGTGAAGTGGGATTTTCAGACTGGTATTGGTTATCAGTACTTGAACTATTTGGACGCGACTCAGGTCACAGGGGACAACCCCCAGCACGACGCGTTTATCCCGCTCTACACGTACGCCGACTTCGACATCACCGGCGACATCGACTTTACGGTCAGCTGGCTCACCAACCTGGTGGTCACGACGATCGGGAACACCAACCATACGGGCAAGGCAGACCTCGCGATCGAGCTTACGAGCGTGCTCGATTTGGATATCTCCTTCCTGTACCTCCGAACCGAGGAGCCAGCGCCTCCGCCAGACCCGACGGACCCCCCGATTGAGAAGAACGACTACCAGCTCGTGATCGGGGTCTCGCTCGAGCTCGGCTAGTGTGCGGATCTTTTTCCTTGTGGTCGGCTTACGTCCTCGTCGCTCAGACACTAGCTCTTCTTTTCGTCGCTCGATTCGGCTTCCTTGCGTTCGGCCTGCTCGCGCATTCGATCCTCGAGCTCGGTCTTCTTTTGTTTGAGCTCCTCGATCCGAGCCTTCCCTCGATCCTTGCCCTCTTCGTCGCTCGGAGCCTTCTTGAGCTTGTCGATTTCGTCGACGACCGCCTCCAGCTGGTGCTCGACTTTGGCGTCGCTCTCCGCTTTTTCGGCCTTGTCGAACATGAGCTCCTCCGGGCGACTGTCCCCGGGACTACTCGTGACGTCCTTTCGGGCAAGTGAAGGCCTTGGAATGAAGACACGTTCCTGATCGAGTTGGCGCTGGTTCATGAAGGTGGGGGACACGATTTCAATCCCGGCTCGGTGGAGCGAGTCCAGCATGGACTCACGAAGCGCGGATTCGGCACTGATCAGGTACTTCACGTCCTCGAGGAACCCCGCCGCCTGGTAGGTGATCGAGAAGTCTCCAAGTGCCATGACGAACACAAAGGGATCGATGAGATCGGCGTGCTCGGCAGCCTCGAGTAGGCACTTCTCGACCTCTTCCCGGGGAACATCGTAGCCGAGAGAAACCGTCGAGGAGATGAACGTGCCTGAGGGCCTCACCACCGTGACCGGGTTGCTGACGAGATACAGGTTCGGGAGGGTGGTCAGATTGCGGCGCTCGGTCTGGATCTCCGTTCGGAGCCAGCCTTTCTCCGAGACTCGGCCGCGATGCTCGTTCACGATGATAAAGTCGCCCGGTCGAAAGTTCCGAATCGATCGGAGCATCAACCCTGCCATGGCGTTGCCCACGAGCGTGGTCGAGGAGAGCGCGATCGCAGCGGTGACGAGCAGTCCGAGGAGGCTTAGAAGCTGCCCGCGCGGGGCATCGCCGATCGGAAGCGACAAGATGAAGACGATGACGGCGATCCCAACCAGCGCCGTGACCAAAAGCTGCCGCGCCATCTGTCCCTGGCCTGGCGGGGGAGCCCATCGCTTCAATAGCAAGTACCGCGCGCCCGAAACGAGTCCGATCCCGAACAGCAGAGCGAGGAGGGCGGGCAACCACTCTAGGACCAGCTCGGGAATCCATTTGAAGTATTCCATCGAGGCGGGAGTGTCGCAGATCCACCGCGTCGCAATCAAGCTTGCCGATACGCTGCGCTCTTTCTGATGCAATACACTCTCGCGTTAGGCTTCGGCTTCGCTCGCCAAAAAGGGCTTTTGAAGTTAGTGTTGGACGTGAGAGCCGAAGGACCGCTACCCCGGCCCCAGACCTGGGTTGATGGCGAGCTCTTCGACGGAGTCGTCACGTCGGCTTCTTTCAAGCCGAGCGCCGGCTTTTTCGATGAGCTGTACACAGGGGGCAATGGCTTCCTCGACGGGGTACCGCTGATCTCGGACTCGGGTCCCGGAGACACGGACTATAACGGTGGACGCTGGCACTTGAACATACTGAGAGAGGAGGTGGATCCCGACAAATACAGCGAGGCATCCAACACCGACATCCACTCGGTCGAGTTTGGTTCACTTCGAAGTACGGCGTGGTCGGCGTGTTTCGACAGCTCTTTTCTCCACTCCCGGAGGGAGCCGAGGAGTTCTTTGCCGACGCCAAGAAGGTCCTAGAGGGACAGGACATCGAGTCACACGCATCGTGGAGCGCGCTGCCCTCGGCAAGGGGGAATTACGACCGCAAGGTGTTCAATAACATCTGGGGTACATTCACCTTCGGTCCTGACAACACGGTCTACCTGGGCGCTTACCGAGGCTTCTTGAGGTTCTGGTCGGACGATGACATGCCGTGAACGCGACCGTACGCAGGCCCAGAGGGCCGAGTACACCGTAAGTTCGAGTCCTGCTCCTGCTCACGCTGCGGAAACGGAAAAGGCCTTCTAGCTCTTGCGAGGGCCTCTCTATCGGCTCCAGCGGTAGGACTCGAACCTACGACCAAGCGATTAACAGTCGCCCGCTCTACCAACTGAGCTACGCTGGAATGGCTGCGAGGG
>Ga0255058_10000351_pt1 | contig 27327 bp, 23 predicted proteins | sample Cases_109_9_MG_FD_188637 | JGI IMG/M metagenome (GOLD analysis project Ga0255058, IMG submission 188637) | Seawater microbial communities from Amundsen Gulf, Northwest Territories, Canada - Cases_109_9 | ecosystem: Environmental > Aquatic > Marine > Gulf | place: Canada: Northwest Territories... | reverse complement strand
AACCATTTAATCCTGCCTTTTTGTCTTTCCGCTGCAGGTGGTTCGTGATCAGCATATCCAAGAGTTATTCCGCAAACAAGGTCCATATCCCTCACATTGAGAAATTCATTAACCTCATTTTTAATTTCCAATGGCGCTCCCATTGCGCAGGTACCCAAACCTTCATAATGAGCTGTCAGAAGAAGGTTTTGCACCGCCATATAAACAGACCCTAATGAAGTCTGGTGGTTTTCCTCTGGATTCGGTTTTGAATAGGCAAAAATTAAGACCGGCGCGTCCCCTAGAGTATAAAAAAAACGCTCTGTAAATTCATATAAACTGGGTTTCAGTCTTTTCTTTAAAGTATCTTTGAGGGATAGCCATGATTTCTGAGAAAGTTTGGTATACTCATCCCTCCGCTTCCCCGTTAGAATAAAAAACCTCCAATTCTGAAGGTTTTTCCCTGAAGGGGCCCACATTGCCGATTCCATTATTTTTTCAATTAGTTCTTTTGGGACCGGATCTTTTTTATACTGACGGATACTTCTTCTAGATTTAATAATAGAATAAAAGTCCGATCTTACAAATGGAGGATTTTTCATGAAAGCGGTAAAAAGCGCATTATTAATATTGTAATAACAGAATTTCTATTAATTTAGAATACAGATTTTCATTGCCCTTCATTCTCTATTATCTACCAAAAATGCCTTATGGTATCTACAGTATTATTAGGAGAGGAAAATACATAATCTAAACTTCAAACATATCCGAATTATCCTTTTCGCAAAGTTCCTTTTTTAGGCGCTCAAGAACCTCTTTTTTGGTGTTTTTTAATAGTTTCTCTAAATCATCCTTAAGATTGCTCTTTATAAAAGCGCTATTGTCAATATAAGGATGTTCATAATAAGTTTTTACTGAAAATTCCCTGACAAAGAACAAAGTCAAAAAACATCCTGACATAAATAATAATATGCTTTTAACTATTCCCTTCATGTTTTTACCTCCATTTAAATTTAAATAAAAACAACCTTCAAGTCGAATTATTTGATACTTTCCATAGTATCATTTTAAAAAAATTTTAAATAAAATATGTAATGAGGTTGAAGTTATTTAATTCTTTGCCCCCTTAGAGAAAGCCTCCATCTATATTCGTTTGAGAAAATAGTTATCTAACGGAGCTACATAATTATCGCATATTATGAGATTATAATCATTTATGCCCAATCCAATTTTGAAAACCTTTTCTTAAACTAAATTGAGCGATTTTTTTTGTAGCTAGGGGTTTCAGGCGTTTTACCATCAAGGCGGTGAAGCAATTTTGGGCGATGGCAGGTTGTTACCTTTCGAGGTCAAAATTGTTTCAGCAACGCCGTTGGTAGCGCCCATGGGACGCCACAGTTGACAAGAATCGCTCAGTGTGAGTTTAAATTATCTCATAGAGTGATATAATTTCTCCAGCCTTCAAACTTTTTAATTTCATTAAAAGATATTCTGCTCCATTGTTCAGGAGAATTGATGATGAAAAAATTTATTTGTTCAGTTTGCGGTTACATTCACAACGGAGATAGTCCACCCGAACTTTGTCCGGTTTGCGGGGCCTCAAAGGACAAATTCAAAGAATCCAAAGAGAAAGAATTTTCTCAAGCAATAGATAAAAATAATTATTTAGCAGAGTGGAAGCGAGGCTCAGATGCATTGGAAGTTCATATGTCCGATATTCATAAAATAGCTTCTACCGGAAAATCATCCCTAATTGAACCCATGCGAACTCAGAAAAAAGTCATTGCCTGGGATGATATCCTGGTCAAAGGGGCCCAATTAAGCGCCATTCCCCTAAATAAAAATGAGCCGGTGAACGCTCGCACAATAATAGGGCCCAATGCTAAAGCTCCGCTTATTATTGAAACTCCAATATATATAACTCACATGTCTTTTGGGGCGTTATCCAGGGAAGCAAAAATCGCATTGGCCAAAGGAAGTTCACTTGCTAAAACAGCTATGGCATCGGGAGAAGGGGGAATTCTAAAAGAATCTTTTGAAAACGCGTATAAATATATTTTTGAATACGTGCCAAACAAATACAGCGTAACGGAGGAAAATTTAAAAAAAGTAGATGCGATTGAAATTAAAATCGGCCAATCCGCAAAACCCGGTATGGGGGCGACTCTGGCTGGCTCAAAGGTCACTAAAGAAATTGCGGAGATAAGAGGATTTCCGGAAGGAGAGGAAATAGTAAGCCCCGCTCATTTTGACGATATAAAAAATAAAGATGATTTGTTAAAGAAAGTGGATTGGTTGAGAGAGCAATCCAAAGGAAAACCCGTGGGGATAAAAATGGCCGCGGGAAACATTGAAGACGATTTGGAAATTGCCGTTTATGCTAAACCGGATTTTATCACCATAGATGGAAGGCCGGGATGCACAGGGAGCGCTATTAAGTTTATTAAAGACGCAACCTCAATCCCAACTATTTTTGCTTTATATCGGGCAAAAAAGTTTCTTGATAAACATGGAAAAGATATTTCTTTAGTTATAACAGGAGGACTCAGAATTTCATCGGATTTTATCAAAGCCCTTGCGATGGGGGCGGATGCCATAGCCATAGGGACTTCAGCATTGATGGCTTGCGGATGCCAGCAATACCGTCTTTGCGATACCGGCCTTTGTCCCACTGGGATAACCACCCATGATTCCGAATTGAGAAAGAGGTTTAATGTGGATTTATCCGCCAAAAGATTATCTAATTTTCTAAAAATCACCACGGAAGAGCTTAAAGATTTTGCCAGACTTACTGGAAATAGCGATTTGCATGGGTTGAATATAAAAGACCTGTGCACAACCAATTCAGAAATATCTGGAAATACAAATATTGAGCATGTTTAGGGCCTGAAAAAAATAATTTCACATTTTGAAGCGGAATCTTCACATTATTTTTGAAAGATTTTTTTTAGCAAAAACTTTGAAATAGTCCACTATTCCAGCGCCTTTTGCTCAAAACATTCTTCCAAATATAACGCAAACCTTTCACCCAAAATGCGAAGTTATTTTTTTTCAGGCCCTAAGGCAGCGCTTTGGATTGCCTCTATCATTTCTCTTACCGCTCTATCCAGACCTACCATAACTGCTCTGGCTATTATATTGTGTCCGATGTTAAATTCCTCAATGGCCCTTATTGAAGCAATTTTGACGACATTTTTATAGGTCAGCCCATGCCCGGCGTTAATGGCTAATCCAATTTTTACCGCTGCATTTATGGCCCCCTTGATTTTTTCGAATTCCTGCTTCATCTCAAAATCTGTTTTTGCTTCGGAATATTTTCCAGTATTAATCTCTATAGCATCGGCGCCAATTGCTTTAGAACATTGGACCTGGTCTGGTTCCGGGTCAATGAATAGGCTCACCGGTATATTTTGGTTATGAAATCTTTGAATACAGTTTTTTATCTGATCCTGGGATTTCAGCGCATCCAGTCCCCCTTCGGTGGTAATTTCTTCTCTTTTTTCCGGAACAAGCGTTACTTTATCAGGTTTGACGTCTAAGGCTATTTGAATTACTTCTTCGGTAGCGGCCATTTCAAGGTTCAACCTGGTTTTGACAATTTTTCTCATTAATTTCAAGTCCCGATCCTGGATATGTCTTCTATCTTCTCTCAAATGAATGGTTATTCCATCCGCGCCCGCCAACTCCACTAAAACTGCCGCCGAAACAGGATCCGGCTCGTTAGTTTTCCTGGCTTCTCTCAATGTGGCCACATGATCAACATTTACCGATAAAATTGCCATAATGTCCTCGAAAAATTAATTAGCGCTCATACACCAATTCTTATTACTTTTCTTTTCCTGGTTAAGATTCTCTAATTTCTGTAAAGGAATTATTTATACCACCGACAGGAGTCGATGGCTTTCTCTAAAGGGGTAAAGGGTTTTTAATAATGGCCTCCGCCACCATAACGGCTCTTCTTGTTTCCTTAATGTCATGGGTTCTTAACAAATCAGCGCCGTTGACAATGCCTATAATTGAAGCGGCAAGGGAGCCCTCCAAACGTTCTTCAACGGGGAGATCTAAAATTTTTCCGATAAAAGACTTTCTTGAAAGACCAAGCAATAAAGGCTTCTTAAGCGTTTTCAATTCTTCCAGTCTTTTTAATATGGTGATATTGTGCGAAAATTCTTTGCCAAAACCAATTCCCGGATCAATAATAATTCTCTCCTCCGAGATGCCGGAAGAAATAGCCGTGTTTACACCTTCTTCAAGGGTTATTTTTATTTCTTTTATTAAATTTTTGTAGGCGGGTTTTTCCTGCATAGTTTTGGGTTTTCCCAGGATATGCATGATCACCAGGCCGGCATTTGTGGACGCCACGGTTTTTGCCATTTCAGGATCAAAACGCAACCCGCTTATATCATTAATTATACTGACTCCTTCTTCCAGCGCCGCTTTCGCAATGGTTGATTTATAGGTGTCCAGTGATATGGGAATATTAAAATTTTTGGTTATTTCTTTAACAACCGGCATGATTCTTCTTAATTCTTCGTCTTCCGGAACCGGTTCAGAACAAGGTCGAGTGGACTCTCCCCCAACATCTATGATGTCCGCTCCCTCATCAATTATTTTTTCAACCCTATTCAGCGCGTCAATGAGAGAAGTTGACCGGCTTTCTTTATAAAAAGAATCGGGGGTAAGATTTAAAATCCCCATTATATGGGTTCTTTTTTTTAAATCAAAACAATATTGTCCACAATGAAACATTTTCAATTTTGTTCAAAATTGATTGTTAATTAGGTTTTTAGGGCCGGGTTATTTAAATACATAATTGCCATATCTCTTTTTATTTATTTGCGGCAATTTTTTTTTGCAAGAGGGTTTTTCTTATAGGCCCTTGGGAATCAGGAGAGGAATATTTAATTTTAGTAGATTTATACTATTAATTTGTAAAAACTTGTTCAAAAAACATGTTTTTACTGTTAGATCACCGGAGCGGCAGCTGCTTTTGATTTCGCCCATCTTTGGGCTCAACCCTTTGGGCGGCCTTCCTTCGGAATCCGTCCAATTCGGTTTTCTCTGCCGAATTGTGGTTGCGGCGCCTCGTCGCTTTATGCTGTATTTTTTTTGTCAGTGGGATTGCTTTCTTCTTTTAATTCTGTTTCTGGTTTTTCTTTTAATTCTGTTTCTGGTTTTTCTTTTATCTTTGTTTCCTGGTCTTTTTTCTGCGTAGTTTTTGGGCGATAAAAAGAAGAGGCTTTGGCTTTTTTTTCAGCCTCCAATTTTCCAAACACTATTTCATCCACTTCATAACCGTCAAGGGTTTCTCTTTCCAACAGCACTTCCGCCAATTTGTTAAGAGTTTTTATATTATTTTGAATTAGTTTTTGGGCGCGATCATAACATTGGGTAATTAGAATTTTTACTTCTTTATCAATGGTAATTGCGGTAGCTTCGCTATAATCCTTATGCTGAGTTATTTCACGACCCAGAAAAATCTGTTCCTCTTTTTTCCCATAAGACAGAGGCCCCATATTTTTGCTCATCCCCCATTCACAGACCATCTTTCTGGCTAGCTCTGTGCCTCTCTCAATATCATTTCCTGCGCCGGTGGTGATTTGTTTCAAAACCACTTCCTCCGCAACCCTTCCTCCAAACAAAACAGTGATCTGATCGATAAGAAAATCTTTTGGGTATGTATGCTTTTCATCAATCGGGAGCTGTTGAGTTAAACCCAGGGCTCTTCCTCTGGGGATAATTGTGACTTTGTGCACCGGATCAGTGCCGGGAATTAGTTTAGCCACCAGCACATGGCCAGCCTCATGAAAAGCGGTATTTCTTTTTTCCTCTTCGGTGATAACCAAACTTCTTCTTTCCGCGCCCATCATCACCTTATCTTTAGAATTTTCGAAGTCATCCATGGAGACAAGGTTTTTCTCTAATCTTGCCGCCAACAGGGCAGCTTCATTAACCATATTTTCAAGATCCGCCCCGGAAAAACCGGGTGTCGCCCTGGAAAGGATACTGAGATCCACGTCTTTTCCAAGTGGGATATTCAGGGTATGGACTTTTAAAATTCCCTCCCGGCCTCTCACATCTGGCCGGGGCACGACTACTTGTCGGTCAAACCTTCCCGGCCGCATAAGGGCAGGATCAAGCACGTCAGGTCTATTTGTGGCGGCAATTAAAATAACCCCGTCATTGGCGTTGAAACCATCCATTTCCACCAAAAGTTGATTGAGGGTCTGTTCTCTTTCGTCATGGCCTCCCCCTAAGCCGGCGCCGCGGTGTCTTCCCACCGCGTCAATTTCGTCAATAAAAACTATGCAGGGGGCATTTTTTTTCCCCTGCTCAAAAAGATCCCGAACCCTTGAGGCGCCCACACCGACAAACATCTCAACAAATTCTGATCCACTTATGCTGAAAAATGGAACATTAGCTTCTCCCGCTATGGCTCGCGCCATTAAGGTCTTTCCTGTTCCAGGAGGGCCCATTAATAAAACACCTTTAGGAATTTTGCCTCCCAGCTTTTGAAATTTTTGGGGTTCTTTTAGAAACTCAATAATCTCCTGTAATTCTTCCTTGGCTTCTTCCACGCCCGCTACATCTTTAAATGTGGCCTTCTTTTTCTGCTGGGACAATAATTTTGCTCTACTTTTTCCAAAGGACAGGGCCTTTCCGCCGCCTGACTGCATTTGACGCATGAAAAATATCCAGACGCCAAGTAAAAGCAACATGGGGAGCCAAGATATTAGGAAACTTGTATACCAGGCGGCTTCTTTAGGAGGCACGACTTGAACCCGAACATTTTTTTCTTTTAATAACTTTATTAAATTGGGATCATTTAAGATATTAGTTCTGAAGACAGATCCATCATGGGACCTTCCTTTGATGCGGTTTTCCTGTATAACTACTTCCGCAATTTTCCCCTCAGCGACCTGGTCCATAAAATCGCTAAGAATTAGTTCCGTAGGTTGAACATAGGGCTCATTGAATAGATTGAAAAGGGCAATCATTATTAACAAGATTACCAGCCATAACGAAAGATTTTTATAAAATTGATTCACGACGCTCTCTCACAATTAAGGTTAGAAAAACTATAAAAAAACATTTTTTAAATTATTAATATATATTAATTAATTAACATAGGAAGCTACCATATTTCAACAGAAAAGAGGGCAAAAATATCATAAAGGGGCCAAGGGGCCGCAACCAAAGGGAACTGCAGCTTTGGAGGACCAATGAAAAAACTTTCCCAAAAAAAAGGCTTTTACTGATTAAGTGGTAATAGTTCAGCCATTAAGCCAAAAAGGCGCAAAAAAGGAAAAAACAACTTTTTCTTATAAGGAAACTCAGGTATTTAGAGGAAAATTATAGTAATGCCTCCAAAACTCAATGTTTAGCGCAGCAAACTTTAACCATTAAAACATCAGTGGTATCTTCTTTTACCCTGGCCCATTCAGAAATCTGATGTCCAACAATCCAGAGAATCGAATTATGATTAGCGATAATTGGTATAGAGTCTCGTTCTTCTCTAGGTATTTTTTTGTCAATAAAGTAATCTTTTAGCTTTTTATTCGCTTTAATTCCCAAGGGAGAAAATCTATCTCCCCTCTGCCGGGAACGAACGAAAAGATCTTTTCCGGAATAACCAAAATCCAAAAAAGCGGTAAACGGGCCCTTATTGCTAAAATCTTTGGGGATTTTATTTTTGCTTATTATATTTGAAGTCGCCTCTTTTTCTATCTCTGCTATTTTTGTTTTTCCAGGGACCGCTAATTTTTTTTGCTTAATTAAGAGAGGAGAAACATTTTTTTTGAATGATTGAAAAATTAATTGATTATACTGATATTTAAATATAAGCCCTTTGGTAATTGATATGGTTTTCCCAGAAATTTTAGACGCAATGACCCCTAATATATTATCAACAATTTTTAGAGCGGCATGTCTTCCAGAATTTGGAAATCGATAAATTGCTTCCAAAATGATTCTTCGGGTTAGAGCGGTATGCAGGGTTTGGAAGCGTCGCGCATCCAAAATTATTTGATCGCTGTCCTTTTTTAAAACTGACTTATTAAATTCGCATTGGGCCATTTCTGAAATAAAATAATCTTCCTGCCGAAAAATTTGGGAAGATCTGCATAACGTCTCAACAATTGAAGGGTTATATTCTTTTTTTAATGAGGGAATCAGCTTATTTTTTATCTGGTTTCTAAGGTAATTGTTTTTAAGGTTCGAGGAATCTACTAAATAATGGATATGATTATTGTCCAAAAACTGGTTAATTTCTTCGCGATGGATTTCCATCAAGGGTCTAATGTATCTATTATCTCGCGTAGGGGGGATGCCTGAAATGCCCTTTAGCCCGGACCCCTTTAAAATTCTCATTAATACAGTTTCGGCCTGGTCATTGGCTGTGTGTCCCAAAGCAATTTTATCGACGGAATGAAGATCGGCAAAACGATTGAGATTGCAATACCTCAATTCCCTTGCCGCAACTTGAATAGAAACTTTGTGATTACCTTGATATTTAATTACATCAACTTTGGCTGAATAGAATGGAAGGGCTAAACTATCTGAAAGATTTTTAACAAAAATTTCGTCCCGTTCAGATTCTTCTCCTCTCAACATATGGTCAATATGAAGAACCACAAGGTCAAATCCAATCTCGTTTTTTATTTCGTTCAGGGAAAAAAGCATGGCAACAGAATCAGGGCCGCCAGACACAGCGGCCGCTATTTTTTCACCATTTTTAACCAAATTCTGCCTAATTAAATTCTTTTTAATCTTGAAAATTAAATTGTCCATTTAAGGTTTAAATAAATAGATTGTGGTTGAGGTATGAATGCGGCAAGGGCGCTGATGAAAAATTTTGAAGAAGAAATATTAGATTAGAAATGGCGTCTGAAAACCAGAGTTTGTTGAATTAATTCTTTTCCTTGGTTTCTTCCTGTTTTTTTTCCTCTGTGGGCGAGGGTTTTTCGCTTTCCACAGGAGTTTCAGCTTGCGTCGCAAGGTCGGTAACAATTGAGGAAGTTGTCCGTTTTGAAGATAGGGTCGCGAGGCTTAAGGAGGTAATCATGAAAAGGATGGCAATTCCAGTTGTTAACTTGCCGAGAAAGCTGCTGGCTCCCCCGCTGCCAAAAACAGTTTGACTAGCGCCACCAAAAGCAGCGCCCATGTCCGCTCCTTTTCCGGTTTGCAGCAACACAATTAAAATTAATAACCCTCCTACTATGACATGCATAGTTACTAATATAGCATTCATTTAAATTCCTCCAGGGTACATCGAATCCTCAATTAAACTCCTATTATGCAGAAATTGTCAACATTTAGCCACATATTTTTTCACTTTCCCGGATAATTTTATTAAAAGAATCTGCATTTAAACTTGCTCCTCCCACAAGGGCCCCATCAATATTGTCTTTGGAAAATAAGGCTTTAGCATTATCCGGTTTCACACTCCCGCCATAGAGGATTTTTATCTTTTCCGCTGCTATCTTATTGTACATTTTATAAATTTCCCCCCTGATAAACTGATGCGTTTCATCCGCTTCTTCAGGGGATGCGGTTTTTCCAGTCCCGATTGCCCATACCGGCTCGTATGCAATTACGCAATTTTCTAATGCATCTGGAGATATTTTATCAAAACCCCTTATTATCTGCAATTCGATAATAGAAAAAGTTTGGTTATTTTCTCTTTGTTTTAAAGTTTCTCCCACGCAAACTATACATTTCAAATTTGCTTTAAGGGAAGCTTTTATCTTTTTATTGATCGATTCATTTGATTCGTTAAAATATTTCCGTCTTTCAGAGTGACCAATGATCACATATCTGCACCCTAAATTTGCCAACATGATCGGGGAAACTTCTCCAGTAAAGGCCCCCTTTTCTTCCCAAAAAACATTTTGGGCCGCTAAAATAATATTTTTATTTTTCCCGGAATTTGCCCCCTTTAAATACTGGTTTACGGAATTAAGAGCAGTAAAGGGTGGAGAAACAATTGTTTCAATATTATGGTTCTTACTGGGTTGAATATCCTTCACCAATTGAACAGCTTCTTCAATGAGGCCATTCATTTTCCAGTTGCCGGCAATTATCAAACTGGTCATAGGATAAGCGCCTTTCCATGACGGTTATTTTATTTTTAGCTAGTGGGTTTTTAAAACTTTTTTATACTATTGCAGTATAAAATCATTTTTCTTAGGAAGTTTTTTCTGTTGGCTCACCAGAGCGGTAGCTCTATTTGATTTCGCCCATTCCTGGGCTCAACCCTTCGGGCGGCCTTCCTTCGGAATCCGTCCAATTCGGATTTCTCTACCGAATTGTGGCTGCCGGCCTCCTGGCCGCTTTATGCTATAAATTAATTAGAACTAGGCAGCGCAAAATTAAAGGATTTCTTTATCAGCAATAAAAAGAACAAGGTCTTTAATGCGGCAGGAATATCCCCATTCATTATCGTACCAGGCGAGAACTTTTACCAAATTATCCTGAATAACATTTGTGGAGAGGCCATCAACAATGGAAGAATGGGGATTATTATTTAAATCGACCGATACCAGCGGTTCGTTGGTATATTGGAGTATATTTTTTAATTTTCCTTCCGCTGCTGAATTTAAAACATTATTAACCTCTTCAGAAGTGGTATTTTTCTCAACTTCCACAACAAGATCAACTAAGGACACATTTGGAGTTGGAACTCGAATAGCCATTCCATCCATTTTCCCTTTAAGTTCAGGCAAAACTAAAGAGACCGCTTTTGCGGCCCCTGTTGATGTGGGTATCATCGATAATGCGGCAGCTCTTGACCTTCTTAAATCTTTATGAGGCAAATCCAGAATTTTCTGGTCATTTGTGTAAGAATGAATGGTTGTCATTAAACCTTTTTTAATGCCAAAATTTTGAAGCAAAACCCTGGCAATGGGCGCGAGGCAGTTTGTGGTGCAAGAAGCATTAGAAATAATATGATGTTTGGATGGATCGTATTTTTCTTCATTAACTCCCAGCACAATGGTAATGTCAGGTTCTTTCGCGGGAGCGGAGATAATAACTTTTTTTGCTCCTGCTGTAAGGTGCTTCGATGCGCTGGTTTTGTCAACAAAAAAACCTGTGGATTCAATGACCACATCAATTCCAAGTTTTTCCCAGGGAAGCTTCGCGGGGTCCCTTTCTGATAATATTTGAATGGTTTTATCATTTAGAATTATAGCGTTTTCTTGGACGCTAATAGGCGTATTCAGTTGCCCATGCACGGAATCATATTTTAACAAATGGCCCAAAGTTTTAGCGTCTGTGAGGTCGTTAATAGCAATAACTTCCATTTTGTTTTCATTAAGAGCCGCTCTTAAAACATTTCTGCCAATTCGTCCAAAACCGTTAATAGCTACCTTTAGACCCATGAGACTATCCTTTATGAAATAGGCTGACCATCGCAGCAAATTTACTTATTGAAAAATGAAAAACGATCTTAACATATGCCATTTTATTTTTACAAGTCCAATTTTTAATCCAGATTTCTATCAAAAAAGGGTTATTTATAATTAATCTCCTGGTTTCCTTACTCTCTCATATGATAAAATACAAAAAGTCAGGGGGCCGCAACCACAATTCGGCAGAGAAAGCCGAATTGGACGGATTCCAAAGGAAGGCCGCCCGAAGGGTTGGGCCCAGGGATGGGCGAAATCAAATAAGGCTTCCGCTCTGGAGACCAAAAGTAAAAACTTGTTCAAAAAACAAGTTTTTACAGAGTACAGAGTAAAGTATAATCCTATTGACTAAATGGTCAGGTTAAAAATTAGCAACTGTTCAGCGTAATTTTAGTAAATATTAATTATGTTGCAAATACTTAAATGACATGTTCTAATTTGAAGTGAAATTTCCCGAAATGAGCAATCACCTTAGATATTTTGGGGAAAAAGGTTATAGCGGCGGCAATATCAGATGGGAATATGGTTGGAACGGAACTTAAGCGCTTAAGATTATAAAACAGGATCAATATCTCTCTATTTTAACAATATTACCCTTGGTTTCGGGATTTTAAATGGTTGATGCAAATCTGAAAATTTTAATTGTGGATGATTTTGCTACAATGAGAAAAATCCTAAAAAAACTGTTAAGGCGGTTTGGCTATAGCGATATTCACGAGGCTGATGACGGCGTCACTGCTTTGGCTAAGCTGAAGAAGGAAAGATTTGGCTTAATCATAGCAGACTGGAATATGCCTGAAATGAGCGGTCTGGATCTGCTCAAAAACGCGAGAGCGGATGAAAATCATAAAAATACTCCCTTTTTGATGGTTACCGCTGAATCCGGCAAAAATGCCATTGTCGCGGCAATTCAATCCGGGGCAAATGATTATCTTATAAAACCTTTTAATGAACGCGCTCTGGAAGAAAAATTAATAAGGCTTTTAGGATCATAGGAACAACTATACCTTATAACAAAAGGAGATCCCATGGAAGCAAAATTCATTCAACCATTTTTAACCGCCACAATAAACGTTCTTAAAACCATGGCCTCACTAGAACCCAAACCGGGGAAACCCTTTATGAAAGATAACAAAGATGCCCTGGGTGATGTTTCCGGCATTATTGGTTTAACGGGAGCTTCCAAGGGAGCGCTGGTTGTAAGTTTTAGCGAGGCTTGCGCTTTGAAGGTCGTATCCGCCATGTTGATGGAAGAATTTACGGAGATAAATGAGGAGGTTAAGGACGGCGTAGGCGAGATTACTAATATGATTTCAGGGGACGCAAGGAGGCAACTTGAAGGGATAGGCATGGAGTTTGCGGCGGGAATCCCCACGGTAATAACAGGCAAAAACCACGGGATCACATCCCTTTATAATGGGTTGACTTCCTGTCTGGTAATACCTTTCGCCTGCGATGGTTTGAATTTTTATGTTGAAGCCATTTTTAGCGGCAAATGATATCTTTATAATTTTAGGTTTAATGATCTTCTATAGCAAAAACAGAAAAGCTAGTTCCTTTGTTTTCTCCTCTTTTGGTGATTATTCTTAATTTTTCTCCTGTTTCCACGCCTCTAGCTTTAAATAATAATTGAAAAGATGGCTGGGCTGCTACTTTTTTTATATTTTTCTTAAACCTATTCCTGCTAGAACTCCTGTAGGGACTCCTTTATTTATAGCCATTTCCCCATTCACAAAGACGTATTCAATCCCTAGGGGGTATTGTTTTGGTTTTTCGTATGTGGCGGTATCAATAATTTTTTTCGGATCAAACAAAACAAGGTCCGCATAATTTCCTGCTTTAATTATTCCACGGTCCTTTATCTTTATCCTTTCGCAAGGGTCGGATGTTATTTTTTTTATTGCGGAAGGCAAATCAAAGATTTTTTCTTCACGGACATATTTCCCTAAAAGTCTCGGGAAGCTTCCAAATCCCCGGGGATGAGGGTTTCCGATTCCAAGGGGGCCATCTATTCTTCTGGCGCCGCTGTCGCTTCCCAACATTACATAATCTTTTTTAATAATTTCTCGAAAATTGTCTTCACACATGCAGAAATAAATGGCTTCCACTTGGCCCTGTTCTTCTATCAGAAGGTCAAAAATAAATTCAAAAATATCTTTATTTCTTAGTCGAGCTCCTTCCGACACCCTTTTTCCTTCAAGGTCTTTATTATTATCTGTTACCACCTGGGAGATCATCACCGTTTCCCAATATTCTGGTTCTGGATGGTTTTTTAGTATTTCTTTTTTAATGATTTCGCTACTTTTCCTGCCCTTAAGTCTATCCATTTGCTTTTTTGTTCCCCCTTCAAATACCCAATCAGGCAGGAGGGCGTTGAGGCCAGTGTTTGAGGCTGTATAGGGGTATCTGTCGCAAGCTATGTCCAGACCGCTGGTTAAAGCTGATTCTATTAAAGAAAAGGCCTTGTTGATTTTATTCCAGTTCTTGTTTCCTGAAGTTTTTAAATGGGATATTTGGGTTCTTACACCGGCTTCTCTGCCAATTTGTATGGTTTCTGCGATTGCTTCCAGTAGTTTTTCTCCTTCGCTTCTCATATGACAGGTGAAAAGGCCATCCTTTTTTTTAACGATTTTAAAAATCTGGATTAATTCCGCAGTAGTTGAAAAACAGGAGGGAGGGTAGATAAGTCCAACGGACATTCCGAACGCCCCCTGTTCGAATCCTTCTAAAACTATTTTTTCCATTTTTCCCATTTCAGCTTTTTGCGGGGCCCTATTTTCATACCCCAGGATGGAACCGCGAATAGTATTAAGGCCGAGCAAGGGGGCCATGTTTACAGCGGACCCTTGTTTTTTAAGTTTTTCAAAATAACCTTCCAGATCATGCCAGTTATGATCGATTCCAAACTGTTTCTGATAGCTTTTTTCTCTTTCCTTGAGGAGATTTCCAGAAACAGGGGCGGCAGAATAACCGCAGTTACCCCCCACTTCAGTTGTAACACCCTGCATGATTTTGGATTCAGCTCGTGGATCAATAAGGAGGTAATAATCGGAATGGGAATGAATATCCACAAATCCCGGAGCAGCAACCAGCCCTGAAGCATCTAGGACAGGATCGGCGTTTTTTGATTCGACTTTGCCGATGGTGCATATTTTGGTTTTTCCCAGGGAAATATCAGCTTTATATCCTGGTTTGCCTGTGCCATCAATGATTTCCGCATTTTTTATTATCATTTTTGTCATAAATCTTTTTCATTCAAAGCTAATATTTTATCCTGTTCCTCCCCGTTGCTGTATAGCAGGATATAGTTAAAATAGTTCCGGAGGACTTTTTTAATATACCTCCTTGTTTCCTTAAAAGGCACCATCTCAATAAAAACATCGGGATCAGATGTCTTGATGGTGTTCTTCCATCGAATAGCTCGACGAAGTCCGGCATTGTAACCAGACAAAACTAAAATTGGATTATTATCAGTCTTGTTAAATAAATAGGCCAAATGCTGGGAACCGAGAGTGATGTTTATTGTTGGGTGAAAAAGTTTATCAGCCAGAAATTTCCCCTTATATTTTTTCTGAAATTCATGTTTCCCTGTCGCTGGCATCAACTGCATGAGGCCCATTGCCCCGGCCCTGGAAAGGGAATTCGCGTTGAAGGCGCTTTCCTGGCGAATTAAACTCACAATAAAAAACGGGTCTATTTTATAAGTGCTTGCGTTTTTTGTGACCACTTCCCTGTAGGCAAGAGGAAAAAAAAGTTTCCAGTATTCAGATGACAAGGCTTTCGCTCTTTTTTTCGGCAGCTCCTTAAGAAATCCTTCCATGAGACTTAATGCCCTATGATATCCCCCCGCTTGAACATAAAGATTTCCAATCCACAAAATCTTTTCAGGAGTGTTAATAGAAACGTGCTTTGCTATCATCCTGATCTCCTCCAGGACGCTTTCATAGAAACCCAAAGCCATTAGCTCCTTTGTCTTCTCAAAATGAAAGCTATCTTTAGGGTTCAGCTGGGGTTTTTCCGCCTCATTGATGAATTCGTTTTCTATGTTTCTCTGCAAAGAAGGGTCAATAATTTTTAAATTATTCCCTGATTTTTTATTAAGCCTGGTCCTAGCGCGATGTCCGTAATAATTGTAAGGGTATTCTTTTTCCACCTGCTGATAATAACTGTGCGCGGTTTCTATCTTCCCATTTTTTTCATTAGATTTTCCCGCCCAATATAGGAGCATATCGCTACGGGATGAATCAGAAAATCTGGAAGCGGCTTTGGAAAATATCTCAGCGGCTTTTTGATAATTCCCTAGTAGGTAGTTTGTCCAACCGATACGCCAATATCCGTTTGGGGCATAATCTCCTCGAGGAAATTTTTTTAGCATTAATTCCAGAATGGAGATGGCCTTTTCATGCCGCTTTTTTTGCCCAAAGATTCTTGACAGCATAAAATACGATTTTTCAGCATAACGACTGAAGGGGTATTGATTGGTGGTTTTGTTAGAATATTCTATGGCCTTAGGTAATTTGCCCTGGTTCCAGAAAATATTGGCAATTCCGTACAAAGCTTCCGGGGCATATGAACTGGAGGGATATTTTTTAAGGAATGATTGAAAAATTTCAAGGGCTTCATCTCTTTTTTTCAGGGAAAGATAAACCCCGGCAAGGTTAAAAGTTAATTTCTGAAACATCGGGCCCTGGCTATACCTTTTTAAATATTTGTTGCATTCAACGATAACGGTGGAATATTTTCCGCCTTTCATTAATAATTTTATTCTTTTAGAAACCAATTTTTGTGAAAATTCGGGAAGTTTGATTTTTCTTCTCTTAATTTCTTCGATTTTTCCCTCTGCTTTGATCGCAAAATCATTTAAAGGAAAAGAATGAAAAATTTTTGCATAGGTTTCATAGGCCTGGATTGTTTTAGATTGCTTTTCCAGAATGGTTCCAATAAAAAACATTGATTCCGGAACGAGGTCCTTCTTTGGGTATTTCTTAGTATATTCCCCAAAAATCTTCAACGCATGATCCAGGTCCCCACGGTTAAAAAATAATTTTCCCAAAAGGAATTTTCCATTTGGAATGAGACGGCTATTGGGAAATTCTTGAAGAAGGTTGCTCAACTGCTCAAAGGCTTTTTCCTCTTCTTCTGATGTCAGGTATATTTCAGCAAGTTTTAGTTGCGTATAGTCTTTTAGTTGTGGATAACGGGGAAGAAGATTTGAAAAGATTTCCACAGCTTCTTCCAACTCAGAGAGGGCTAAATGATTTTCTCCTTTTAAATAAAGGGCCCTTAAATTCCAAATATCATCTTTGTGGCGGATTAAAAACTTATCAAGCAAATTATTTGCCGCCACATAGTTTTTATTGTTTATTTGCTTGATTATTTTATCGAAAGATTCTTCAGGCAAGGCTAAAGAACAAGGGGGAAGCAAATAGCTAAATAAAAAGAATAATAGACAAATTTTTTTTTTCATTTAAAACTTATTGTAAATAATTTACAAACGGTTAAAGGAAAGTAGGATAGATAAAACTTGTAATTGTTTTGTTAGCGCAATCCTCGAAGCTTGCGGCGGGGATTGCGGGCGAACTAAAAATTATTTAGCGCTTCTTTCTCCGAAGATTCTCCTATATTACCGCGGAAATGTTAAAAAAAATAGAAAATAGATTCTATCAAATACACTTGGATAGTAAATAGATTTCTAAAAATTATTTTATAAACCTGTAATGGAAAATAATCTTGGCTTCATTAATAATAAAACGCGATGAAATTCACCATTTGGCGATGGGATCAAAAATATTTTATTAAAATTCCTTTAAGCAATTGAGTTGAAATTAATTTCTGCTTATTTATTAGGTTCTTTAATTATTTTAAAATAAATTATGTCGCCTTGTGAAGCGTGGATCCTGGTCTTTTTCAATTCTCTTGACTTCCTTCCTCTACATACGGTTAAATAAGATGTTAAAGACCGATTTTCCCAAAACTTTGTTAATTCTATTTCAATCAAAACGAAAATATGTCTAAGGTCACACAACTTGAAAAGAGACTTCAAAACCTTGAAGCCCATCTGAAATCTGAAAACCCAATTTTACTTGAAACTGTAAAGAGTTTCCGCAAGTTGGATAAAGTTTCAAAAGATTTGGGTTTTTTGGATAGCGGAGAGTCTTATGCCACCCACATTCCCTGGTGGCCTCTTATTGCGGTTTTGGGTCTTTATTCCTCGGGGAAATCGACTTTTATTAACCACTATTTGAACTATGATTTGCAGCGCACAGGCAACCAGGCTGTGGATGACAAGTTTACCGTCGCCTGCTATAGCAATGATAATACCGTAAGAGTTTTGCCGGGGTTGGCCCTGGATGCGGACCCGCGATTTTCTTTTTATCAAATAAGTCATGCCATTGAGGAGATTTCTTCTGGAGAGGGAAGTCGTATCGACGCATATTTACAGTTGAAAACCTGTCCAAGCGAACGTGTTCGCGGAAAGATCCTTATCGATTCTCCCGGATTTGACGCTGATGACCAGCGCACTTCAACATTGCGCATTACCAATCATATTATTGATCTTTCAGACCTGGTGTTGGTTTTTTTTGACGCGCGTCACCCGGAGCCTGGAACTATGCATGACACCTTGAAACATCTTGTTTCTGACACAATCAATCGTCCTGATTCTAATAAATTTCTATACATTCTCAATCAAATTGATAATACAGCGCATGAAGATAATCCTGAAGAGGTGGTAGCTTCCTGGCAACGCGCATTGGCCCAAAAAGGGCTTACAGCTGGGCGTTTTTATCGAATATATAACCCTGATGTGGCAATGCCAATAGAAAACCCTACTCTACGGGAGCGGTTCGAATCAAAACGGGATGCGGACATGGCCGAAATTCATGCCCGTATTCATCAAGTGGAAATAGAGCGGTCCTATCGCGTCGTGGCTCTGCTTGATCAAATTTCCCATAAAATTGAAGATAAGATTGTCCCTAAATTGCAAAGTCTAATAGTCCGATGGCGGAAAAGAGTCCTCTGGATGGACGGAATTTTTTTCGGAGCCATCATTGTGGCAGTTCTGGCAGGAACCCTTTGGACAGGAGATTGGTCAGTACCCGGATTTTCTCATCCCTTCTGGAATAAGTTGTTTAAATCATCATTCTTAAGCTGGGCGGCCCTTGGCGCAGTGATAGCGCTGGCAGGTTACGCTCACTTTAACATCCGAAAAAGGGCGGCAAATTGTATTATCGCCGGCTTAAAAAAAGAAAAGGGAGATATGAAAGACATGGAATTTCTTGGCAACTTAACCAGGTCCTTTTGGAAAAACACACTATTCTGGAGAACTATTTTTTGCCAGCGACCTGCTGGATGGAACGAGCGTTCGCGTCGCCTCATTAAAGAAGTCTTTGCCGAGACGAATGGCTATGTTCAGGAACTTAACAACAGGTTTGCAGACCCTTCAGGCGCTAATAATGACGCGAATAAAGATGTAGCCAATGTGAATGCAGCAGATGAGAGGGAAGCAAACGTTCAGGAAACAAATCCACAAAAAGATTATGCGCAGGAGTCATAATCTCCTTTTCATGAATCATCGACTTTAGCTTTCTTTCCTTACTAAAGGGGGCGAATGATGAGAGCAAATCGAGTGAAACCATCCATTTGGAAAATTCTCAGTGTTCCCTTTTGTGCCGTATTTTTTTTAGCCTATGCCTTAGTGCCTTCGCAGGGGTTTGGATCATGGTCTTCAATGGCGACAGCGCTCTCTAAGAGAACCGAGGTGGCTGTGGCCGCAGTGGGAAACAATATTTATGTCGCGGGGGGCTTTGGTCGTCTTGGAGTAACTTCCCGAGTGGAAGAATACAATACCATTACAAACAGCTGGCGAGAGGTTGCTCCCTTGCCCAGGCGTTTACATCATGCCGGTATAGGGGAAGCTAATGGCAAGCTCTATGTTATTGGGGGGTTTCAAGGAAATATTTCCTGGAGGCCCTCCAACTCCCTTTATGAATATGATCCCGCCTCAGATCGATGGATGGCCAGGAGACCCATGCCGACAGCTCGAGGGGCTCTAGGAGTTGGGGTCTACCAGGGCCGTTTGTATGCTATCGGAGGGTTTGCCAATGGCCGGAATGTATCCGCAAATGAGGGTTACGATCCGAGAGAAAATCGTTGGACAGCTTTGGCGCCGTTGCCAACTTCGAGGGATCATCTTGCTGTGGCCGTAGTTGGAGATATGCTTTTTGCTTTAGGCGGAAGGCTGAATTCCTCCTATGCCCGGAATTTAGATATCCATGAGGCTTACGATATTAAGAGAGATCGTTGGAGCAAGAAGGCCTCGCTACCCCTGCCCAGAAGCGGTATTGCGGCCGCTGTGCTACGGAGTAAGGTATATGTTTTTGGTGGCGAGGCCCCGGAAGGGACCATGAACCTAAATGAAGCCTATGACCCGAGCAGGGATGGATGGATGACCATGCCCCCCATGCCTACATCGAGGCATGGCCTGGGGGCGGCAGTGGTTGGAGATAAAATATATGTTATTGCTGGCGGCCCACGGCCGGGCGGTTCCTTCAGCAATGTCAACGAAGTATTTACTCCATAAAGCGACCAGGGGGCCGCAACCAAATAGAGCTACCGCTCTGGTAAACAAACAGAAAGAACTTCCTAAAAAAAGAAGATTTTATAGTGTAATAGCATAATGAAGGGAAGGCCAATCCTTTGCGATATTGAATTGCTAAACGAAAAGGTAATTTTAACCCTTTAACTATTTATTCTGTGCTCAAGTGTTTTTTGACTTTTTTATAAATTTCTTTATCAGCCGATTCTGGATTTTTTAAATCCACTTCAATCCATTTTGCGGAAGGGACTTTTCTAAACCATGTTAATTGTCTTTTTGCAAAATTTCTTGTTTCTTTTTTTATGTTTTTAACGGCGTCATCCAAATCGGTTCCTTCTTCTAAATGTTGAACGATCTGTTTGTATCCGATGCTCTTGAAAGGTTTTAATTGACTGGAATATCCTCGATCCATAATGGATCTAACCTCTTCCACCAGACCCTTTTTAATTAAACTATCAACGCGATCATTGATTTTTTCATAAAGCAAAGGACGCGCTATATCTAAAATCAGATATAGGATGTTATATTTGCGAGTTTCTTTTTGTGTTTGGGAATGGAAAGAAGAAATGGGTTTTCCTGTGAGGTAATAGACCTCCAACGCCCTTTCAATCCGGAAAGCATCGGCGGGATTTATTTTTTTTGCGGCAGTGGGATCGACCTTTAAAAGCTCATTGCGCAATAATTCATTCCCCTCCAGAAGCGAGCGTTCCCGTAACTTTTTTCTCAGCTCAGGAGAAGAGGGCGCGGCCATGGATATTCCTTTCGTCAGCGCCTTGAGATACAAACCCGTTCCGCCAACTATTATAGGCGCTTTCCCTGCGGCATGAAGATGGTTAATTATTTTTATTGCGTCTTTTTGGAAATTTCCTGCGCTGTATTCTTCGTCTGGATTTATTATATCTATCAGGTGATGAGATACAGATTGTCTCTCTTTTAACGATGGCTTTGCGGTTCCTATATCAAAGTAACGATAAACCTGCATTGAATCCGCGCTAATTATCTCGCTTTTCAGCCTCTTTGCGAGCAGGATGGCTCTTTCCGATTTCCCGGCTGCTGTTGGTCCACCAATGATTATTAAAGGAATCATATATTTCTTTCATTTCTAAAGAATAATTTCCATTACTATCATAAATCACGATTGGGTCTTCAACTATTGGATCCCCACCTCCATTTTTTATGCTTTCCACTAAAACCATTTTTGGCGAGCTTTTGCTAGTGGAACAAACGAATCTAATTTTTTTTGAAACTAACCCCTTTTGTTTCATTTCTGTAAGAAGCTCATTATATCGTTCGAAAACAAATATCATAACTAACCGCCCTTTATCACATAGCAGGTTTGCTGCATTATCAATTAGCTCCGACAAAGTAATAAGAATTTCATGTCGCGCAATAGCCTTTTCCTGGTTCGGATTAATGCGTCCGCTGTTTAATTTGCGATAGGGAGGATTACTGACCACTATATTAAAAGAGGAGCCCTTAAAAAATTTTTGGGATTGTCTGATATCCCCTTGAATAAGAGTAATTTTCTTTCCTAATCCCCTTTGGAGGATATTGCGTCTGGCATGTTTCAATAAAGAAGTCTGGATTTCCAGGCCAATAATTTTGGATGGGCTTTTGCGTGCGAGCAGCAAAGGAACAATTCCGTTCCCTGTTCCAAAGTCGATAATTTTGTCCTCATTCCCTGGATTTATAAAATCCACCAATATGAAGGGGTCTATTGAATATCTGTAACCTGTTGGGCTCTGGAAAAGTTCTAATTTCCGCATAAGGAATGATTTATATCACCGACAGGAGTTAGGTGGCTTTCTATAACGGGGTAAATTATTCACCGGGGATGAACCATAAAAGCATAAATAAACCAGACGCAGAGTTCGAAAAAATTTGCTCTATATTCATTTTTCTTTGCCTCCATTGTGATTTGCCTCTTTGCAATAATGTATATAGTTATTTGCGAGGCAGCAAACTATTTTTGAGAAGCGCTTTAGTTTATCTTAGAAATAGTTTCTAGCATTACGTCAATTTCTTCTTTAGTATTATATTCTGTTACGCAAAAGAGCATACAGTTTTTTAATTCCGGGTAATACCTTTGAAGGTCAAGACCGCCAATAATGGAGCGCTTTAAAAGTTGCTCGTTAATTTCAGTGGGAGGTTTTTTTGTTTCAATTACAAACTCGTTAAAAATTTCCCCTGAAAATTTTAAATTCAGGCCTTTTATTTTAGACAACGCATTTTTTGCGTAATGGGCCTTTTGTATGTTCTGCTCTGCCACTTCTTTCATTCCACTTTTGCCCATGGCAGCTAAATAGACGGTTGCTATTAAAGCGCAGAGGGCTTGATTGGTGCAAATATTGGAAGTCGCCCTCTCTCTGCGAATATGTTGTTCTCTAGTGGCCAGGGTAAGCACATAACCCCTTCTTCCTTTGACATCTACTGTTTCTCCAACGATCCTGCCGGGAATATTTCGAACATATTTCTCTAAAGAGGCAAAGAGGCCTAAAGAGGGCCCCCCGTAATTCATAGGGATTCCCAGAGATTGCCCTTCCCCCGCGACAATATCCGCTCCCAATTCTCCGGGAGATTTTAATATCCCTAAGGATATTGGCTCAACAACGCTTACAATTTGCAGGGAACCGTTTTTATGGGCAAGGGTCGAAAAGGATTCTGTATCCTCAATAGCGCCAAAAAAATTTGGACTCTGGATCAAAATTGCCGCGCATTGAGAGCTGATCTCTTTTTCAATCCAATTAAAATCGCTTAAACCTCCTTTGGTAAAGGGCGCCATTTTTATATTAACATCAAGATTTTTTAAATAAGTTTCCAGGGTCTGACGATATTCGGGATGTATAGTTTGAGACAGGATCACTTCTTTTCTGTTGGTAAGGCGTATTGCCATTAATGCGGCTTCTGCCAGCGATGTGGCGCCATCATACATTGAGGCGTTGGCCACCTCCATGCCGGTGAGCATGCAAATTAAAGATTGATACTCGAAGATGGCTTGTAAAGTCCCCTGGCTTATCTCAGGCTGATAGGGTGTGTATGCGGTATAAAATTCAGCTCTGGAGGCAATATGGTTGATTACCGTTGGCGCGAAATGTTTGTAGCAACCTGCCCCTAGAAAAGAGCTATAATGGTCATTCCCGTTATTTTTTGAGGCCAGTTTGTTCAAATGGCGGGTCAGCTCCAGCTCGGACATTGCGGAGGAAAGGTTTAATCCTTTTTTTAATCGTAAAGCTTCCGGTATAGATTGAAAAAGCTCGCTGATAGAGCTTAATCCAATTTTTCCCAACATTTCTTTAATATTTGATTCAGTTGCGGGTATGTAACGCATTTATTCCCTCAATGCCCCGTGCGGAAGCACAGGGTAAACTATTCATTCTTTTCTTCTTCCACAAATTTTTTATAATCCGCGGCAGATAAAAGGTTTTTTAATTCCTCTTCATTTTTTATTTCTAATTGAACGATCCACCCCTTTTCATAGGGAGAAGAATTAACTATTTCGGGTTCCGCTTCGAGGGCGGTGTTAATTTCTATTATCTTCCCGTTAATAGGAGAAAATAAGTCCGAAACGGTTTTAACAGATTCCACCACTCCAAACCTTTTATTACATTCCACCTTTGCTCCGATCTCGGGAAGCTCCACAAACACAATGTCTCCCAATTCGCTCTGAGCATAGTCTGTTATTCCTACTGTTGCCTTATTATTTTCTACTTTTAGCCATTCATGTTCTTTTGAGTACAAAAGATTTTCTGGGTAATCCATGACCGTTCTCCTTCAAAAATTAGTTTAGCGTATCTGACCATAGAGAATAGCAAGAACTGTAATATTACACTGTAAAAACTTGTTTTTTGAGCAAGTTTTTCTTGTTAGCTCACCGGAGCGGTAGCTCCTTTTGGTTGGGGGCGCCTCAACGCTTTATGTAAATATGCCAGAATACCCCCCTTGGAAGAGCGGGGATGAATGGCATCCATATTAGGGGGTCTGGGGGATATTTCCCCCCAGTATAATTTAGATAACTTCCTCTTTAATGCCCCGTGTGGAAGCACGGGGTAGTTTACTTATCTTACTTTCTGTTCTCAACGTGCATCTTTTTTAACTCTCTTAATGCTTCCTTTTTTATAAAAAGGAGGGTTCACAATATTGCTTTTAAACTTTTTCCCCCGGATTTCTATCTCAATCTCGCCTCCAATGTCCGCAAACTCAGTAAATACATAGCCTGTTCCAATACCTTTTTTCAGGGATGGAGAAAAGGTCCCTGAAACGACTTCTCCTGTTTGCTGATTGTCTTTAAAGATTTTATAACCGGCCCTAGGAATTCCCCTTTTTTTTAACTCGAATCCAATAAGTTTTCGTTTCAGGCTGTCCCCTTTCTGTTTCCTTAATGCTTGTCTTCCTATAAAATCCCCCTTATCAAACTTAACCTGCCACCCTAATTTCGCCTCCAGGGGATTATGATACCGATCAATTTCGTGCCCATAAAGGGAATAGCCCATTTCCAGCCGAAGTGTATCTCTGGCCCCTAATCCGGCCGGTCTTATTCCGTTTTTTTTTCCTGTCTCCAGGATTTTGCGAAAAAGATAATCTGGATTTTGCGGTTTAAAATAAATTTCAAAACCGTCCTCGCCAGTGTAACCTGTTCTCCCTATAAGAGACTGTATCCCCGATACTTTGCCGCTTCTAAAATGGTAATATCCCAGGTTTCCCAGGTCTATATCCACAATTTGATGTAAAATTTTTTCAGCCTCAGGCCCCTGAATGGCTATTTGCGCAGTTTCATCGCTAATATTTGTGACCTCCGCGCCATCAATTTTATGTTTTAAAATCCATTGATAATCCTTGTCCGTATTGGAGGCGTTTACACAGAGCATGTAACGATTATCATGTATTTTATACACTAACAAATCATCCACTATTCCGCCATCTTGATAGCACAAGACAGAATAAAGTATATCCCCTTCCCGAAGCGGTGTTAAATCATTTGTCACAAGATACTGGAGAAAGTCAAAGGCTTTTGGGCCTTTTATTTCGATTTCCCCCATGTGGCTTACATCAAACAATCCTGCGGTGTTTCTTACCGCATTATGTTCTTCTATCAGACTGGTATATTGCACAGGCATTTCCCACCCGTTAAAATCAATCATCTTTGCTTTAAGTTCTTTGTGGATTGAATTTATGGAAGTCTTTTTTAGCATTTTTTGGAGCTCCCTTAATATATTTAACTCGAAAATTAGATTCCATTGATTTACCCCGTTAGAAAAAGCCCCCGACTTCTGTCGGTGGCTTTTTCTAACGGAGTTTACCGGAATTATCTAAAAAATGCATTTGCAAGGCAAGAAAAATAATCAAACAGCTGGATTTTTATTCGGAAGTAAAATAGTATCAACCATTGCCCTTACCTTCATCCAGCTTTGTTTACGGACCAATTCCACGGTTTGGTCACTCTGAAAAGACACTCAACAGCATGAAGGGATGGGTTTTGGTTTTTATGAAAAATAAATTGTTTGAAATTAATAATCTCAAAACTTTTTTCAAACGGACAAGGGAATTATCCCGTGGTGGATGATATTTCTTTTGATATTTATAAAGGAGAAACACTCGGGTTGGTGGGGGAATCCGGCTGTGGAAAGTCAGTGACAGTCCATTCCATTATGCGACTCATTCCTGAGCCTCCAGGGAAAATGGAAGGCGGGCAAATATTATTTCTAAAAGAAGATTTGATCTTCCTTCCACTTAAAAAAATGAGAGAAATTCGGGGCGGTAAAATAGGGATCGTATTTCAGGACCGATGACCTCCTTAAATACTGTATTTACAATTAGAGATCAGGTTATGGAATCAGTGAGTCTGCATTTAAACAATAATAAAAAAGAGGCCAGAAAAATAACTAAAGAGATTTTAAAAAAGGTTGGGATACCTTCTCCGGAAAGCAGGGTCAATGATTATCCACTCATTGTCCGGAGGAATGCAGCAAAGGGTTGTAGGTTTCATCCGCGCTGTCCCTATTGCATGGAAATATGCAAAAAATCTGAGCCGGAATTAATAAATATTTCGCAAAACCACCAATCAGCATGCTGGTTGAATGAGCAGAATAAGAAATAATAATTTGATTTCAATATAACTGGTGATATTATTATTTTTCCATCAAAATTACTAATATTTAAATAAAATTATGCAAGTTCAACATCAGGTTCCAGCTTATTTAAATCAGATGAAGGAAGAGGTGGATAAAGCCCTTGATCAATATCTTCCCCCTTCATCTCAATATCCAAAAAGTTTAATCAAATCAATGCGCTACTCTATATTTGCCGGCGGCAAAAGGTTGCGCCCCATTCTGGTTTTAGCTGCTGCTGAAGCGGTAAATGGGCCTGTGCATCAAATTATTCCTTTTTCACTGGGGGTGGAACTTATCCATACCTATACATTGATTCATGATGATCTGCCTACTTTGGATAACGATGATTTGCGAAGAGGAAAGCCTACAAATCATAAAACATTTGGAGAGGCAACCGCGATTCTAGCTGGCGATGCCCTTCAAACGTATGCTTTTCAGCTAATGACCGATACGAAAATTATGAAGGAGATACCCCCAAAGGTTGTTTTGCTGGCTGTTCATGAGCTTTCCCGGGCAGTTGGACCTTTTGGAACTATTGGGGGGCAAATGGTTGATTTAGAATCGGAAGACAATGCAATTGCTGAATCGACACTGGAATATATTCATACTCATAAAACCGGTTATTTAATATCCGCCTCCATTAGGTCCGGTGGTATTTTGTCACAATGTTCCGACAAGGATCTTGAAGCGTTAACTCATTTTGGGAAATATATTGGCTTGGCATTTCAGATAATAGATGATATTCTTGACGTGACAGGGGACCAAGCCAGGATTGGAAAAGATGCGAAAAGCGATGTCAAAAGCAAAAAAGCAACTTATCCTGCCCTGTTTGGTGTTGAGGATTCCAAAAAGAAGGCTCAAAAATTAATAGATGATGGAATAGCATTCTTGGATCATTTTGATGGCAGGGCTGATCATTTAAGAGATATCGCTTCCTATTTTATTTCAAGGACCTACTAGAATAAGCAATTTTTTTATCGAAAGTTATTAGGTCCCTGAAACGAACCAAAGATAAATTGGCGCCCCCATTATTTCAACATTGAGAAAACGAATGAAGGGGCTTATAAAAACATGGCAAAGATAGCAATGTTTTATTTTTGGCATATTAGTTAGAGAAATATAATCTGTGCTACAAGTTTGTAAAAGTGTGTTTTTTTAGCACAATTTTATTTGCTCACCGGAGCGGTAGCTCCATTTTGTTGCGGCAACTTTCTGCTCTGTGCTACAAACTTGCAAC
>Ga0255058_10000350_pt1 | contig 27335 bp, 22 predicted proteins | sample Cases_109_9_MG_FD_188637 | JGI IMG/M metagenome (GOLD analysis project Ga0255058, IMG submission 188637) | Seawater microbial communities from Amundsen Gulf, Northwest Territories, Canada - Cases_109_9 | ecosystem: Environmental > Aquatic > Marine > Gulf | place: Canada: Northwest Territories... | reverse complement strand
CTGAACGTCACCGTGGGCACCGTGAAGAAATCGATGGACACGAGGTCTTTCGTATGGTTGTTGAGAAACGTTCGCCACGATTGTGACGGTGGCTTGCGATGATGGACCATGTACTTGGACACCGTTGCCTGCGAGACCTCGATTCCGAGCTTGAGTAGCTCGCCGTGAATCCGTGGAGCACCCCACAGGGAATTCGCTTTCGACATGTGACGGATGAGGTCGCGAACTCGGCGAGGCACTGCCGGCCGGCCGTCGCCGCGATGCCGACTCTTCCAGCGCCAGTAGAGCCTGAAGCCCTGGCGGTGCCAGTTGACGACGGTGTCCGGCTTGACCACGACGAGGGCGGCTCGCCAGCCAGGCCAGAGCTTGGATAGCCAGACCCAGAAGATGCGGTCTCGCTTTCGGAGCCGCGGACGCTTGACCGAACGGCCGAGAATGGCGAGTTGGTGACGTAGCGCGAGGTTTTCGGCAGTGAGCTTGGCCCGGGAGGCGAACAGGATTGTGACGAGGCAACGAACAAATTCCAGCATCCCAAGTCTCCCCGAAACCCCCGGCAGATCCGTCGATTCTACCCCGTCACGAATCTGCTATCCCAGGGTAGAAGTCCTGTAAAATCAAGGGAGACGAAGTTTTCGGGAGGGACAACCCGCAGCGGATGGCGCTGCGGGAACGAGCGACGGGCGTATGGCAGGGTCGGCAGGCGCAGGCGGGAGGGTCAGGCCCGCGGGATCTTCCGGTAGAGCAAGACGATCAATAGTCCGAGGCCCGCGACGGGAGGTCCCTCGCCCAGTACCCAGTACAGCGGAAGACCGGCGTGCAATCCCACGAAGAACAGCACCACCGAGAAGACGATCGTCGCGGCGCCGAAGTAGCCGACGAGATCACGAAAGCGGCGCACGTCGGTCGCGATGTACAGGACGATCCCGCCGTGGAACGCGTAGAGCGCGGCGACCGACCGGGTCAGGTAGTCGACCACCGGCAGCGCGGGAAACTCGCCGAGACCGAGCCAGGCATGGGTCCGGATCATCCATTGCGTCGGCAGGAATATCGCGCCGAAGGCGCAGAGCGTGACGACGCCCGAGAGGCGCAACAGAAAGATGACGGCCCGTTCCTGCCAGCAGCGTTCGACCGTCGCGGATGTCTCGTGTCGATGCGGACTCCGGGCCGCGGCGAGAGTTTCAGGATCTGTCAGCACGGAACCCCTCGATTCGTCCTGCCCCATCAGAACGAGACCCGAGCATTCTATCCGCCAGGCTCGGGGCGGCAAGCGTGGGCCGTGGGTTCCTACTCCTTGACGATGACGACCAGGGAGAGATCGTCGGTCGGACGCGCGTCGCCGAGAAAGCGGTCGACGGCTTTCAGGACGCGGGTGCCGATCTCTTGCGGCCGCCTAGTGCGGAAATCGGGGAGCATCTGCTCCAGTCGCTCCATGCCGAACTCCTCGTCGGCGCCGTTGGTGGCCTCGGTCAGGCCGTCGGAGTAGATCAGCAGGATGTCGCCGGTTTCGAGCCGTTCCGCGTGTTCGGTGTAGCTGGAAGACGAGAACATGCCCAGTGGCATCCAGGACGGACCCAACCGTTCGACCGAGTCCTTGCGGATGAGGAACGGTGGGTTGTGACCGGCGTTGACGTAGCGCAGCTGGCCCGAGTTGTGTTCGAGCTCGCCGTAGAACAACGTCGCGAACCGGTTGTCCAGTCCGTCTCTGAAGAAAATGTCGTTGACCCGCGTCGCCAGGTCGTCCAGTGAGACGGCGTCGGGAACCAGAGCCCTCAACGTCGCCTGCAGCTTGGCGGTGAGCAGCGCGGCGCCCAACCCCTTGCCGGCCACGTCGCCCAGCAGCACTCCGTGACGAAACCCGTCGAGCTCGATGTAGTCCACCAGATCGCCGCCCACGTCGTTGGCGGGACGGGAATAGCTCCAGACCGACCAACCGGGAATGTCGGCGTGCTCGTCCGGCAGCAGGGCCAGCTGCACCTGCCGTGCGATCTCGATCTCGTCGCGGGCCAGCAGCTTGTCCTTGAGCTCGAGCATCAGCACCATCAGCAGGATCAGGAATCCCCACGGATGGAGGTCGGTGGTGATCAGCCGGTTCTGGACGACACCGATCTCGGTCCACCCCAGGAACAGCAGCACCAGCGAGATCAACAACGCCAGCCGCCGCGGTGGCGAGAGCTTGAGCAGCAGGCTCTTGCCGGTCCAGACCAGCAGCGAGAACGCCCGGCGCACCCGGCCCATCTGATCCAGCCTGGACCGACGCTCGTCGTCGAGATAGAAGTGGTAGAGGTCCTTGAGCTCGCGCAGGTAGTCCCGCTGCAACCGCGTCTGCTTCAGATCGCGGATGAAGACCCGACCCAGGTTCGAGTCCTTCTCTCGCGGGCGTGCGCTCTGCTGGCCTGCCATCGATCCGGTACCTGGTGGTTGAAGCCGAACTCTCCGCGAGTTCGATGCTACCACGCCGGTCCCCCGGCGGCCCGGAATGGGCGGGTGTCCTAGCGGATGTAGCCCAGCGCCCTCAGTCGCTCCATCGCCTCGTCCCGTGCCGGGTCGATCTCGTCGGGAACCGGTCCCTGGCCGGCCCGCAACAAGTGTCCGCGATTCGTCCCCGGATACTCGGGGATCATCGTGACCGGGTGCCGCGCCAGCAGGCCCGGGTCGAGGGCGGCGACCATCACGCCGCCGTCCCGCGGAGCCCGCCGCAGCATGCGTCCGTCCTGGGGCAGCCCCAGCAGGTACAGCAGCGTAGGCGCGACCTGGTAGATGTTGGACGGCTTGCCGAGTGCGCCCGGCCGGATCCCGGGACCGTTGAGGATGAGAATCCCATCGGGTCGATGGCTACCGGAGACGTCGGTCAGACGCATGCGGACCGGCGAGAAGTCAAGGGTCCGCCCTTCGTCTTGCACGCTTGCCGCCAGCAGCGCGGCCCTGGAGAATCTCACGGTCAGTGCCGGATCGCCGGGGCGCCACCGCGGCTCGGCGGTGTGCACGGTCAACGTCGTGAAGACCGGGTCCCCCGTGTCGGTCACCAGCCCAAGGAGGCGTTCGCGAATCGACTGCGCCCGGGCATCGGCCCGGTCGAGCGGCACGGTTCCGTCAGGTTCGATCCCGGCCAGGTTGAGCCAGATCCGTTTCTCGTGCCGGTACAGTTCGCTGAGCGCGTAGGCCGGGCCGCGATGGTTGTCGTCCATCAGGCCCATCAAGGTCAGCAGGACTTCCAGCTGAAGATGGTACGCATCCTCCAGCTGCAGGGGACCGCCGCCATGGTCCGAGACGACGACGAACGTCGTGTCCTCCGGCGCCATCGCGACGATCTCGCCCAGGGTGTGATCGATGAAGCGGTAGTACGACGGGATCACCCGGGCCAGGTCGGCATCGGGCTCTCCGTCCTCGGGAAACTGCTGCGTCGACGGGTCCATGTGTCGCCACATGGTGTGCTGCACGATGTCGATCCCGGCGAAGTAGACGGCGACCAGGTCAGGCTGCGCCCCCTCGTCGATCACACGCAAGGCCGCCAGCGTCCGGGCGTCGTGCAGCAGCGCCCGCTGCAACGGATCGTTCCAGCCGATCAGTTGCAAGTCGACGCGCCTCATCTTGACGACCGATTTCTTGCTGAGCCTTTCGGCGAAGTGCGCCGGGTAGACCTGCCGCGGGTGAAGGTTCTCGGGATCGAAACGCTTGGTGATGTAGTAGCCCGGGATTTCCTCGGCCGGGTACGAGCCGAACCAGCTGATCACCGCCGACGTGCCGCGGGACGCGCCGACCAGTTCCCAGATCGCCGGTGAACGACGGTCCGGCGGGCCGACCTCGATCGTGTCGTAGCTCCCGGCGAGCTTGGTGATGAAGTTGATCACGCCGTGCTCGAAACGCGGCATGCCGGTGGCGACGGTGGCCCAGACCGCCGGAGAAATGGTCGGTTCCTCGGACATCAGCGTACCGTGGGCGCCAGCCTCGACCATCGCCTTGAAGTTCGGCAAATCGCCGCCTTCCATCAGGGGCGAGAGCACGTCCCAGGTCGCGCCGTCCACCGCGATCAACCAGACCGGTCCGTGGAGAGATCCTGGTTTCGGAATGGAGCCCTCGTGGACCGGATACGACAGCCCCGGAAAGTCGGCGGCCGATCTCTCGGGGGGGAAGCCGAGCACCTCGACCATGGACGGATCTCGGTCACCGCAGCCGGCGAGGGTGGCGAGTCCGGCGACCGCCAGCAGGGCAATCAGCGGGTGCCGGGTGGCTCCGGTCCCGATTTCGGGCATTCTGGACCCCTTTCGAGAACGCCGGGCCATTCCCGACGAGACGCAGGCAGCGGAGAGGCCCGTTCCATCCCGAATCATCCGGGCCAGGGCATAAACTAGGGTCCATCTTGCGGGATCGTCGAGGCCGGAATCCGTTTTTGTTGCTCGTCGGGGTGTGCTGCATCCTGGCGGCGAGCCGTTCCACGGCCGCGGAACCCTTTCCGGCCGACCAGCCCCCGGCCCGATGGACCACGGTCAAGGAGGCCAGCGGTGTGGTCTGGCACCCCGGTCGGAAACTGTTGTTCGCCGTTTCCGACAACGGGCGCCTCCACGCAATCGGTGCCACCGGCAACGTGCGCTCGACCTGGAAGGGATTCGGCGACGCCGAGGGCGTGACCTATGGCCATGGCGACGGTCCCTACGTCTACATCGTGCGCGAGCGGCCGACCACCGCGATCCTCGAGTTCGACGTGGACACGGAGAAGATCCACCGAGTCTTCGAGCTCGGCCGCTGGATCCGTCCGGACGCGCCCAACCAGGGGGCCGAGGCGATCACCTTCGTCCCCGACGACGAGGGCGGGGCGTTCTACGTCGGCGTCCAGGACGGGACGATCCACGTTTTTCGTCTGCCACCGGACGACGGCGAGAGCTCCGAGGTCGTGAGCATCGAGACCTTCCGGCCGAACGACGAGCGCGACGACATCGCCGGCCTCGATTTCGACCGGGTGAACCGCGTGCTGTACGTGTTGTGGGACGGACCCGACCGGCTGGCAGCCCTGGACGGCCAGCGACGCACCCTGGCGGACTGGGAGATGTACCGCGACGAGGATCCCCACCAGGAGGGGATCGCCGTCGACGTCGAGCACGGCCGCCTGTTCTCGGCGGAGGACGACAACTCGCAGATCTACCGCTTCAGCGGCTTCGAGCCGAAACGGGCACCGGCGAGTGGAGACGACTGAGCAGCGATCGGACTGGCGTCCGTTCCTGATCGGACTGGCGCTGTGGATCGTGGCGACCGCGGTCACGTGGCCGTCCACCTTGACGTTCTACGACGGCGTGGGATACGTCGGCCAGGCGCGGAACCTGTCCCAGGGCCGACTGTTGCCCGGGCCCGAGACACCGGGCGTCTGGGTCGAGACGCCCGACGGTTACGTCCCCCGCTACCCGCTCCTGCTGCCGCTGGCGCTCACGCCGCTGTTCGCGATCTCGCCGTACCTGGTCTTCGTCGTCGGGGCGCTGGCGGCGGTGGCGCTGGCGATCGTCGGCGCCGTCATCCTCGACCGCTTTCGGGGCGAACCCTTCTGGGGGCTGGTGTTCCTGATCCATCCGACCCTCGCCCTGATGTCGCGCACGGTGATGACCGACCTCGCCTTGAGCGTCTTCGCGCTCTCGTCCTGGTGGGCCCTGCATCGCAGGCGACGCCTGGCGTCGATCGTCCTGTTCGCGCTGCTGGTGTCGATCAAACCCACCGGCATTCCCATCGCACTGATCCTCGTCTCGTTCGAGGCGCTGCGGTTCGTGACCCGGCACCGTCGTGGCCAGCTGTTGCAGGAGGGGTGGCCGCTGCTGGCGGCGATCGTCGGCTGCGCGATCGGCGGGTTGACCGTGGCGGGGCTGAACCTGATGGCCACGGGCACTCTCGGCTACGGCTACAGCTGGGCGCACCTGGGACGAACCACGTTCTCGCTCGAGTACCTGCCGAGCTCGGGCCTGACCCACGTGCGCAGCCTGATCGCCGTGCCACCGCTGTTGATCGCCGGCCTCTGGTCACTGTGGAAGCGCGGGGCCGGGGGCGCGGCGTTGGCGGCCGTGGGCCTGGTCGGACTGTCGTCGTCGTACTGGTTCGTCGATCGCGCTCCCGGCCTCGCCAACCTGATCGTCGCGCCGCGGCTGATATTGCCGGCAGTGGCCTTCCTGTTGCTGGGATATGTCGATATCGTCGGTGGGATCGCAGAACGACTCGGGGTCACCCGCCTCGCCTGCTGGATCGTCGTCGTGCTGGCACCCGCCGTGGCGCTCTCGCTGGGCATCGTTCACGGACAACGGGAAGCCCCGATGGTCCGTGCCCGCGCCGCCGCGATGCACACCGCCGAGGACTACCCGGCGGGGCCGATCGGCGTAACCTTCCCGGCCATGAAAACGGGGATGCTGATCCCGTCGGAGATCCTGTGGTTCGGCACCGGAGATAGTCGGCCCTGCGTCGTGCTGTGCAACACCGCCTCCGAGTCGCTGCGAAACCCCGGCAGCTTCGACTGCGGATCCGAGGGCTACGACGAGGAGATCCGGATCGACAGCTACACGATCCTCGTCGAACGCGGTTGCAAGGAGCGGGCGCGACGATGAAACGATGCCTCGACTATCTCGGCTGCGCGCCGAGCAGACCGTGCTCAGGATCGTGAAGAAACTCCCACAGCGCGTCGGCCGCGATCCGGTGGCCCCGCTCGTTGGGGTGGTGGTCCGTCACGTGAACCCATAGCTCGTCGGTCCGCTGCCCGCGAAACGCGGGGAACAGGTTGAGCACGGGGACGCCCAGCGAGTCGACGTGGGCCTCGACCAGCTCGTAGATCGACGCGAACGGGTGGGAGTCGTCCAGCGCGTGCAGTTCCGGGAAGATCACCACGGCGAAGGAGATACTCCGTTCTCGGGTTATCGCCGCAGCCCGCGCGAGGGCCTTCTTCGATCCCTCCCAGTCGTGACCGTCGATCGAGGGCTTGCCCGAGAACTGGGCACGATAGATCTCGATTATCCGGCGACTCGCTCGCCAGCGTGAGTAGCGCGTCTCGACCAGCGCCCACAGCCGGCTCGGCGATTCGGAGGCCCGCTGGAGCTGGCCTCGTTCGCCGCCCATGATCAGCTCGGCAAAGCGCCCGTCGTCGTAGGCGTCGTTGAGGTAGAAAACCAGGATCACCAGGTCCGGATCGAACGCGAGCCAGCGGCTCTCGAGATAGGCCACCTCGTCTCGCGTGTTGTAGCCCGACACGCCCGCGTTGATGACATGGACCGACGGGTCCCCGGGCCGCGAGTCGAACCGTTGTTGCAGAAGGCTCGGAAAGGGCCGGTCGTCCTCGACACCTTCCCCGAACGTGAAAGAGTCTCCCACGAACAGAATACGCAGCGTGCCGTCGGGTTTGTCCGCGGGAAAATCGGCACCGCGCAGCCCGCGGTCGTTGATGCTCGCCGCGGCCGTCCGCACCGCGCGGGAGGGATCTCCCACGTCGCCCACGTCGTCGTAGTAGACGAAGCGGAAGTTGCGGCCGGGCACGTATTCGCCCATGCCGACTCCGGGAAGCGGGCTGGGCCGTTTCAGCGGCGCCGTACCCCAGATACCCACGGGCTTCCAGCGACCGCCGGGCCCCAGCACCTCGACCTGACGTAGGGCCGTTTGGCGTGGACGAACGTCGAGCAGTCGCAATCCGATCTCGACAGCGATCAGCGTCAGCGTCACGCTGCCCAGTAACAGGGCCAGGCGCGAAACCGCGCGCCGCGGGGCCGACGTTTCCACGGGCCGATTGTAGGTAGTTCACCTCGGCCCGTCGAGGATGCCACAGCTTGGAGAGAGTACAATCGACATCGAGTTCGTGGCACCCGGGAGTGCGTCCTTGAAACCGATCCTCGTTCGAAGCGGCCTGGTCCTCGGTGGGCTGCTGGTGGCCCTGCTGCTCACCGAGCTGTCGATCCGCATCTTCGGACTCGGGCCCGTCTTTCTCGAGCCTCTCGAGATTCCCAGCTACCGACTCTCGTCCCAGCGCTCGATCGGCTACGAGTACCGGCCCAACTACCGTGCGACCGATCAGCCCTACGACCGCTCGCACACCGGCATCGAGACCAACTCGCACGGCTTCCGCGACGTGGAGTTCGAGGAACGCAAGCTCGACGGCGTCGTACGCATCCTGGTCCTCGGGGACTCGGTCACCGCCGGGAACGGGATCCGGGATCCCGCCCGGACATACCCGAAAGTGCTGGAGCGGCTGCTCAACGAAGGGATCGCAGAAACCAGGTACCAGGTCCTCAACATGGGCGTGGGAGGCTACCACACCTCTCAGGAGGTCGAGACCCTGCGCCACAAGGGACTGGCGTTCGATCCTGACTACGTCCTGCTGGCGTTCTGCCTCAACGATTTCTCGACGAACACCGACGGCGGTGTCTACCAGCGTCTGCTGGAGCTGAACGCCGAATCGGGCGGTGTCGAGGCCGCGGTGGCTCGCGATCGCTGGTTGCTGAAGCACTCCCGGCTGGCGATGCTGATCGCCTACTACCTCGGAGCGCTGTCGGGTGGGCAGGGCGGCGACGACCCGCGCGACGAGGGCCCGGGCAACGTCGCCCGCGGGCTGGCGCTACTCGAAGAGCTGCGACTGCAGCAGGCTTTCCGGCCGCTGGTTTTCATCGTGCCGGCGTTCGATGCACCGTTCGACGAGTACCGCTACCTGAAGTTTCACCGAAGACTGAGAGAGGCCGCACCCCCGGGCAACGGCATCCCGATCCTCGACCTGTTACCGGACTTTCGCGCGTCGGGTGTCGACGCGACCTCGTTGAGCAGAGACGGCGTGCATCCCAATGTCGAGGGTCACGAAATGCTGGCGAAGCTCTTGCTCGACGAGCTGCAACGCGTCTTTCCGGAACTGCGGCGCTAGCGGCGTCGCGGCACAACGCCCAAGTACGACCCGGCCGCCCAGGCGGGCAGGTAGGTGCTCTTGGGCCCGAGCTCGAACGCTTTCGCGAACATCTTCTCCGCCCGCTCCCGCTCACCCGAAACGTTCAGGTACGCGCCAAACTCCGCCAGTACCTTGGCGTTGTCGGGGTTGACACGCAGCGACTTCTCGAACGCCTGCATCGCCTTGTCCTTCTCGCCCGCCTCCCAGTAGGTTCGCGCGATCACCGCCCAATCGCTGGACTCGCCACCCGCGCTCACCCGATTGATCAACGCCGTTCCCTTTTCCTTGTCGCCGCCGAGGTAGTAAGCTCGAGCAACCGCGAGGAGCTCCCACGAGTCATCCTTGGCCCGCGCCACGGCCTCTCTCATCAGTGCCGCGGCCGCCTCCTCCGGGGTCTTCCCCATGTAAACGTTGCTGTCGATTGCGCCCGACTTCTTACTCAGCGCGATACCGCTGAACATCCCGAGGAGAAATACGGCGATCACGAGTAGTCCCCATCTGGTCCTCATCACACGCTCCTTTCCCGGTTGATCCGTTCATGATCGACGCAGCGTCGAACGCCGGCTCTTCACGATTGCTCGAAGTCTCGCTCTAGTACGGCCGGTTCAGATCCGGTACAGCGCCGCGCCCCAGTTGAGCCCGCTGCCCAGCGCCGTGAAGCAGACCAGATCTCCCCGCCGCAGGTTGCGCTCGGTGCGTGCTTCGTGGAAGGCCATCGGCAGCGTCGCCGCGGTGGTGTTCCCGTACTGCTGGATGTTGTTGTAGACCTTGTCGTCGGGAAGACCCAGCCGCTTCTGCACGGCCTCGTTGATGCGCAGGTTGGCCTGGTGCATCACCAACAGGCGCATGTCGTCCAGGCCGTAGCCGTTCTTTTGCAGGATCGACTGCACCACCTCGGGCATCAGGGTCACCGCCATGCGAAACACCTCGCGGCCCTCGACCACCGGTACCGTGTCGCCATCCCTGAACATCGCCGGCGTGAAAAACGGCTTGTAGGCGCTACCGCCCGCCTTGACCCACATCTTGTCGGCGTACTGGCCGTCGGAGTAGACGATCACGTCCTCGATGCCACGGTCGCCGTCCTCGGCCGCCGAGATGACGAAGGCACCGGCGCCGTCGCCGAACAGCACGACGCGGTCGCGAAACGTGGTGTTCCAGCGGAATTCGGCCTCGGGTGCCGGGCCCTCGCTCTTGCCGAACAGGATGTCCCAGGACTTCCAGGGCATGAAGCCACCGTGGGCCTCGGCGCCGATGCAGAGAATGTTGCGGCACTGTCCCGAGCGGATCAGGGCGTCGGCAAGCTGCAATCCGTAGAGGAAGCCCGCGCACTGTTGCCGGATGTCCAGGCACGGTACCTGGCGCAACCCGAACTTGTGCTGGAAGATCGCTCCGGACCCGGGGAAGTAGTAGTCCGGGGTCATGGTGGCGAAGATCACGTAGTCGATCTGCTTGCGATCGACCTCGGCCACGCGCAGAGCGTCCTCGGCCGCGCCCAGAGCCAGGTCGCTCGTGGCCTTGTCCAGGTCGGCGAAGTGTCTCTTGACGATGCCGGTCCGTTGCCGGATCCATTCGTCGCTGGTGTCCATCACCTTCGCCATCCGATGATTGTCGACGACGTTGTCGGGGACGTACATCCCCGTGCCCTTCACGACCGCTCGCATCGTCTCTCCTTGAATTGCCCGCCTGAAGGATTCTTTACCCGATCCCCGGGATCTGTCAAACTCGCCACAGGATGATCACCGTCGCCTTCGCAGTCATCGCGGTCTTCATCGTCGGCTTCGGGCTGATCTCCGGGCGAATCCAGAAAACCGTGATCACGCCCCCGATGGTGTTCGTCGCCTTCGGCCTCTTGCTCTGCAATCGCGTCACCGGTGTCATCGATCTCGAGGTCGAGAGCGAGGTGATCGACCTGCTGGCCGAGCTGACGCTGATCCTGGTGCTGTTCACCGACGCCTCGCGCATCGATCTGGGGCTGTTGCGCAGACAGCACGACATTCCGGTACGCCTGCTCGCCATCGGCCTGCCCTTGACGATGGTGCTCGGCGCCCTGACGGCCATGGTCGTGCTGCCCGGCTTCGGCGTCTGGGAAGCGGTGGTGCTGGCGATCGTTCTCGCCCCGACCGACGCGGCGCTGGGGCAGGCCGTGGTTTCCAGCCTGCGGGTGCCCGTGCGCATACGGCAGGCGCTCAATGTCGAGAGCGGCCTCAACGACGGGATCGCCCTGCCGGTGCTGCTGTTCGCACTCGCGCTCGCCGGCGCCACCGCCGAGCCCGCAAGCGCGAGCCACTGGATCCGTTTCGCCACGCTGCAGCTGACACTCGGTCCGGTGGTCGGTATCGCCGCGGGCTGGATCGGCGGATCCCTGGTGGCCTGGGGAGGTCGCAGCGGCTGGATGAGCGAGGCCTTCCAGAGCCTGTCGGCGGTGGGTATCGCGCTGTCCGCCTTCGCCCTTGCCGAGCTTGCCGGCGGCAACGGTTTCATCGCGGCGTTCTGTGCCGGTTTGACGATCGGCAATATCGCGCGACCGATCTGCGCCTGCCTGCAGGAGTTCGCCGAAACCCAGGGCCAGTTGCTGATCCTGCTGACCTTCCTGTTCTTCGGCGCGGTGATGGTCACGCCCGCCTTCGCGCACGTCACCGGTCCGATCCTGCTCTACGCGGCGCTCAGCCTGACGTTGGTGCGCATGTTGCCGGTCAGCCTGAGCCTGGCCGGCGTGGGGCTGCGCCGGCCGACCCACCTCTTTCTGGGCTGGTTCGGTCCTCGCGGGATCGCGTCGATCCTCTACGGGCTGATCGTGCTGAAGCACGAGAGCTTCGCCTTGCGGGAGGAAGTCTTCACCGTGACGGTCGTCGTCGTTTCCGTGAGCGTGCTACTCCACGGGCTGACCGCCTGGCCGGGGACCGGCTGGTACGCCAGCCACATCGACTCGACACGCTCAGAACCAGGCGTTCCCGAGCACGTCGAGGTCGAGGAGATGCCGGCCCGGGCTCCGTTGATGAACTGAAGCGGTGCCGGCGTGGACCTGACGCAGCAGAGTACCGCCCGGTCGCGGCCTCCTTACGATCGCCGGGCGACTGATGTATGTTGTTTCCCTCACCCACGGGAGAGGACAACTTGTTCGCGAAGCACGAGCTCATCCCCAGCCGTGCCATGGGGAGACGGATGCACCTGTGGCGGTACGGGCAGTTCGGCCCGCCGCTGCTGGTCTTTCCCTCCGCTGCCGGGATGGCCCACGAGTGGCAGGCCCACGGCATGGTCGATGCCCTGGGCGATTTCATCAACACCGGCAAGCTGAAGCTCTACTGCACCGAGAGCAACGTCGCCGAGGCCTGGACCCGCAAGGAGAACGACCCGCGCTGGCGCATCGGGCGGCACAAGGTCTACGAGCAGTACGTCGTCAAAGAGCTGGCGCCGTTCATCCGGGCCGACTGCCGGACACCCGACATCCCGATTGCCACCACCGGAACCAGCCTCGGCGCCTTCTACGCCGCCAACTTCGTTCTGAAGTATCCCGAGGTCTTCACGTACGGCCTCTGCATGAGCGGCCGCTACAACGTCACCTGGCTGACCGACGGCTTCAGCAACGAGGACATCTACTTCAATAATCCGATGGCCTACGTTCCCAACATGAACGGCGACGTGCTCGAGCAAGTCAAGAGCCGCGTGCACCTGGCCCTGGTCTGCGGGCAGGGCAAGTGGGAAGACGGCAACATCGAAGCGACCCAGGCCTTCGCGGACGTTCTCGAGGCCAAGGGGATCAGTCACGAACGCGACCTGTGGGGGCACGACGTGGCACATGAATGGACCTGGTGGACGCGGCAGGCCCGGTACCATCTCGAGAAGTCTGTGATCGGCTGATCCTCCGATCGCCCGGGAGGCCGCGTTAGCCGCGGTCGCCGATCAACGGCAGCTCGTTCCGCCGTCCGGCCAGTACGAATCCCGACAGCGCGAGCAGCAGCAGGGCCAGCGGCCACATCTCGGCCGCCGGGTTGCCCGAGAAGCCGATGACGGCGATGTGCGAGAGCAGCGCCCCCGACATCACCAGCCCGCCCAGCAGCGCTCCAACCGCGTGGGTCTTCGGCGCCAGGATCAACAGGACGACCGTCGCCTCGACGAGGCCAATGGCCGTCACGACGCCGCGACCGACGCCCAGCGCCTCCGCCAGTACCATCGACCCTTCCGGCGTGAAGTTGAAGAATTTGACGAACGCCATCATGCCCAACACACCGGCGATGGTGACCTGAGCGGTCCACAGTGCGACGGTCATCGCCTTGCCGCGGTCCGCGATGCGGCCGATTCCCGTAGAGTACGAAACGCTGGTAGCCATGACGCTGCCCTCCGATGACTTATGGTAACGCGCCCCCGCCATGACAACGTGACGCGAGGCTGACGTATTCCGGAGGGTGCGTGGCTGACGTGGGAATTTCCGCGCGGGATCGAGGACTTACCGAGACAGGGCGGCTGCCATTCCGCCTCGTGGGGATCGCAGTCGGCGGCGTCCTGGCCTTCTTCAAGGAGATCCTCAGGTTGCCGGCCCGTATCCTGCGCGGTCCCGCCGGCTTCCGTGCCTGAGACGAACGGCGCTCTACTTCGAAGCGTCGCCGCTCTCGAACAGCTTCGCGAATTCTCCGTACCCCCTGGACTCGAGCTGGTCCTTGGGGACGAATTCCAATGACGCGCTGTTGATGCAGTAGCGCAACCCGGTCGGCGCGGGGCCGTCGTCGAAGAGGTGGCCCAGGTGACTGTCGGCGCTCCCGCTGCGCACCTCGGTACGCACCATCGGCAACGACCGGTCCTGGTGCTCGACGATGTTCTCGGAGACCAGCGGCCGGGTGAAGCTGGGCCAGCCGGTGCCGCTGGCGAACTTGTCCAACGAGCTGAACAGCGGCTCGCCGCTGACGATGTCGATGTAGATCCCTTCCTTCTTGTTGTCCCAGTGCTCGTTGGCAAACGGTCGCTCGGTTCCGTCTTCCTGGGTCACCTGGTACTGCAGCGGCGTCAACTCTTGCCGTAGCTGGTCCTTGGCGGGCTTGACGAAACTCGCCGTCGGGGTGGGATCGGAGATCGTCGTGGATCGGTTGGATACGTTCTTCTTGTTACCCCAGATGCGCATCAAAAAACCCTCTCGACCCGAGCCGGTACGGTAGGCCTTGTAGTGGCGCGGGTCCTTCTTGTAGAAATCCTGGTGGTACTCCTCGGCCGCGTAGAACGGACCGGCCGGCAGGACCTCGGTCACGATCGGGGCATCGAAGGGCCCGTCCTCGGAGAGATCCTTCTTCGTCTGCTCGGCGAGCGTGCGCTGCTCTTCGTCGTGGTAGAAGACAGCGGTTCGGTACTGGCGTCCCCGGTCGGCGAACTGGCCGCCGGCGTCGGTGGGATCGATCTGTCGCCAGAAGACGTCCAGCAGCCTACGGTAGTCGACGACCTCGGGATCGTAGCTCACCTGGACCGCCTCGGCGTGACCGGTGCGCCCGCTCGAGACCTGTGGGTAGGTCGGATCCACCTCGGGACCGCCGCTGTAGCCCGACACCACGGCGTACACGCCGTCGAGCTTCTCGAAGGGCGGCTCCATGCACCAGAAACAGCCTCCGGCAAAGGTCGCCAGGGCAGCCCCCTCCGGCACGACGGTCGCCTCCATCGGATCCTTGGCCGAGGTCGGGCCGGAGCAGGAGATTCCCGGCACGGCCAGCGCCGCGAGGGCAAGCCCCGACAACCAACTCCAGCGTCTGTTCAACATCCTCATTCCTCCATCGTACCTCCGATTCGTCGAACGTTCCCCCCCCGGGCATCCATCGAGGGGGGCGAACACTGCCTCCCGGCGCGGTATTCCCCGCTATCGCTTGATCACCGGCAGGCGGATCCACGACGCATGCGTCCTGGAGTGGTGCACCGTGTTCTGCGCCACCGCCGGCGCGGTCTCGTCGTAGTTGTTGCCACCGGTGTTCAGGTTGCGGGCGTATCTCGGGAAATTGCTGCTCGAGATCTCGACACGAATACGGTGCCCCTCGGCGAAGTGATGGCTGGTCGTCATCGGGCCGAGGGCCAACTCGTAGATCTCGCCCTCCTTCATGAAGACCTGCTTGTCGTAGCCCTCACGGTAGCGCGCACGCTGGATCGTATCGTCGACGTTGTAGGCGGTTCCGTCGGGCAGGACGTCGACCAGTTTCAATGAGAAGTCGGTGTCCCGAGCGTCCGACGAGACGAAGAGGGTGGCCTCGATCCATCCGGTGACCTCGATGCCCTCCTTCAATGGCTCGCTGGTGTAGACCAGCACGTCGTGCCGTGCCTCGACGTTGCGCTGATCGAACGAACCCGCTTCGACGGCCCCTCCGATGCAGCAGACGCCGCCGCCCACCGACGGGACCGGCGTGAGCGGGTCGTAGGGGAACGTGTCCGAGCCCTTCTTCGAGCCGGGTTTCGTCGTCAGCAGCGTCCCTTCGCCGAACAGACTGTTGGCATCCCCGTTACTGTCGAGGTAGTAGGTCACCCTCTCGACGCCGTCCGGCGGCCAGTCGTCCGCCGCCTGCCACCGGTTCGACCCCATGGTGTAGTACCGCACCTTCGGAGTGTCGGCGGCCCAGGCGTCCTCGTCATCCCTTAGCCAGGCGTCGAACCAGTCGAAGATCAGCTTCTCGTAGTCCAGCCGCGCGTCGCCCATGTCGCGTTCGCCGACGATCGTCTCTTCCTTCGAATCAAAAAAGCGGCAGTGGGGCACCGGGGCGATCACCACGTACTGGTTGTTCGCCACCTCGGGATCCGCCGCCTTCTCCCGGGCATGGTTGTAGAGCGCCAGGTTGGGGCCGATCGACACGTCGTACCACGAGTTGAGCCACAGGCTCGGCACGCCCCAACCCTCGTTATCGTGGTACAGACCGCCCTCGTACCAACCCGGGTCGGCGGGCGTACGCGCGATCAGCTCGACATAGGTGCCCTTCGGTCCCTCGACGTTGGTCATCAACTCGACCAGCGGCAGATGCCTCAGCTTCTTCTCCCACTCCACCTCGGGCATCTCGGGGGCCAGGTCGTAGTAACTCGCCAGGCGCACCAGGTCCTCGCGGGAAAGGCCTTCCGGCAGACTGGGGCGCTGCGTGTTCTGCACACCGTAGAGCCAGGTCGCGAACAACATCTGGAAGACGCCGCCCTTATACCAGTTGCCCTGCTCGTGGAAGGGTCCGACGCGGCCGATGCCGGCTCCGGACGCCATCGGGATCATCGCAGCGTGGGCGGGGTGATCGGTGGCCGCCAGGGCCAACTGCCACTCCGCCGACGACGAGCAGCCGATGGTGCCGACCTTGCCGTTGGACCAGGGTTGCCCGGCGATCCAGTCCAGGGCGTCGTAGCCGTCGGTTCTGGGCCGGCCCAGGATCTCCCACTCGCCCTCGGAATAGAACTTGCCGCGCTCGTTCTGGATGACGAAGGCATAACCCCGTTCGATGGCGGCAAGCGCGATCTTCAACCGGCGCTCGCCGAGGCCCGCGTAGTTGTACGGCGACCTCCAAAAAATCGTGGGCAATTTGCCCTCGACCCCTGCGGGCCGGTAAACATCCGTCGAGAGACGGACGCCGTCGCGCATCGGTACCCGGATCAACTTCTCGGCGTCGGCCGACCTCTCGAGCTTCTTCTCGAGCTCCTTGATCTCGTCTTCGTCCGCGACAGCGGACGGATGGATCAGCCCGATCGTCGCGAAAACCAGCAGACAGAGTGAAAATCGAGGGCTTCGCCCTCCAGGGGTAGCCAACCGCTGCTCGAACATGTTGCTCCTCTCGACGGACGTCGACCCGGAGGCCGGATTCTACCCCTACTCGCCGGGTGGGGTGGCGGTGGCGCCCGTCGAGGCGCTGGAGAGGTGGGCAGCGAGGGCTTCGCCGAGCACCGACGTCAGGACCCGGTGTCCCTCCGCGTTCATGTGGGTGTCCCAGCTCAGGAACAGCTTGCGGCCACGGGCGCCGGCCTCGACCAGCCGGTCGAGCGGGTCGATGAAGGCCACGCCACGCTCGCGGCTCCACTGTCGCACGAGCTCACGCAGCGCACCGGCGTTGGCCTCCAACCGCGCAACGAACGCCTCCGGCGCCTCGCCCGTACGGCCCGCGAACGCGCGCAACGCCTCGGCCTCCACCGAGTCCAGCAGCAACTGGAGGTAGACGTGGGGCTTCGACGGCAGAAAGGCGATCGCAAGTGGCGTCCCGGAAGCCCGGCAGCGTGTCGCGATCTCGTCCAGGTATCCCCGGGTCAATCCCCACGACTCGGCGGCGGCGAGCTCTTCGTTCGACCGCGCCAACCGCTCGATGTATGCGCTGTAGAAGCCCAGCGTCAGGGGCCGCCCCGCGATCTCTCCCCGAACCGGGTTGATCGTCATGGAGCCTGCCCGGGACTCGGCGGCGGGAGGGCCTCCGGCGGAACCGCCGCCCATCACGGACCGCCCCAGACGCAGGAGGGGACGCCGGCGCAGGAACGTACGCCACGCGGGCTCCTCGCCGAGCCGGCTTCGGATACGCGTGTAGTTGAAGTTGTCTTCGAGATCGTTGCCCTCGAAGAAGGCCAGCAGCACCAGCCGGGGAGTCCGGGGCAGTCCCCAGCGCTCCAGGAAGTCCCGCTGCTGCAGGGTTCCGACCGCGGCGACGCTGAGGTTGCAGATTCGTTCCGGACGTTCTCTGTCGAGTACCAGCGGGTAGGCATCCCGCTCGCCCAGGTTGGCGGCCTCGGTGAACGAGTCTCCGAGGATCACCACGTCGCAGGCCTCGTGATGTTCCACGCTGCGGAATCCGAAGGCGTCGGTGACCAGACGCACCTCCTCGATCCCGTCTCCCGAGGGGATTCCCGCCGCGACCTGTCCCTTGTCGATCAGATCGCCATAGGATTCGCGGTCGACCTGATACGTTACGTCGAGGTTCGGCTCGCGGGTGGGCAACGCGTCGGCGACGAGACGCGTGTAAGTCGATGTGCCGTGAATGCGGGCGCTGAGTCCGGGCGGCAACAACGAACGGCGCAGCATCCAGCCCATCATCGCGTCGATCAAGGCCAGCATGATCCCGACGACCCCGATCAGCAGCAGAACCTTTCGCCAGCGCGGGTTACGACCCACGACTCATCTCGGGTTGCCGCTGTTCCGGGTCTTCCAGCACCGGGGCGATGTAGTCCCACTGCTCCAGGGCGTCGTCACGTCCGAGCTCGATCAGTCGCTCGATGTACGGGCGCTCGAAGAGCAGGTAGCTCAGCAAGTCCTTGTTCGGCATCGAACGGGCGCCCAGCCCGCGCATCACGAAACGCAGCGCGCCGGGAAGCTCGGTGTCGAGGCCCGTGGCCAACTCGCCGAGATCGCGCGACGGCCTCAGCACTAAAAGTTTCAACGGCCGCAGCCCCTCGGGGTGCGGTTGCGCGGGCGGTAACAGCTGCAGCGAGCGGTTGACCCGTTCGAGGCGTTCGGCGTCGCTGCTGACGGCGTCGAGAAAGATCGCGTTGAGCATGTTGCCCAGGATTTGCGCCGGGGGAGGGTAGCCGCCGGTCGGTGCGTCGACCTCCTCGTCGAAGTTGCGCCGGTAGCGGATGGCGATGGTGATCAGCCGCCGCGCACCGAGGTGGATCGCCGGGGCCAGGGGCGCCGTCTGGCGGATGCTGCCGTCCCCGTAGTGCTGTTCGCCAATGCGAATGGAGGGGAAGACGATCGGCAGGGCGCACGAGGCCAACGCGTGATCCACCGAGATCGGAGTCCTGACCGCCACACGCCCCGAGCGGGCCCAGGTTGGCTCGCCGGCGGCGCCGTGGACGAACGTGACCGTCTGCCCCGTGCCGTAGTTGGTGGCGGAAAGGCCGAGGGCTCGCAGTCGGCCAGCCGCCAGATTGGCCTCGATGCCCGCGGTGGTCACGAAACCCGAGAGGGTCTTCCTGAGCGGTTCGGTGTCGAACAGCCCGCGAACGTTGATACCCGGCGTTTTCCCGCCGCTGGCCATCAGGTAGGTCCAACGCAGGATGCTGCGGATCAGGTCCATGGTCCCGGCGTTGAAGACACTTCCGATCGACATGTCCAGCCAGGCGTCGGCCAGCAACCGCACGGTCGAGACCAGCGAGCCCTGACTGGAGGCGAGGGCCGCGGCGTTGATCGCACCCGCCGACACTCCGGTGATGATCGGGAAACGGGCGTCCGGCCCGGCCCGTTCGGCGATACCCGCCAGCACGCCGACCTGGTAGGCTGCCCGGGCGCCGCCGCCCGACAGCACGAGTGCCAGGTCGTCGTTGGCCGGAGGCTCGCCCGACTCCGGGCACACCCGTCCTGTACTGATGTCGCTCATTCTCTACCCGCAGCACCCCAGAAGAATCTGTCTGTCGCGGCACCGCCTCGCAAGCGGCGACGGAGGCCGGAGCCGTGGTCGGGTTCGGGCCCTACCGTACGCCTGGCCGCTGCCGATGTAAACAACGAGGGGGAGGCGAGATATGCCCGGAACTCGAAGCGCCGGGCGATGCTACTCGTACCGCAGCGCCTCGATCGGGGCCAGGCGCGACGCCTTGACTGCCGGCCACAGTCCGAAGGTCAGGCCCACCGTGGTGCAGAAGACAAGTCCGCGGACCGCCCAGTCCATCGGAACGCTGACCGCGAACTCGGTGAACAGGGTCACCACATTGCCCAGTGCGAAGCCCGCCGCGACGCCGAGTATGCCGCCGATGTTGCACAACACCACGGCCTCGAGCAGAAACTGCCACAGGATGTGGCGGCGCCTGGCGCCGAGTGCCTTGCGGATGCCGATTTCGTGGGTGCGCTCGCTGACCGAGACCAGCATGATGTTCATGATGCCGATTCCAGCGACGACCAGGGCGATGATGCCGACCACGAAAGCGCCCAGCTTGACGCCCTTGGTGGCCTGGTTGAACTCCCGGATCGAGCTGTCGTTGGTGAACATGAAGAAGTCGTCCTCGTCGCGAGGATCGACGCCGCGGGCGACGCGCAGCACGGCCCGGGTGTCCGCCATGGCGGTCTGGAGCAGCTCGGGCGTTTTGGCCCGTACGGTCATGTTCACCGATCGCGCGCGCCCGTCGTCGCCGGTCATCCCGTACGCCTTCTGGAAGGTCGTCACCGGCATCAGGACGTAGTTGTCGAAGTTGCCGCCCATGGCGGACTTCTTTTCCTCGAAGACGCCGATCACCCGGTACTTGCGGCCGTCGACGCGGATGGTTCTCTCGATGGGATCGGAGAAGGGGAACAACTGTTCGGCCAGCGCGTAGCCGATGACGGCGACCAGGCGCTCGACCCGTACGTCCTCGTTGGACAGGTTGCGGCCGAACTGGACGTAGTGGGTGTTGTTGTCGGGATACTCGGGCGTGCCGCCGCATATCCAGATGATCGGCTCGGTCGATTCGCCCTTGTACTTCGCGACTGAGCCGAACTGCCACAGCTCGGCGCCGACCAGGTCGGCCGATTCGACATTCTCGCGAACGATGTTGGCCTGCTGGACGGTGATCGGCTTGCGTCGCTGGATCTTGCGCCAGTCGCCGTCGTTGCCGAAATGGCCCCGCGGCCACTTCTGGACCTGGAACGTCCGCGTACCGAGAACGCTCATCTCCTGTTCCATTGCAACCTGCACCACCGAGATGCCGGTCATCACGGCGATGATCGACGAGACTCCGGCGACGATGCCCACCAGGGTCAGGATCGATCGCAGCTTGTGGGCGCGAATGGAGGAAAGGGCGATCCAGAACGACTCGACGGTTCCCATCCTTGACTCCTAGTCGTAGCGCAGCGCTTCGATCGGTTCGAGCCTCGAGGCGCGCACGGCCGGGATCGACCCCGAGGCGACGCCGACCACGATCGACACCAGCAGCGCAATCAGCGCGATCCCGGGCGAGATCCGTGCCGGCATGACCATGGCATTGATCGCTGCGGTCACTCCGTAGGCCAGCAACAGACCCAGCGACCCGCCCACGAGGCAGATCGCGGATGATTCGAAGAGGAATTGCGCCAGGATCGAACGGCGCCGGGCGCCGATCGCCTTGCGGATGCCGATCTCGCGGGTCCGCTCGGTGACCGAGACGAACATGATGTTCATCACCCCGATGCCCCCGACGAACAGCGAGATCGACGTGATGATGATACCGATCAACAGGACCACGCCCATTACCTTGTTGAACATCGCCACCAGAGAATCCATGGTGTTGATCGCGAAGTCGTCGTCGTCGGTCGGACTCAGCTTGCGAATCTTGCGCATCTCGCCCCTGAGCTCGTACTCGTATTCGGAGAGCGTCGTTCCCGCCGGCGCCTTGACGGCGATGTTCAGGTTGCGGTTGGCGCCGCCGTAGGCCTTTACGAACGAGGTGATCGGCACGAAGATCTGGCTGTCGAAGTCGGGTCCGCCGAAGAATCCGGCGCTGCCCTGTTTCTCCATCACTCCCACGACCTGGAAACCGTGACGGCCGATGCGGATGTCCTTGTTGATCGGCCCCTCGTTGCCGAACAGCCGCTCGTGGATCGTCGAGCCGATGATGCAGACCCGTCGCTTGTACTGAACGTCGAACGGCGTCAGGAATCGTCCAAACTCGGGTAGCGACGCCGAGACCATCATGTGCTTGTCGGTGGTCCCGATGATGTCGATGTTCTCGATCACCTTCGAGCGGTACTTGATGCTCTTGGAGGTGTTGGCGGTCGGGTTGACGGCCCGGGCGCTGTCGAGCCGTCGCGACAGCTTGCCGACTTCCTTGAGGGTTAGCCGCGGCCGGTTACGGAACTCGAAGAAGTTGCCGGTCATGATCCAGGGCCTGCGCGAGACGTACAGGACGTCCGAGCCCAGGGCCGAGACGCTCTCCTTGAACGAGCTGCTGATGCCGTTGGCCGCCGTCATCGTCGTGACCACGCCCACGATGCCGATGACGATCCCCAGGGTGGTCAGAATCCCGCGCGACTTGTTGGAACGGATCGACCCGAACGCGATGTTCAGGGACTCGATCATGTCCAGAATCAGCTTCATCGCCCGTCCCGCCGTCTCACCCGGTACGGCTCTCGGCCCGCCACGAGGAGTCCGTGTTCACGCTGTCGCTCTCGATCAGACCGTCGCGTAGCTGGATCACCCGTCTCGCGTGGCGTGCCATCTCGTCCTCGTGGGTGACCAGCAGGATGGTGTGGCCGGCCCCGTTGAGTTCATCGAAGATCGCCATGATCTCCTGGCCGGTGGTGCTGTCGAGATTGCCGGTCGGCTCGTCGGCCAGCAGGATCGACGGGCGGTTGACCAGCGCCCGGGCGATGGCGACGCGCTGGCGCTGTCCGCCGGAAAGCTCGGACGGGCGGTGCCGCATGCGGTCGGCAAGGCCCACCTTCTCGATGGCGTCCTCGACGATCGGACGCCGTTTCGACTTGCGCATGCCGGCATAGATCAGCGGTAGCTCGACATTGTGGAAGAGGTCCGAGCGCGACAGCAGGTTGAAGGTCTGGAAGACGAAGCCGATCTTGCGGTTGCGGATCTCGGCCAGCTCGTCGTGGCCGAGCGAGCTGACGTCTTCGCCGTCCAGAACGTAACTGCCCGACGTCGGAGTGTCCAGGCAGCCGATCAAATTCATCATCGTCGATTTGCCCGAGCCCGACGGACCCATGATCGCGAGGTACTCTCTCGCGTGGACGTCGAACGAAACGCCGCACAGGGCCGGCACCTCGACGCTGCCCATCGTGTAGGTCTTGATCAGGTCGTTGATCTGCAGCGAGGCTCTTTCGTTACTCGACATCGGTCAGCTCGCCCCCTCGTCGTCGCCGGTCTCGTCTGCCTCGACGATGATCTCGGAACCGTCCTCCAGGTCGCGACTGATCGCCCGGTAGTTGCCGATGACGATCGTCTCTCCCTCGGACAGCCCCTCGCTGATCTCGATGTGAGTCTCGCTCTGGATGCCCGTCGTCACCTGGCGCGCCTCGACCTTGCCGTCGTTGACGACGAAGACCAACTCGACGAAACCGTCGCTGTCGGGGTTCCAGCGATCCTCGTCGTCGTGGCCGCCTAGCTGCTCGACGGTTCGCACGGCCACCGCCTGGATCGGCACTCCCACCGCGTCGTCACGAACGTCCGTCACGATGTCGGCGGTTGCGGTCATCCCGGGGCGCAGCGCCGAGCCCGGCTCTGCGATCGCCACCTTGACGATGAACTCGGTCTTCTGGTCGGTGGTACCGGAACCCTCGATCGAGGCGGTGTTGGCGATCTCGGTGACCTCGCCGTGTAGCACGACGTCCGGCAAGGCGTCGACCTCGATGGTGGCGGCGTCGCCGATCGCGACCGAGACGATGTCGTTCTCGTCGACCTTGATCTCGGCCTCCATTCCGGCCAGGTTCGAGACCACCAGGATCACGTCCTCCTGGAACTGCGATCCCAGGGCGATCTCGCCGACTTCCTTGTTGAGCTGGCTGATGGTGCCGCTCATCGGCGCGTAGATGCGGGTCTTGGAGAGGTCGTCCTGCAGCTGCTTGAGGTTGGCCCGGGCCTGCTCGACCTGGTCCAGCGACGCCGCGTTGCGCGCCTTCTCGGCCTTGGACAGGGCGCGGGCGGCGTCCAGCTGGGCCTGGGTCTCGAGCCCTTCCGCGTGAAGGTTCTTGGCCCGCTGGTAGTCCTGCTCGGCCTTGGTCTGGTTTTCGCGGGTCACGTCGGCGTTGGACTGGGCCATGCGCAGGCTGGCCTGGGAGCTCTCGACGACGGCCAGGTAGCGTTCGCGGTCCAACTCGATCAGCAGCGTGCCCTTTTCGACACGTTGGCCTTCCTCGACGTTGAGCCGGGTGATCTTGGCGCTGACGTCGGCGCTGATGTTGACCTGCGTCTTGGGCTGGATACGCCCGGTCGCCGTCACCGTCTGCACGATCTCGGTACGACCGGCCGTCTCGCTCTCGACGACGATCCCCTTCGGGCCCTCGCGACGGAAGCTGAAACCGACCGTTACGCCGCCGGCGATCACCACGCCGAGCAGCAAGAGCAGGATGATCCGCTTCTTCCGAGACTTCTTGGCCATGACTCGCAATCCCCCGGGGTTTTCCGCGCAGTGTTCCAGACTACACTTCTAACGTCTGCCCTGCCTGCTTGGTTTCATCGCCGGGTCCACTGTTCGAGGAGACGGGGGATTCCCTCGAAAACCGGCAAATCAGGCTGCGGGCTCCTGGTGCCCCTTCAGGTCGAACGACAGGACGTTCATCGGACAGACGTCGATGCAGATTCCGCAGTGGATGCAGCTCGAGTTGGTGTTGTCGAAGGCCTCCTGGTTCTTGGCGAAGGCCATGACGTCCACGCCGACCTGGCAGTAGCGGCTGCACATCGTGCAGGAGATGCACTTGTCGTCGGACTTGATCTGCAGTCTGCCGTACCAACGGGAGAGGATCTGGTTCCAGGCGGCCAACGGGCACCAGTAGCGACACCAGATCTTCCCACCGAAGAACGGGTAGAGGGCGATCGGGATCACCGCCACCAACCAGAAATCGGCGATGTAGCTGTAGGCCTGGGCCCAGGCGTTGTCGGCCCGGGTATCGTAGATGCCCACCGTGACGCCCGTGGCCGCCAGCGCTCCCAGCAACACGACCGCCCCCTGGAACTCCCAGGCGCGGCTGCGCTTGCCCTTGGCCGAATAGTGGCGCCAGCGATCGCCGAGGGTCTCGGCCAGGCCACCGCATCCGCAGATCCACGTGCAGAAGCGCTTGCCGTGGTTGCGCGACGCCAGGGGTATCGCGACGAAGGTGCCGATCAGGCCGATGCCGATGAACCCGTACAGCACCACGCGGGGGTCGCTCTCGTTCCACCAGTGAAAGGTGTTGAAGAACAACGGCCACGGTTGGTAGATCCCCCACGCCCGCCACGAATGCTGCACCGACAGCCCCTGGACGGCGACGACGTTGACCGCCAGGAAGAAGACGACCTGGAACGTCACCAGCGAGATGTAGCGCCAGCGTTGGTAGCGCGGGTCGTGGGCGGTGTTCGTCCAGCGCAGCAGTGCCTGGTAGCCGAAGACCACCATGACGAGGGTGTAGGCCAGGCTGTACAGGTACCCCTGCTGGAACCACGCGGTGCCGAGGATCTGGTCGTGGGCCTCCTGCTGGAACAGCCAGCCGAAGGGGACGAACGCGACCTGGAAGATCGCCCGTAGAACGTCGTTGAACGCTTCCACGCCGAACAGGCGGTTGAACGGCCACGAATAGGGCGTCTCGGGGTACTTCTTCAGGGCGTACAGCGAGTACACGAAGATCGACAGCAGGCCCAGGTATGCCCAACGCTTGACGTCCCAGTCCCCCTCCAGCTTGATGCCGATGCGACGGAAGAACGGTAGCGGCAACTCGGCACCGATCATCTCGAAGATGACGTCGTTGTCGGTCGTCACCTCGCTCCCCTCGGGACCGGCGTGAGTCACCGTCGTCTCGTCGAAGCGAACGAGTTTCGACGACAGATGAAGATCCAACCGGCCGGCCGCTTGCCGGGCCATCAATGCGTCGACGTTTCGTTTCTTGGGAAACGTCAGGGCGTCGTCGATGGTGACCATCGTCACACGGTTCGACTCACACAGCGCCAGAGCCGCCTCGGCCGCCACGTCGCCGCCGCCGTAGACGAAGATCCGTTTGCCGGAATACGCCCCCGGATCGCTCAGCGTGTGGCGCACCTTGCCGGGATGCTCGTTCTCTCCCGGGACGCCGGCCTTGCGGGGATTGCCGGCCTTTCCCACCGACAGCAGCACCCGGCGAGTCCGGTACCGCGCGCGGCCGCTCTCGACCACGAACTGCTCGCCGTCCTTGCGGATGTCGACGACTCTTTCGTGCTCGTTGACGCGAAGCCCGGTCTCGTCGACCTGTCTGCGCCAGCGTTCCAGCAGCTCTTCACGGGTGCACTCCTCGAACCACATGCCACTCTTGTTGGGGACGCCATCGGGCTCGGCGAACAACACCTTGCCCTTGTACATCTCCACCACGGTCATGGCGATCCGCTCGGATTCGAGCACCTGGTAGCGCATGCCCAGATCGTGGGCCCGCATGGCGGCTCCGAGGCCCGACGAGCCCGCGCCGACGATCACCACGTCCAGCAGCTCGGGATCGTCCGAGGGGGAGGGCCGCAGCTCGCGGTGCAGGGCCTCGATGACCTCGACACCCTGATTCAGCCCCAGCTTGATCAGCGGGGTCCCCCCGACCTCGCCGACGAGATAGATGCCGCGCACCGAGCTTTCGCCGTTCTCGCGGACCCGCGGCAGGGTGGGGTAGGAGGGTTCGGGACCCTTGCGCGCGAAGAGCTTCGACAGCAAGATACGGCTCCGTGACTCGGGGGAACGTGCCCGGCGATCGCATCCGTCCCGGATCCGCGCGGCGTTCCCGATCGGGTACCCTAACAATGCCCGGATCGCGCGTATGCCCGAAAAACTCCCGGATCCGTATCGAATTGCCGGTGCTGGCCCCCCAACAGACCGCTGGGGTCACGGGATCGACCGCGATCTGCAACCATTTGATAGCTCACCCCGTTCTCTGGATGACACGGCCCACACAGACGATGCAGGAGATCAAGAAAATGTTCAGATCGACGAAGACGGTTCTGGTGACGGCGGCGCTGCTGGCCGCGACACTTCCGGCGCTCGGACAGTCGCGGATCGAGCGCGAGTTCGATCTGGCCCCGGGCGGTGAGCTGGTGCTCGATGCCGACCAGGGCAGCGTCGAGGTCCAGGGCAGCGGCAGTTCCGGAGCCCGGGTGGTGATCAGCTCTCGCTCCCTCGACATCGAGGACAAGTTCGACGTCTCGATGAGCCTCTCCGGCGGACGTCTCTCGATCCGAGTCGATCGGAAGGGGAGCGGCAAGTGGTTCAACTGGGGCCGCGGCGGCGGTCTCAAGTTCGAGATCCAGGTTCCCCGGGATACCCGGGTGGATATCGACACGTCGGGCGGTTCGATCGTCGCCGAGGACCTCGATCAGCCGGCCCGGCTCGACACCTCCGGCGGCTCGATCGTCGCAAGGCAGATCCGTGGCTCGCTGCTGGCCGACACCTCCGGCGGTTCGATCGTCGCCGAGGAGATTGACGGCGACGTGACCGCCGACACCTCCGGCGGGAGCATCTCCATCGAGCAGGTGCGTGGAGACGTCGTCGCCGATACCAGCGGCGGCTCGATCACCATCAGCGAGGTGACCGGCAAGTCCACGGCCGACACCAGCGGCGGATCGATCACTCTCGACGAGATCGGCGGCTACGTCTACGCGGACACCTCCGGGGGCTCGATCGAGATCAACTTCTCGGCGAACAACTATGCCGGGGGCGAGGCCTCCACTTCCGGTGGAGGGATCCGGGTCAACATCGATCCCACCGCCAACCTCGACCTCGACGCCGTGGCCTCGGGCGGCTCGGTGATCGCCAACGTGCCGATCACGGTCCGGGGGAAGGTCAGCAAGTCGAGCCTGAAGGGCAAGATCGGCGGAGGCGGTGCACTGTTGAAGCTGCGCACCTCCGGTGGCAAGATCCGCATCGAGCCCCGCTGAGCCGGGGTCGCCGG
>Ga0255058_10000348_pt1 | contig 27410 bp, 32 predicted proteins | sample Cases_109_9_MG_FD_188637 | JGI IMG/M metagenome (GOLD analysis project Ga0255058, IMG submission 188637) | Seawater microbial communities from Amundsen Gulf, Northwest Territories, Canada - Cases_109_9 | ecosystem: Environmental > Aquatic > Marine > Gulf | place: Canada: Northwest Territories... | reverse complement strand
CCCTTTTAGTCCTAGAGGAAGATTCTGAATATAATCCTGACCAGGAAATGGCGGAGCAGGGTTTGCATCTCCACTAAATCCATCAAAATCATCAGGACCGTTAGGATCACTAAATCTTCCGGTAGTAAGTGGTACTTGGTTTCGATATACTACCCAACCTTCATACTTCCATCCTTTTGGCGCATCCGGAATATCCAAAGAAGATTCATTATCATCTGGATCAAAAAACCAAACTCCAGCTGGAACATCAGGGTTAGTAAAAGTTGGTGCTTTTACAATATAATCGCCCTTCAAGTCATCGAAATCGATTGCCTCAAATTCCAGATCAGCTTTATTACTACTATCGGCTTCACCCTCCATAATAATACTATCTGAAGGCGTTGAATCGTCATCGTCATCCGGTTCTACCGTAATTTCGAAATCCTGAACATCATCGACATCTTTGTTGGTTTCAAAATGCTTTATTCGCTTACCCGATAAAGTTTCGAGATCACCGTTAGACCTGACATTAAACTTACCGAAACTGATTCTTTCATCACCGTCAACGACCCAACCCTCGTAATGGCCTTCTTCCAAGTTTTCTAGATTTGCGACGTCTAAATCTACCCTTGTGCCATTTGAGCTTTGGCCAAAAGCCGGTACGATGCCAGTTGCTAGCAAAAATAGAGTGGCGATCGATAATGATACAATCTTCGTTAGTCTGCGCTTAACATTGCTCTTCTTAGTCATAGGCATTAATCACTCCTTTCGTACATATTGATTGTGTTTTACTTTTGATACCAAAGAAGGACAAAATTAAACTAAATAAAGGTATTTTTTTTAATTTCTGCTTGCTTTGAACAGGCAATATGTATTTTGTCTTCTTATAACTATGAAAAATGAAAGGAAAAAGATCGAAGATCTTCTATTTTAATTCTATTAGCGTATCCTTATTAAAAATGGACTCTACTTTAATTCCCATACTTCTATAGAGCTCTCTTGGAACACCAATGTCTGCTAAAAAAAGTTTGCCCACAATATTTTTTGCTTCTTTTGTACGCAATCCGATTTTTGGGAGGGCTAGGGTCATCGTCCAGTCAGCTTTAACACAGGGATTTCCGACTGATCCTGACGTCGCATCTAATCCGGAGGGCGCATCCAGAGAAATTATCCGGCTAGAAGCACCATTTATATAATCGATCATTTGGGCCACCCAGCCTTTTGGGTCCCCTTTTAACCCATAGCCGATCAGGGAGTCGATGATAATATCCGCTTCTTCATCTTTCGATGATGCTATCTCTATTTTTTGATCAACGATCTCGATATCCAATTTTTCGATAATGCTTAATTGGCTGAGAGGAACACCGATAATATCTTTTCCCTCTATTACAACCTTGACCTTAGCCCCCCAATTATGTAAATAACGGGCTGCCACTAATCCACCACCACCATTGTTTCCCCTTCCGACCGCCACAAATACTTTTTTCTCTATTAAATCTTCTGCCAGCATCTTTTTACATAATCTTGCTAGATTTTGTCCGGCGTTCTCCATCATCCTGATAAGGTCTATCCTAAATTCTTCAATCATCAGCCGATCTACTTCTCTCATCTCTTCGGTAGTGATCGCTGGAATATCATTTATTTTCTGAACCATTCTGCTCCCCGCTCTTAGCTCTCTTTTCATTATAATCAAATTCACCATCCCTAATCACCGTCTTATTCGTTTAAAGAACCTCTATTGGAGTTACAAATGATTAACAACAATTTAGCTATGATGAATAAAGATAACAATGGACTCTCAAATAATCATATCGATTCAACGCTTAAAGCTTGTCTTGAAGCGGTCTCTCTCTCGTCACCCGATGCGATAGTAAGTATCGACGACAGGGGCAATATTATCCAATGGAATAAGGCAGCCGAAAAACATTTTGGCTATAAGCAGACCGAAATCATAAAAAAAAATATTACCACAATAATCCCGGAGCGTTATAGGGAACAACATCTAAAAAGCTTAAAAAAGTACCTTTTGTCCGGTGATAAAAAAATTATCGGAACCACTATCGAAGTGGCCGGCTTAAGAAAGGACGGTAACGAATTTCCTCTTGAACTATCGTTATCTGAGTGGATCTCAGGTGGATCGTTATATTTTACCGGAATCATGAGAGACATATCTTGGCGAAAAGAGGCCGAGGAGCAAATAAAGTCTACTATCGCCTTCGAGCAATCCGTATCATCCATCTCATCTAGATTTATCGCATCTTTAAATGTTGAAAAGGCGATCGATGAGTCTCTAAAAGAATTGGGGCAAGCGACTAAAGCCTGCAGAGCATATCTATTCAAATTCAGTGACGACCTTAGCACGATGTCTAATATAAATGAATGGTGCGACAAAGATATCCTCCCGCACATCGATAACCTGCAGAATGTGAGCTTAGAGCATTTTTCCTGGACAAAGAATAAAATGCTGCATAGAGAGATCGTTCTGATAAACGATACCGATGAACTGCCCGGTGAGGCTTTTGCCGAAAAAGAAGAATTTAAGGGAGAAAATATAAGATCAATCATATACCTTCCGGTAGTAATCAATAAGACAGTGAGCGGATTTATCGGCTTGGATCGTACAAAAGCGAAATATTCTTGGTCGAAAAGTGATGTAGCCTTATTAAAAATCGCTTCCGAGATAATCGGTAGTTCACTCGAGAAGAAAAGTGCATACGATCATATAAGCGAGACCAACAATCTCAACCGGTCACTAAATGAAATAAATAAGATTCTTCATTCAAGTCTTGATTTTGAAAAAGTAAGTGAAACTGTCTTAAATAAGATAATGAGCGTCATCGGCGCAGATAGCCTGGGATTGATTTTCAAAAAAGAAGAGAACTGGGAGGTGACGAATTCGATGGGCATCCTTCACAGCCTCGAAGGAAAAATGTTTTCAGAAGAAGAAGCGATCAAAACTAAGCTTATCAGCAACGACGGTGAACCTGTCTTCGTTAGTGATATGAGAAATGATGAAATTCTAATAAAGAAGGTTTTTCACAAACTTGGCCGCTCTTTTCTGTCCGTACCAATATTTGCCAAGAAAAAGCAGATAGGCGCACTTATAATTATTTATCGGGAAATTGAAAAGAAGATAAGTCTTGTAAGAGTCGATTTCCATAAAAAACTCGCCTCGTCCATAGCACTTGCCTACGAAAATTCCAGGCTTTATAGAGAAGAGAAAAAAGTAGCGGAGACTCTTCAGTATTCGCTTCTAAAAATCCCCAAAGAAATAGATGATATAGATTTTTATACTACCTATCACTCTGCCTCTATTGACCTTGCAAAGGTCGGTGGAGACTTTTTTGACATCTTTGAAGTTGAAGAGAACTCCCTATGTATCTTGATCGGAGATGTTTCAGGAAAGGGTCTTGCTGCCGCTACTCTTACGTCACAGATAAAAAGCGCTATAAAAGCTTACGCATTCAGATTCAAAATGCCCTCAAGAGTTGTGGAATTTGCCAATGACTTCATAATCAGGACCTCTGAGCCTGATACCCTTGTCACCCTCTTTTTTGGAATACTGGATAAAGGGACAGGTATAATGCATTTTTGCGGTGCTGGCCAGCCGCAAGGATATATCAGGAGAAATAGTGATGTTGAAATCCTTCAATCAAAATCACCGGCGCTCGGTATCTACAATTACTTTACCTTCATAGATGAACAGGTGACACTAAACCGGGGTGAAACTCTTCTTCTTTATACCGATGGTGTAATCGAGGCAAGAAAAGAAGATGAGTTTTTTGGAAGTGATAGGTTAAAAGAGATAGTTCAAAAGACACCCAGTCCTAGCCCAAAAAACATATGTAAAACTATCGACTCTACAATAATGTCATTTTCCAGTGCGGGCTTAAAGGACGATTTTGCCTTGCTTGCGATATCGAGAAAGAGACAACTTAATATTATTGAGGACGAGTCTCATAGCATTATCGAAGAGATATCAATGTCAAAATCAGTTAGGCAAACTTTGGATACTCTTATGGAGGGTTTGATCAATTTATTAGAAGTAACCGGAGTTTCTTTCTTCCTAATAGATAAGAAAAAAAAGCGCCTTGTAGGAGAATTAGGGATACCTGAAAATATCTTTCCCCATATAAAAAAGGTAGCTATCAGCCTAGACGATGAAACTTCTTGGGCGGCCGAATCGGTGAAAACCCGTCGTGTCATATCTATCGATAACCCGGCGGATGACCCTAAGGGTAAGAAGTGGCTTGTAAGCTTATATAAGACTAAGTCTCTACTTTTTCTTCCGATGTTAACTAGTAACGATGTCATCGGTGTGGTCGTAGCGATAGATACGCACGCATACAGGACTTTTTCTGAAGACAAGAAAAACGCGGCTTTACTTTTAGTTTCTAGAGCGGCGATGACGATTTCAAAAAGGGTAGCATAATAATTCTTTAGATCGTTCTACATATCTATCATTATGTTACCGCCCTCTAAAACCACTTCAAAACTCATTAGGTTCATCGAATCTAAATTGATTATCGGTGTCCCTGTGTTCGCAACCGGCCCGCTTAACGCCATACCATTTCTAATATCGTACTGCATATGATGTAGAGGACAAGTTAGGATATAGCCTTGAAGAGTACCGGCCTCTAGCGAAGCAAACATGTGGCTGCAATTTCTACTTACCGCATAAAACGAACCATCAACATTTCCTATGACTAGGTCTTGATCATCTGCTTTCACGGCTACTAGGCCGCCAGGTACAATATCATCTGTTTTTGCGACTTCGATTAACATCTTACTGCTCTATCTCGCTTTCAGGAATTTGCCGTAAGCTATCCGGATCAGTAACGTCTTTATGAACATATAGTCCGCACCAGCATCTCTTCATAGCATCAAAATGTTTTCGATGAAAAGGAATGCAGGGACAGACTGTTTTCATATCGTCCTCTCGATTTCCCATTATCCCCTGGCAGGGACAGTAAGGGATCCCATGCTTATCTTCTAATGCCACTTCTTGTTCCAATAAAAAATCGACTATCTCTTCATCGGGACTAAATTTGTAACCAAGAGGATCTATTACTTCTTGAAACATAGATCTAAGCGCCTTCTTTCGCTCTTCGACTCTATCCATCTATTTCTAAAAGCTCCCGATATTTTGCAGGATCCCAGCCAACAACGACTTCTTCATCGATCTTAAGATAAGGAAAAGCTACGTTACTTCCCGAAGATTTCATATCCTCCGTAATTTTTATCTGTTTTTCTTTATCCGCAAGGTCGTAGTCGGTGGATTCAAATTCTATATTATTCTCACTTAAATATTTCTTTGTCTTAGCACACCAGGGACAAGTGCTTAAAGCATAAAGTTCGACATTTTTCACTAAGATGCACCTTCCAATAAAATATAGATATTATCATCTTCCTTTTTTGTATTAAATGTTCTAAGTCTGATCTCAGCGGCATCGATAAAGCTGCCATCTTTAAGATCATATCTCCAATCATGGCAAGCACAGGTCACGATGCTGCCGTTTAGCGTTCCTGATGATAGCGTGCATGCCATATGGGCACATTTATTTATAACGGCGTATATCTGATCATCAAGCTTTGTGAGAAGTATGTTCAATCCCTTGGGATAAACAGGGTGAAATGTTCCTTCTATTAATTCTTCATAACTTATGGCAAAGACCCAGGGATCACTGATCATCCTAAATATTTACCTCTTTTAATATTTTATAATCATTCGCTTACTGATCGTCGCTCTTCTTCGATAGAAGTGCTTCAGCTTTTAACATGTCGGTATCGTCCACCAGAAGCCTCACCCCGCCGGTCAGAAGAGCTAGTTGAGGATACATCCCGCCGGCATCATCGGTGCTTATTGAGACATCGAGCCCTTCGGCCTTCAAATATCCCTTTGCCAGTTCCGCCTCTAAACGGTTCTTGAAATTTCTAATGACTACTTTTTTTGCCATAGCAAACTGCTTTCTTAATATTCTAATCTTACCAGAAATAGCGAGATGGTTTAAGCTGCCTTGGAGATATCTTCCGGTTTCTTCGTTTCTTTAGGGGTTCTGGAAGGATATCGATAGGCATACCAATACGCGCCTCCGACAAGTACCGATCCTCCGACGATGTTGCCAAGAGTCACGGGAATAAGGTTTCTAATAAGAAAGTTAAGAACCGTAACATCTGCCAAGTTGCTGCTTCCTATCTCACTTATTACGCTCGGCTCCAGTATTGCAACTAGACCCAATGGAATAAGAAACATGTTGGCGACGCTATGCTCAAAGCTTAACGCCACAAATGCCATTATCGGAAAGTATATCCCCATGATCCTATCGATATTACTTTTTCCTCCGACAGCTAACCAAACGGCGGCACAGACGAGCCAATTGGCGCCTATTCCCCTTACAAACGCTTTAAAAAAGCCAAGCTCTATCTTTGTCTTAGCGATCTCAGCCGAGAGCAGGCCGACTTTTCCATCCTCTAATAACAAAAGTCCCGCCCCTACTACCAACAAGACTATAAGGAGTGAGCCGACAAAATTGCTGAGATAGACGATCGTCCAGTTGTAGAGCATCGACCGGACAGATATCCTTCCTGAAAAAAGGCCGATCACCATTAAATTGTTTCCGGTAAAAAGCTCGGCTCCGCCCAGGATGACTAGTATGAGCCCCAAAGAAAAAACGCTTCCCGCTAAAAAACGTGACGGTCCGCTGCCAATGGCCGGAGCCGCACCATTCGATACTACGACCGATAGTATTCCGCCGATTGCTACATAAAAGCCGGCAAGAAGCCCGAGGACGACCATGTTTTTAAGCGGCATTGTCGCTTTATGTTCACTAGTCTCGGCTAAGATCTCGGCAACTTCTTGTGGTTTGTTATAACTCGTAGAGTCTCCTTTATCAGTTTTAAAAAACGCGCAGATTATTTATTCCCAAGAGACAAGCTTTTTCATTAGAAAAATAAAAAAACCGCCCTATGGCGGTTTTAAATTTATACATAGTAGGAATTATTTCTTATCAAAACTCGTAAATACATGTTTCTCATTTTTTTAAGCTATACTTAAGAAGCTATGGAAAATGAGAGTGCAGAACTAAGTCTTTCAAAAGTCGAAGATGCTGTACTTGGCGATTTAGAGATACCGAAACGCCATATAAAGCGGTTTGTGATTACTGGACTTTTTTTAGAACTCGCTCTTATCATGCTGACCCGTTTTCTTCAGATACAAAAGGGCTTCAATTTCTTTACGGAAGGCACTTATTTTACCTGGATATCCGCTATCCAATTAGTATCGACAGGCCTTGTCGCCTTTGCGATCGCCTATCTTATATCGATTTCCGAAAAATCAAAAAAAGTATCGAGGGACGTTTTCGCCTGGCTAGGAGCCGGATTTCTTGGCCTGTTTTTCTCAGTAACTGAATGGTTTTCAGTCCATGAAGCGGTAGCACCTTACAGTGGCAAAGTCTTCAACTATTTCGGTCTTCAAAGTGTTAAAGATTCTTATTGGGATCTTCTTATCTTTAGCATCTATGTATTTGCGGCAGTAGCCGTATGGTTCTTCATAAAAAAAGATCTGTATCAATTCGAGCTATCAAAGCTATATTTATTGATCGGTGTTCTATTACTGTCTATCGGGTTAATCTTAGACACGGCGGGATCGGGGATTTTCTTTGTCGTGTGGGAAGATAGTTTTAAACTTCTGGGTTTCTTCTTTATCCTCTCTTCATTCTTGGGAAACCTTATCTATAGGTTGGATAAGACTGTAAACGGCGAAGCTTAGAATCAGCCCGCACCGCCGCCTCCGCCGCCTCCTCCTCCGCCTCCGCCGCCGCTAAAACCGCCGCCGAAGCCACTTCCAGAACTGCTTGAACTCATGGCTGTCGAAACAGATTTGGATAAACTTGAAAATGAACCACTGACCTCAGAAAGACTATCGAAGCCGCCAAGTCCATGAGATGAGTGAATCCACACAGGGCCTGCGTATAGCCCCTGCTCGGTATCGGGAACAACTATTTTTAGCTGGCGAATGACTTCTTTAGCCACTCCGAGTGTAACTGCGTAGACTAGATAATGTTCCCAGATCTCCATAGAATTGGGAATCGCCTCATTGATATTGGAAAAATGTTTTAAATATCGTCTAAACGCTTTCCACTGCGCATAATGGAGCGCACCCTCCCTTGACCTTCTCCTATAAAGTGGTGATGCTATAGCTTGCAATACTCCCAAGAAAATCGAAACGATCCCCGCCACAATATTTTGAGAGATCAAGAAACCACCAATGATCGCCACGGCTATGCCGATGCTCATATTAAAATACATCAGCCTGTTTCCGGTTGTCTCTAAAAGAGCATATGCTTTCGCTTCCCTTTTTACCGCCTTTTTCCACTTGTTCAAAAAATGCTTAAAGGTCGTTAGTTTCTTCTTTGCGAATTTTTTTATCTCATCCATAGTGACCCGGTCTCCATCACCGATATCTCCGATAAAAAAATCTATAAGGCTACTCTCAAACGATTCCGGCGCTTTTTCGAAGGCTTCGTTTCTTTCGATCGTATAGTTATTTCGCCCTTTTCCAGATATTGTCTTTGACGAATCACTAAATCTTATATAGCCCTTCCTGGCGATATCCATAAGCGTCGCTGTTAGGGCGTCCATATCCACAGATCCAAAATCCCAAAGATACGCCGTTATCGCCGGCGGATAGTCTTGGGGTAGGTCCCTATAATATTCTCCCTTGAAATCAACTCGATACTCTTTACCAAAATTTAGCCAAAGGACAAAAGCGGCAAATATTGTTATTAATGGAAGAGCAAGTCCAAAAGCGTTCCCGAACCTTTGAAACGTTCTCTTTTGATTTGCTTCCCTTGCCCACTCTTTTTCTTCCTCTAAAATAATTGGAAGTCTCTCGCTGTCGGAAATGAACAGAACGTTTGGCACTAGGGATTTCGGAAAAACTACTCTTCCCTCTACGAATATGTTAGGCCGCAGATTATCCACTTCAAACTTGATAAGCTCACCACTTATGATATCTACCGACCCGTTTAAAGGACCATGTCCCCAAGCTCTTATCTCGTTTTTTTTAGCACCATTTGGCAGATGAACGTAGGCTACTACTTTTTCGGTTCTTTTATCCCATCCTTCACCGATCAATTTCCAATAAAACTCGGCGATATCTGAATATACCTTCACCCCATTTTTGGCACGATATTTTATTGTAAAAGTACGCCGTTCATTTGATGCATTAAAAAACCACTTAGCCGAAACAGACCGGTCGGTCTTAACGGTTTGAACGGTGCCGTTAGCACCCGTTGCCGACTCGTTAAAGACCTTGTCGCCCTCTTGTATAGTCAGATTCGTTATATCATCTGCACCTTCGATAAATACTTCAAAAGTTGCCCACGAAAAATCACCGTCAAAATCAAAAGTCCGTTTCTCGACAAAATCGAATGAGCCATCGTCATCTATAAAGACATCTATCTCAACAAGATTAAAATGATAATCTTTAGCCTCAGCTTTTGCCGCCACTAAAAAAAGAAATAAAAAAACTATAAATACGGTAAGAAATATAAGAGTTTTGAATCCAAAAAAGTTGTTATTTTTTTTTTGAAACCATCGATTCATTCACGTTTGCTCATTACCTACTAAGATTCAATCTCTTAGTAATAATTTAAGTCATGTTGTTTAATTTCATCGAATAATTGGCAGTTAAACTTAAGAACTTACTAGATTATCATATAACCAAACATTCGATATCCTTCATAAAAAGGATGGGCCGTGGATAGTTTTTTTAATTTGATCTTTTTCATAATCATATTAAGTTTTCTTATTCCTATTATCCAAAGGCGGATGATGTTGGGAAGGCGCCTCAAACTGATCAGCCAGTTGGAAAAGAAACATGGTTCTCGGCTTATAACACTCATTCATAGACAGGAGGCGCTTAATCTACTTGGTATACCGCTTGTCAAATATATCGACATAGATGACTCCGAGCAGATATTAAGAGCGATACGGCTAACCGATGAAGAGGTTCCGATCGATATTCTTCTTCATACCCCCGGTGGTCTTGTACTAGCTTCAGAGCAGATCGCCTTTGCTTTGTTAAGACATAAAGCAAAAGTGACCGCTTATATCCCCCATTATGCAATGTCCGGAGGAACACTTGTCGCCATGGCCGCCGATGAGATTATCATGGACCACGACGCTGTTCTTGGACCGGTCGATCCACAGATAGGCGATCCATTAAGGGGATCCTATCCGGCAGCATCGGTCTTAGCAGCACTCAAGCAGAAAAATCCCAACAGGGACGATACTACACTTATGCTTGGAAATATTGCCGAAAAAGCCATTACACAGATGACTGAGACAGTATTTCTTCTCTTAAAAGATAAGATGAATGAAACAGAGGCAAAAAAAGTGTCGGCTCTGCTTACAACCGGTAAATGGACACATGACTATGCTATTTCTCCCGAGCAAGCAATCGAGTTTGGTCTAAATGTGAAAACGGGACTACCGGTGGAGATATACGAATTGATGGACCTCTATCCCCAACCGCAAAAAAGACCATCGGTAGAATACATCCCTACGCCACATTTTCCAAGAGAGAAAAGACGCTAACGTTTATTCTTCCATCTCACAAGTGACATCGATTCCCCCACGAGTGTTATACCTCAGGTTTACCTTTAGCTCTTTTGGTATGAGCAGTTCTTTAATATCCTTATAGATTCTATCTGTAGCTTCTTCTTGATATATTCCGACATTTCTAAAAGAGATCAAGTAATATTTAAACGATTTTAACTCTACTATTCTATCGTTTGGTACATACTCGATTACTATCCTGCCATAATCCGGAAGTCCGGAGTAAGGACAGACAGCGGAGAACTCGATAGTATCAATAGTTATCTTCTGCTTCCTTCCATTATAAGGAAGCGTCTCCAAAGCACCTGTATCTATGGCGCTCTCATCAAGAAAATCGTATCTTCTTCCCTCAGCTTTAGGCATGTTTATAGGGTAGCGGGTAACTGGTAACGGGTAAAGTAAAAAATCGGCAGCTCTCTATCCCCTCAGCTTTATGTACTTTTCTCATACTCCAACGGATCAGAAATACCGGCCTCTTTGAATCCTTTTAATCTTAACCGGCATGCCGGACACTTTCCACACGCCGGACGCCTACCTTCATAGCAGGTATGAGATAAAGCTAGGGCATCAAGACAATCTAAATTCACTGCTAACTCCACCGTCTGCGCCTTCGAGAGGTGCATCAGCGGGGTTCGGACAAAGAATTCTCTGTCCATAGCCAAGTCGACGGTCTTATTAAAAGACTTTGTAAATAACTCCCGACAATCAGGATATCCCGAATAATCTTCTTCACTGGCTCCGATGACGATATCGAAAGCACCGCTTTCATAGCCGATGATTGAAGCATAGGTGAGGAAAAGAAGGTTCCTGCCGGCAACAAATGTTGTCGGCAACTCACCATCCTCTTCGATTTCGACAGAAGAATCGGTAAGCGCATTGCTAGTAAGATCACTTAGATTACTAAGCTCAACAATGGATTGGTCCACCTCAGCAAGTTTTGCAATTTTTTCAGATTGTTCGATCTCGATTTTATGACGCTGACCGTAATCAAATGTAATAGCGGTAACGCTTTTAAATCTGTCCTTCGCCCAATAAAGGCAAGTCGTCGAATCTTGTCCCCCGGAAAAAACGACTATTGCTTTATCGTTCATGGTCTATTATTAGATGCTCGATTTGTTTTTTTCTTATTTCCAATCAATGAGTTCTTACTCCCTTATGCCTAACGTCTGACTGCCTCAATCCTCATTTAATTCCCCAGATCTTATGCATCTGCAAGCTTAGCTTCCATTGCTTTGGGTTATTGGATACAAACTTTTCACAGAACCTAATATTCTCGTCCCTTTCATCGGGTGAATCGATCGGCTGCAAAAAATGGGGAGTATTTGGTAAATATCTCTTTGGCGTATCCCCGGACTTTGTTAAAACTTTCACTTCACTTATCTTGTTAGGATCCAGTCCGGTGACAATATTTTTTCTTTTCGGCGACACCGTTATATGATCAAAATCGATCTCAGTAACAATAGTTCCGTTGGTCTCTAATTGAATACGATATCCCTTACTTCTTAACTCTATAATAAGTTTTTCTAAGATCACTTGATCATGGATCAGCGGCTCTCCGCCTGTTAACACTACCCATCCACATTCTGGTTCCAGCTCGCTAACACGACAGACTATCTCGCGCACAGTCATTAACTTGTGATCACTTGTCTCGGTATCGCAGAACCAGCAATCGACATTACAACCTGAAAGCCTGATGAAATGGCTTTTCTCTCCGGTCCTTACGCCTTCACCTTGCCAGCTGTGAAATATTTCGTTTACCGGCAAAAAGTCGCTGCGCACTCCGGTGTCTCCCATACTATGACCTTACTAATCGGATATAATTTTGCCGCTTCATCAAACATATACTCGGCAATATTTTCAGCCGTGGGTTGAGATATGATCTCATTTAAATATTTATGATCCGGCAATATCTGGTCCAAATCATTTTTAACATCTGTAAAATCAAATCCTATGCCATTATCTAGGCCTTCGACTTTTATGTGGAACTCCACTTCCCAACGATGGCCGTGAAGTTCAGCGCAATCGCCTTTGTAGTTCTCCAATTTATGAGCTGCGTCAAAATGTCTTTTAATAATCAGTTGCCTATTACCCATATTTCCCCTCAAAAGATATTAGTAAATAATAACAACATTTCGAGGCCTTTTAAACACATCGAAGATCAAACAACCTATTACTGAAAACAATTGTCTCATTCATCGAAAAGAAAAAAGATAGACTCCCCGGATTTGGAGAGCCTATCCACTATAAGATAAACAGTTTAACGTCCTGTTTAGGACTTGGGTCTGCACCCTGATTCACAGTGTGCGACACGCGGAATAATAAACCTTTTCATATAAAACACCTCCCTTAGCGGATAGTGTATAAAGCAATCTATAGTAATTTCTCTATCCTCGTCGTAAGATTTTCTTCGCTGATCCCACCTACCCATGTGTCAACTATCTGTCCATCGCTATCTATAAAAAAAGTAGCGGGAATCCCGTTAACATTATAGGCGTCGGCAATACTTCCATTATCAAGACCGATATGATAGTCCATGCCCGAGCGTTTAGAAAAAGTCTTAACTTTATCCTCGCTATCGTTTACAGCTACACCCAAAAACTCGACATTATCGTCATATTTCTTTGCCGTACTACCTAGAAGTGGAGATTCTTCCCTACATGGCCCACACCATGAAGCCCAAAAATTTAATACAACTGGCTTACCTTTGAGATCACTTAGACGGACTTCTTTTCCCGATAAAGAAACCAATTTAAAATCCGGTGCAACGCTCATATTTGTTGAAGTGGGCAGTGACGCTGAAAAATCGGTACTTCCCATCAGCGTCACTCCGCCAACAATAAGTGCTGCGAAAAAAATCGCCGATATTATCCATATCTTCTTACTCGTATTCAAAATTAACCACCTCAAGTTAACTAAACGATGAGAAAGTAGGTGAATCCAAGAACTGCTCCGAATATGATATGTCCTACTATCATTCCAGCCGGAGTCGCCTCTCCTCTGTTTATTGCAAAAAATCCCGGAGCGGTCATAGTGCCAGCTTTAACAGCCGGATGAATAGTACCCATCATCGGCATGACTAAAGCGCCGACCATTAGGCCGTGAACGAGACCGATTATTGCTCCGATCAACCAGCCATTTGATGCTCCCGCGCCAACAGCTACAAAGATAACCGCATATACAAAAGCGAAAACTATACCCGACATCAAATGCATGATCGTGCCGATTACGGTAGCGGTCGTCCCTTCTGCAAACATCGATCCAAGGGTTTTTTCAATGCTCATCGTAGTCATACCCATCGCTCTTGCCATAGCTGTAAACATGCTAAAGACTGCGGCCGCAGACAGGCCGGCGATTATAGCACCAAGGACATTTACATCTGTCATCTTACACACCTCCCTCTTTTTCTTATTCTATAATGCAATAGCCTAAGATCACTTTCTGTGAGGTGGCTAACAAATATTAAATTATTTATTAATTTATGAAATCTTTAAGAGCTTGTATATCAGTCAAGGTGATGTGGTGATCGCTAATAGATATCCACCCTTTATTCTTGAATTCAGATATAGCCAAAGTAACAGACTCTCTTGAAGTGCCGATCATCTTTGCCAAATCTTCGTGAGTATACCTATAAGCTTTCGAACTACCATCAATAGAACCAAAAAGCTCTACCAATAGTGAGGCAAGTCTTTTGGGGACATCTCTTAGAGCCAGATTTTCTAGTTTATTTTCCGCAGATAATAGACGCCTGCCTAATATCTCAGCAAGCCTAAGAGATATCGCCGGTTTTTCCTCTAACATCTGAGTGGCTCGAACTTTATCTATTACACAGATAACACAATCTTCTATCGCTTCGGCAAAACTACCATACATCGTCTGGCCAAATAACGACATCTCTCCAAATATCGTTCCAGCTCCGAGTTCAGTTAGAGTCAGTTCTTTACCCTCGGCGGAAAGACGATATATCCTAACTCGCCCTCTCTTTAAAATAAATAGAATATCCCCTGGATCATCGGGTTGGTAAATGATCCTGCCCTTAGGATAATTGGACATCTCGATAGAATCACTGATCTCATCTATATCCGATGGCGGCAAGCCCTCAAATAGCGCAGACTCTTTTAAATAACCGATCTTATCCATATAACTCAACCTTCTTAAAAGTTACTAAAGACCGCCAATTGGGAATCACTAAGATTATGACAGACATCGAATCAGTAGCCAAAGAAATCACTAATAAGCTAAGCAACGGAGCCGAAATCGTTTTTGGCAAATCCCGGGTTGTCGGTGATAAGACCATCATCAATGTCGCCCAAATCTCCTATGGTATGGGGGGCGGCGGCGGGCGTGAAAAAGACTCCGATTCTAAAGCCGGTGAAGGCTCTGGCATGGGGATGGGTGCAAAGATCGTGCCCTTAGGTTTTATCACGATCACCGAGGATAATATAAAATATCACCCAATAATAGATGCGACAAAAATTTTATCTCTTTTAGCGATAATACTAGGCTGCCTTTGCCATAGTCTTCTAAAAAGAAAATCCCGATAATTTATTTCTTTTGACCTCAATCTTTTTAATCGAAAAAAATCATTAAGTATCTCACCTTGTTTGTCGAAAAATATTTAAGCAAATAAAATAAGCGATCTATGATCTGCTTATCAATAACAGTTGATGACCTCATATAATGGAGGGGAAAGAGGAGGAAAAGTGTCCTATTCAGGAAAGCATGGAACCGGCCACAGTAGGAGAAAAGAAGATAACGATACGGCCCACCAAAAAAAGAGTCAAAGACTATTTACGGTCCTTTCGATCGTAGTAGTCACAACGATCGGTCTTATTATCGGATTTTTTATGTCGGGTCAGATCAGAGATTCGATGATCAATAATTATGCAAAATATAATGCCGTCCAGGTAACAGGCAATATAACGACAGCTTTTAGCAATAATGACGTTAAGGAGCCACTTCGTGGAAGCGGTCTCTCTCATCTACAAGAGCATACCAAGCACGCGCTTATGGATACCGATATTAAGAGTATCAGATTTTGGAATACCGATGGGCTGATTCTCTTTTCGACCAGTAAAGACCAGATCGGAAATATTACCGAAGACGGCAAATCACTGGCCGGTAAATTTGTGGCTGATCCGGAGAAAAAACTCATTAATACGACGGTAAAAAATAGCTCCGGCGAGCGAATGGTGACTTACTATCCGGTATTTTTAGACAAGGCCAATCCGAATCAAGTAAGTGCCGTATATGAAGTCAGTATGTCTTTAGATGGACTGCAATCAAGCATTAATGCTGTTATGAGAACAGTTGTTATCGGTCTTGGAAGCCTCATTATCGCTCTCGTATTGATTGCCCAAGTAACTTCCATCATGTTAAGAAATCGGAACCTTAAATTAAAAAATCTTACAGCTAAATTAGCTATAAAAGCCGATACAGATGGCCTCACAGGTTTAAATAATCACCTTCATTTCCAAAATGCTCTAAAAGATCAAGTTGAAAAAGCTCAAAGGATTAACTCAAAACTTAGCGTCGTAATGATCGACCTTGATCGCTTTAAAAACGTGAATGACCGATACGGCCACCAGACTGGCGATAAAGTGCTTAAGAAGGTCGCCGGAATATTTGATAAAGTTTTAAGAGAAACTGATTTTTCCGCCCGTTACGGCGGTGAGGAGTTTGTGGCCGTGTTGCCGGACACAAATTCAACTGATGCCCTATCTTTTGCAGAAAGGCTGCGTAAAAGCGCTGAAGAGCTCACCTTTGGAGATGAAAGCGAAAAAACAGCCGCGCTAAATATAACTCTCAGTTGCGGCGTTGCCGAATTTCCTGAGCATGGTAACGATCCAAGCGCTCTCGTAGCTGCTGCGGATAGTGCTTTGCTCTTTGCAAAAAACCATGGGCGTAACCAGGTAAGATCGTTTAATGAATTCGCAAGCTCAGATATTGAGGAAGAAGACTTGGAAAGACTGATCAACAGGCTCCAGAATGCTAGCCTAAAAACTGTTCAAGCGCTGGCAGCTGCTGTAGACACTAAGGACCAGTTCCGCTCGGCGGCTACTAATTCAAGCATTACAGCTAATTTTGCCGGCAGACTTAATTTAGATAAAGATTCTATGGCAACGCTGTCACTCGCCACTCAGCTACACGACGTAGGTGAAGCGACGATTCCCGGACAGGTCCTAAATAAAAGCGCATCATTAAGTGAAAATGAGATGGATAGTATCCGCACCCATCCTGAAGCCAGCGTAAAAATAGTTGAAGCTGCCTCCCAGACCCAGTCCCTTCTCGGAGCTATTCTTCACCACCACGAAAACTGGGATGGTACCGGTTATCCAGACGGTTTAAAAGGCAGTGAGATACCCTATCTTGCAAGGATGTTACGTATAGTCGACTCATTTGAGGCGATGACTACGGAACGGCCATATAGAAACGCTATGACTACTAATGAAGCAACAAAAGAACTCGAGAGAAACGCGGGAACCCAGTTTGATCCTGAGATGGTAACTGCATTTATTGAAACAATCGCACCTACTGAAGGTGTGATCAAAGAAAGTATCCATGTCAGTACTGCTACCAGAAGAGATGAAAAGGCAACGGCTTAAATATTAAGATTAAATTATAGAAGAGTCCGCATGATAAAAAGCGGGCTCTTCTTATTTTATGAAGTCCTTACAGACTGTTTATCTTTCCTATCCTAAGCATTAAGAAACCACTTAGTAAAACGGTGACAATTTGAAAAATAAAAAATGTCGGTGGAAGAACGTTGGATATTACCAAGACTAAAAAATATGAGAGTGCACCCAAAAGATAAGCATTTGTAAGCGCCGACAACGCAAACGAGTCCCTTTTGGTTAAAAGCCCGACTATTAGTCCGGCAGTCGCGGCGGCAATTCCCCATGACGCTAATGCTAAGAAACGAACAAGCAGATCCATAGATAAAGCGGGCCTAAAAAAAAGCATGACTTGATCGACTGTTTGGAGCGCGATAATGCCGATGACGTTTCCTATGATTACGGCAAGCACAAGTCCAACTGTACCATTTAGTAATTTTGAACTCCAAATAGGCATTTATTCCTCCATCATCTATTAAAGAATAATTACCCTTTTAGAGAAAGTTACTACTATTTCCGGTAGCTACTCTGTATCTTCTGGTATATCTAGATTATCCAGAGCTTCTTTTAATTCATCTATTTTATCAAGTGAAAACGTTACTCCTTTTTGAGTCGGCTTCCATTCCCCGTCTTGATTTTCAAAATGCTGGCGAATATCCAAATAGGTACGGCCTTTATATTCATTTATCGCCACCCTTACACTTTCTCCCTCACTTTTTTCTATAAAAATCTCATCCATTTTTGTTCTCCTTTACAAAATTATTATTGGTAGATTAACACAATATTCTCTCTTATAATGTCGTTTTTATTAATTTATTTGAGATTACTTCTTGTTTGCTAAATCGATCAAGGGACCAAAACAATGAAACTAAATAAAAATAGACGCCTTTTCATTAATTACCTTAATAAATGTTTAATTATTCATTATTTGTAAAAAATTTATTTATTGATAAGCGCAAATGAAAAGAAGTATTCATGTCTAAGAGAGAACTTTATATATTCCTCACAATATTTGCGGCCATAATCATCGGCCTTACCGTCGTCGGATACCAAGAAAGCTTATCTAAAGATGATAAGAAAAAAGAAACAGGAGAGTATGTCTACAAGTCTCCCGAAGACGCCATTAAGGACGCCGACTCAAAAGCTCTTATAAAAGAAATAGAGAATAAAGGATATTTTGTCTACAGTGATCCAAAGCACGTGCTCGAAGATATTGGCGAGGAATATCTAGTCGATGAACTTCGCTATAAAAAAAGATCCCACTTTTACGGAACTGATACAGATCAGGGAACTGATACAGATCAGTAAAATTTTTGATCTAATTAAATTCCATTATTTCTTCAATATCGACCACATTCATTATTATTTAAGATTACGACTTCAATGAAATTCGCCCAGTTATGGTCTCTATCATTTCCTAAAAAACTATGCCTTCTTTAGAATTTTAGTTAATATGCCGAAATATACCCAGCAAGCGATATTAAATTATATCCAATCTTTGTTAAGGAAAACATGAAGACCGCAGCTTTATTATTTGGAATAATCGGATCGACTATAGGTATAGTTGTTTCCCTTACAATCGTTAATTCGGGAAATTATCAGATCGCAAGTGGCAATAGGGAACTTGGCAATGCCTTGGTTGCATTTGGTGCAAGCGCTTTTCTTCTATTTTTCTTGGGCCTTCTAACTAGCGGGCTATCCAGCCAAACGCAAAGATCAGCCGGCTTGATAATGGTAGTTTGCGGAATAAGCAGCTTAATCGTCGAATATCAGGGTTTTTTGATAGCTGGAATTTTTTTGAGTTTAGGTGGTTTTATGATAATAAATGACTCGTTTGTCGAAGAAACGAATAAGCATGATTTTCATTCCAAAATAAGTGTGGGTAGATGATGTATCTATCGACTATTCGCTATTTCTAAAAAAACCATTGGTCCGAGGCAGTGGGTCGCTGCAAGAAAAAATATTTATCTAGAAAATATTGCCGCTGGTTAATGTTCCTCTGTTAAGGAATTCTCGACTCGCCAAGATGAGACCTTGCTATAGATGACACTTATCTCCTCAGCAGTCTTGCCATATTTAGCGCCCGCCTCACTAAAGACTCGATCTCGAAATGCTATTCCCAGATCGTAAGACTCGTTTACCCATGCTTCATAAACAGCTGGATCTCTATCGCGCGATATAAAATCGTTCGGTGTGTTTCTTCGTCCTGGATTTTCACTTGAGTATATCCGGTCGTAGGCTTCCCTATAAATATCTTGTTCTATTGCGGGCGGTCCGCCTTCAATAAACTCATCTGCGTTATCGCCAACGTCCTCTTGGTCTTGATCATCCGCTAGCTGATCCATTTCCGCCTCAGTCGACTCGATCAGATTTCCTGAACCACCGGTAAAATCGCCGATGCAACCAGCCATAATCAATAAAAAAAGCCCGATAAGGCCAAAAATGAAAAACCTTTTAAGCAAATTTTTCTCCTTTGAATATAGTAATGATTTTACAATTTATTGCTCTTTTTTTCCAATTTTATTAATTTGTCCTTTTGACAAAATGATGACATCATTGATAGAAAATAAACCGGTTTTGATCAACCTGCTAATCAAGGAAAAAGAAATTGAATAAAATAGCATTTGTAGTCACTTTGCTTTTAGTCGCTTTATTGATGACTAGCTGCTTTGGCTGCGACGGTAGAGTAGACCTTTTTGTTGACGTGCCTTTTGAAGTAATAAGAAGACCGACAGATAAGTTATGTATTGGTGAAGAAAAGATTGAGCATAAGGGAAAAGACGGCGAGAAAGATATCCGGGTCGTTGTCTATGACAATAATGATTCAACACAATTTAATTTTATTGCGAGCGATTTAACTAGAAAACAAGAAGAAGCTTTAGCTTTAAAAGGAGATTCAGAATTTGTAACAGTCGGCGACATAAGGTTCAGGGTGATCCGAGAAAGGACAATTCGTGAACCTGAAAATGAAATTATTCTTGTAGGCACTAGTAACGAATCACCACCATGTGATAATAAGGTCGATCATAAAGTAAAAGATGACAGAACCTTTCCCGCTTTGATCAACGAAATTGGTTTAGAAGTTTATCAGGGTGAAAAACAAACCGGTCCAAACGATTTTATCGATGAACCGACGACGGCTATATTAGTGATCAAGATCGAAGACTCCGAAGAGGCGGCTTACCAAGCAATAAAGGACCATCTTAAAGATGTTGGAGCAACAGACATTCAACGAATAGACGGTTCTGAAGAGGCAGGATATAAGATAAAAATAGAGTCAACATTAAAAGATAAAAAGATTGACGTTTTATTGCTTAGAGATGACACTGGCATTTTTGCTGTTTATAGTGTCTTTAAAGAAGAGTAGGTAAGAAGAAAAAGAAAGAAATAAGTTATAAATTTCTGCTGGCCCCCATAGGACTATGGGGGCCAATAATATTTTATAAAATTTTCTGTCAAACAGCACCATGCGTTTGCTTGATAATCAATTTAAAGGTAAATTAGTTAATAATCGAGCAGTGATTGGGGAGGTTGTTATGTTTCTAAGAAGTATCGGTGCTCCAGAATTAATTATCATGTTGATGTTTCTTGTGCCTACGCATGCTTTGGTTTGGTTTATCTCGCGGATGCAAGCCACTAGAAACTCATTAAAAGAATTGGAAGAAACTGTAAAATGTTCATCTTGCAACAAGCACAATATTAGCGACTCAGCGTTCTGTCGATATTGTGGAACGAACTTATCCTTATGATGACCCACGGGTAACTAAAACTTACTTGTTTAATTAATATTACTTAATAATACCATTCAGTAAGTGATAATAATTTCGCTTATATGTTTTGACATCCAGTACGACCACCAAAGAGAATTCTTGTCACCGAAAAATTATTATCCATCAACGACAAAAGCCGCCATTCAGCGGCGGCTTTTAAAAAATAATACTCGGCAGCGTCCTACTCTCCCACTCCGTTACCAGAGCAGTACCATCGGCGCTGAAGGGCTTAACTTCCGTGTTCGGGAAGATAACAATTAATTAAACTAGAAACTTCTCTACCAGCTGTTCTTTAAGTCCATTTAATATCCAAAAATCTGGAGGGAAGTGAACAATCATGAAAGTAAACGAAATTAGTTATCAAAAAGCGTTAGATTCTTTCTATTTGTTAGCAACAATCGAGGGTAAAAGCCGGAATACTATTGAGCTATATGAGTACGTCCTTAAATCTTTTAAGTCATTTCTAGAAAAGAAGAATCCGGTTCAAGCTACTTCTAATGACATAAGACTTTATATGCTCTACCTAAACGATAAGAAATATAAGAAATCTACTATAGGGACACATTTGAAAGAGCTTAGAGTCTTTTATAACTTCTTATTAGCTGAAGGTCATATAGAAATAAGTCCGGTCAATGGAATCAAGAGCCCTAAGCTACCACGTTACTACCCTTTCGTCCTTTCTGAAGAAGAAGTAGAGAGCCTTATAAAGGCTGTTAGAGGTAAGTCATTTGAAGCTAAGAGAAACTACGCCATCCTGCTATTCCTTATCGATACTGGAGTAAGAGTTTCCGAACTTACTAACCTTGAACTTGATGACGTAAATATGGCTACCTATACGGCAAAGGTCAATGGAAAGACCGGAGAGAGGACTGTCCACTTCGGTAAATCATCTGCAAAAGCCTTGTCAGCTTACATGAGAGTAAGGGGATTTCTTCCTCATGAAACTAGATTTATTGTGTCTTCGGTTGGTGAGCCTCTAGGCCGTCATTCGATACTAAGGATGGTTAAGAGACTTGGAGAGAAAGCGGGTATAGCGAACAAGAGAGTGTCACCTCATACGTTAAGGCATACGTGCGCTACTTTCTGGATTAAGAACGGCGGTGACCCGGTAAGCCTTCAGCGTCAATTAGGTCAGAGCGACCCAAGAATGATTGACGTATATGTAAATCTAGTCGGAAGGGATTTGGCAGAAGCTCATAGAAAATATTCGCCGCTTAAGAGACTGATTAAATAGTCATCATTTTATAAAAATGGTCTGTAATTTTCTTTAAAGCTTTTTTGTGAAGCTTGATTACTCTTACTTCTTTAATCCCAGATAATTTACTTATTTCATCAAAAGGAGTATCCCAGAGGTAGCGTTCCTCGATTATTACCCTTTCGTCCCCTTTTATCTTATCTAAACAAAGACTAATTTTGTTCGCTAACTCTAATAAATCGTCGGAACTTATCTCTTTAGTATTTATAGTGTCGTTCTTAATTTCTTCCAGTATCCTAAGCTCTAAAGCCTTAGATTCTAAGAAGTCCGCGCTTGTAAAAGTATCTATATAAGTATTCATTATATTCTCGAACTCGGCTGGCTCGATATCTAACTCTTGTGCTATCTCTTCTAGTGTTGACTTCCTATTCAAACGACTCTCCAAATCCTTAACGGCCTTATAAACTATTTGATGGTCTATAGGGAATGAGCAATTTGGACAACGTGAATATAGGGAGGCCAATACTTCTTTTTTACAATGCGAGCATTCAATTAAAAAGTCTTTCATTTACTAGTCTTTCTTATCATCCGAAATAAGTTAAGTTAAATTATAGTTGAAACAATTCTAATCAAAAAATTAGCTTTAATTGTCCGCTTCCTGGACAGGGAAGATGCAACACCATTGAAGAGGCCAGTAATTCATACATAAGCGATAATTTAGGAGAAACAATACCCCGGGTCTTTATTTTCAACCTCTTCCCCTTATATCTAATATGGTCTTACTAATCCATTTCATTTATCTCTTAGTTATTTTTTCAAATAATTTAGAACGGTGGTTGTCCAAGTTTCTCTAATAGGATTTCGAGTGATTCAGAGGAATGATGTTTTAGATTTTCAGGTCTTATTGGCGGTGATGAATAATAATCACCATCAGTACTTTTTGCCACTAAGTAGAAATTGTAGTTGTAATGCTTACTATCTTTTATGTCATATCGTTCTGTTCGAAAAGTAGATTCGATCTCTAAGGTACTTCCGGGGATTCTTAAAGATTTATTATCGTTTGGAATACAGTATATTTCTTGCATTTGGGTACAATTCTTAGCCCATCCAGGCCATTTGTTATAAGCTAAAGTAGAAGCACTTTTTAAGCTTGTAATATTATTTGCATCATTTTCATTCATTTTCTTCCATGAGTCAGTGCTATTCCAGTTTTTCATAAACTCCCCTAGCTCGAAGTCTTTTAGCTTATAGGTGTTCCTATAATTTGATTGTATATTCAATTCTGAGCCATTTAAAGCCCCCTTGAGTGGGGTTTAATTTAGAGAAGTCCCTCTTTAGGTACTTTGGTATGGTTTGAAATTTACTCACCATTAAAACGTCGTTGAGTTTATGAAAGTTATCCCTTACATAGGGGTCTGGGTAGGGTATGCTCTTATACAAATCAAAACAGTTCTTATTTGACTTACGCTTGCTTGAGCTATAGCATTACCCTTGCTTGATAAAGACAACCAATTAAAGCATATACTTGCGACCCTAAACGTACCTCAGCATCAAAGCAATCAATCTAATATATACGAGACGTCTTTATTGAATAAATAAGACGGGGGGGTGAAAAGAAATGAAAAAAATAATATCAATAGTTTTGGGCTTGTCTTTGCTCTATGTTTTTACTGGTCAGGCACTTGCGGTCAAGCCTTCTAAGAATTTAGCCTCAGCCCAAACAGTGGAATGGAATTTATCTGCAGATGTTATGCCGGCCCTTCCATATGGCACAATAGACATTCCTGGTTCAGATACGGCATCAAAGCTAATAGTTAATCAGCCAAACGGTAATGTTGAAGTTGCACTAACCGGCGTTATGAAAGGTTTACTTCCGGCTACTTCGTATACTGTATATCTATCTAATGGATATGAACCTTATGTAGAAACTGGTTGGAACGTAACTGGTAGTTATGTAATAGACCTTGAATACAATGGTGGTCATTACACTGAACATTTAACGCTAAATCAAAGCGGAGGTAATATTACGGGAACATTAGCATTGGCGGGTAATAATTCACCATGGACTATAGATTCGGGCGCAGTGGTTGGAGACCAATTAAGTTTCCATGCTTATTACAACTCTAGTCCATCGCTAAAGGCAAACTTTACTGCAACCATTGAGACCGATGGCTCATTAAGTAACGGAACGTGGGCTGATGTCACGCCAGGCACGAGGTCCGGCACTTGGACAAGCACAAGCGGAAATGCCACTAAAACTTTTACAGGTGACACTGGATGGCCGGGATTGTTTACAACTACTATCCAGGCATTTACTTTTGTTACCGACGAGTTTGGAGAAGGTAGCTGGCATGTAAACGTTAAAGAGTCAGATTACTCTATACCTGGAATAGCGAGTATGTCTGTCTGGATAAATCAAACTGACCTAAACAAAACAATGTTAATCAGTGATGTGTTTGAAATAACATTTGAATAATCCAAAACATTCAACAACCCATCGATATTTTAGCGATGGGTTGTTTGTGTTAAAAGATAAAAAATCATTAGCTTCTAGTAGCCCTGCTTCTAGTTTTGTCCGCTTCCCTGACATGGAAGAGGCCTTCTATGTATTGCAATAAAGCATTTAGTAAGACTAAACTGATTTAATGAAACCAAAACCATTAACCCTACTGGCTTTACTGATGATAATTGTGGGTACGGCTGTTATTAATACGGACCAGCCTTCATATTTAACATATCCGGCATACACAATAACTATTGGTGGCATATATATTCTAATGTATTCAGCTGTCGTAAGCTTGAAAAAATAAATACCCGGAGTCTTTATTTTCAAGCCCTTCCCCATATATCTAATATGGTCTTACTAATCCGTTTCAATTTACTATCAGTCATAATGCGTTTTTGCTTTAGAAGACATTGAACTTCTTTAATAAAATAATTAGTCAGAGTTAATCCTTTACAACCAGTTTCTTCGTCTTTAATGTTAAGGCATGAAAAAAGTAGCTCTTATAATTTTGATTTTAATAGCTGTTACGTCAACTTCTGCTCTGGCTTACATGTTTTTTGTTCAAGATAGAAAAGAAATTGAGTCTGTTGCAGTATCGGATAAGAGTGAAGAGAAAGAAAATAGGAAGGGAGAGAGCAAAAAGAAGATAGAAGTTGTGCCGATTAGGAAACGCGCGGATTATCAAAATCAATATCAAGAACTCAGTAGTCTATTCGATAAGCAGAACGAATTAATTAAAAAATTTAACGAGAATACAAAAATATTTAATCCAGCACTTGCCAATAATAATCAAAGCGTCTTGGATAACATCGACAAAACAAATCATGAAATACATGCCGATTTGCTATATCTCAAAGAAGAACTAGATGTTTTAGATATAAATTATGAATATGTAGCTCTAGTAAAAATTGGTAACAAACTTTTTGAATCTTTAGAAAATGATATTGCCTTTGTGCAGACTGAAATTAGTGTGAAATCAGCCTATGATAACAAATTTAGTAGTAGCGGAAGAGAGGTAAGGGAACTTTGGGATTTACATGTGAATTTATCAGATAAAGGAATGTCCATTTGGAAGATAATAAAAAAATTAATGGATGAGAATAAGCCCATTATGGAATAAATTACATCCTCTTAATAATTTGTTCTGCAAGATATATATCAAACATCGATTCTAAGCAAAAAGAAGCCCACACAGGTGGGGTTTTAATTTATTAAATCCTTTTTAGGTACTTTGGTATGGCTTGAGATTTACTCAACTTTAAAGGACACTCTACAATCGATTCTAAGCCTTAAAAACCGTCTGTGAGTTGGGGTTTTATTAAAGTTATCTCTTATCTAAGGGTTTGGGTAGGGTAAGAAGAAAAAGAAATAAAAACTAGCCCTAGGTCAGGGCTAGTATAGCCTTCCACTTAACTCGAACTTGCTTCTTAAGAAAGAACTTCTATCAAGTTTTAGACTTACTAGCCCGACTTTGGGCTAGTAACATTATTATAGCAAAAGCTTTCTAATTATCAAAGAGCTGTTGCTATTCAAGTAGAATTATAGCCAATATGCAATATGGATATTTATAAAATAGGCTAGTGGATAAAAGAAAAGAAGAAGAATAATTATCATAAATATTAATGAAGTAATAGAAGGTAATTTATATTCTAAAGATAGATTTGATTCTGAAACGTAAATTGCATCATTATTTCTAAGTCGTACTAATACGTGATGTGTAACTTCACTAATATGAACGACCTCGCCAGAGTATGATAGTAGCCTAAAGTTATCAATATGACTTTTTATATATACTTTTTGACCTATTGAGAAGTCCATAAAATATATATCGGCAAGTAAACATTGTTATATAAAAAAGCCCCTTAGACATGAGATATCACCGGCGGAGCGAATTTTTATCTCTAGGGAAGGGGCGCTAATAATATATCAATTTTCAAGCGAGCGGTCAAGTGCTTGCTAACTAATAAGCGGTACAGACAAATCGTTAGGTTTTAGTATAGCGATAACTAAATTCCTGCCATTTGAAAGGTGACTGCCTGTACCGCAAGATAATTATAGCATGCTTGGTTATTCTAAAAAGTGAATTTTCTTTAAATATTTTTATTATCTGGTTCCAAAAGTTGACTTACATCAAATCCATGATTTAAGAGTCTTTCTTTAGCTATTGTTCTCTCTTCGTCATTAAAGAGTTCACTCCATATAGGTTTGAGTATCAGCGCTTCCATTGAAATATCTAATCTTTCTAAACTACTCAAAGTTTCAAAAACTTCTGCAATATCGCTCTTCAATAATCTTTTAGCAGCTCCTAATCCACCTACTTCGTGAATCATTTGAATGAAATGAGCAGCCATATAATTGCACTCTTCTTTAATCCTTTCATAAATATCAATCATAGCTAAATGGAATTGTTCTTCTAACGTAGACACAGGTTACTCCCTGTTTCTTAATCAGTTAGTTTCAATTATCTCACAATCAGTATTTAATGTCTGGTTGGATATTATCCCAACTAATAGTCTATTAGTTATTTAATAGATTTTGAAGAAACTCGAATGCTTTTATACACAGCTTTTTTGCTTATATTGAATCAAGGAATTAGACTATATTTAGATACATTGAATAGGAGGAGAAAAATGATACGAGGTATCGTGGCATTGGTAATCGGCGGAGGACTTATTTGGTATTTTTTTCTACAGGCTTAGCACAAAAGACAACTGATGTTTATACTTCTT
>Ga0255058_10000347_pt1 | contig 27490 bp, 25 predicted proteins | sample Cases_109_9_MG_FD_188637 | JGI IMG/M metagenome (GOLD analysis project Ga0255058, IMG submission 188637) | Seawater microbial communities from Amundsen Gulf, Northwest Territories, Canada - Cases_109_9 | ecosystem: Environmental > Aquatic > Marine > Gulf | place: Canada: Northwest Territories... | reverse complement strand
AAAATGAAACACAAAAAAAACAAATTGGTCCAGATTATTGAATACATATTCGTTTATTTACTGATACTTACTTCTCGAATCATGCCCTTGAAAATTATGAATGTTTTCAGTTGTTTTCTCGGTAATTTATTGTATATCTTTTTGCCAAAACGTCGCCGAATAACCATTTCCAACTTGAAAAATGCCTTTGGCGGAAGTAAAAGCGAAAGGGAAATTCATTCCCTTGCGCGTCAGAGTTATTATTCGTTTTTTCTTACACTATCAGAAATATTAAAGTTTGGGTTTATGTTTAGAAAACAAGATGAAAGGGCTAATCCTAAATATCCAATGAAAGATTATTATGAGCTTTTTCAAAAAGCAAAAAAAATACATGATGAATCTGGGGGATGTCTTTTTGTTACTCCCCACATTGGCAATTGGGAACTCCTTCCCTATGTGACCTCAATCGTGGGAATTCCTCTTGCGATTCTTGTGCGGCCTCTCGACAATGTTTTCCTGGAAAAACTCATATATAAAAGCCGAGCTGTGGGCGGTCAGGAGATAATTCCAAAAAAGAATGCTTATATCGCGCTTTCCATTGCTCTTAAGAAGGGGAAGTCTCTAGGCATTCTCCCTGACCAGCATATGGGGAATGGCATAGCTGTTAATTTCTTTGGACGTAAAGCCGCCACCACTCCTATTCCAGCGTTGCTAGCCACTATGCATAAAAGACCTATTGTCGTTGTGGCATGTTGCAGAAAAGCAGATCCCTTTCGTTTCGAAGGTTTTGTCAGCGATCCCATATGGCCGGGTGAATATGAAAGTGAAAAGGAAGAAATTTTTCGCTTAACGAGGGAGATGACCCGAGAAATGGAAAGCATTATCCGCAAATATCCGGAACAATACTTTTGGATTCATAATCGTTGGAAATATCACAAGAATAGTAAAGAAGTTTTTTCCTAACGTTAAGGGTTTATCCTTTAATAAAGGGATGGTTTTTTATATATTTATTCTTGGGCTCCATATTGCCGGGAGGGGAAGGGGATCAAAAACAAAATCACAACCTTTGTGATGGCGCTTCTTCACGGCATGATCGAAAACTTCAATCATCCTTTGTCATTTAATTGTCTACCGATTAGACTTCTATTTGTTTCCTCTAATCATCAAAAGAATCAGATTTTTTAAACCATAAAGTTTCTTTTGGTTTGGAAATTGTTGATACTTCCCCCATTTTTTGTGGATCTCTGTGCTGTATATATCTGAATGTGAAAATTAAGTTTCTATTATCAGATTTATCTGAGGTATAATCCATGACTTCTATTTTGCCATCAGATGTGGACATGACAGGGCCCCTAACGGTTTTAGCAAGGCCGCTAACTTCTCTACATGCTTCTTTAAAAATATCTAATGCCTGATAGATAGGCAAACTGAAAAAGCGTTGCGCCCCTGTCTCCCTTGGTATAAACATATAGTAGGGTATGCAACCTAATTTAACTTGCAGATTCCACATTTCCTTCCATATGTCCGCTTTATCATTTACCCCTTTTAGGATTGGAGATTGCGTTCTAATTTGGATTCCGTGATCAAGCAATTTGTTTATAGCAAATTGCGCAGTCTTAGTTGATAATTCCGCAGGATGATTAAAATTAGCCATTATTGTCAAATTTTTCCCGCATTTTCTAATATCTTTAAAGAGAGATAATAATTCATAAGCATCCTGCCCATTAATAAATCTAGATGGCCAAAAAGATAGGGCTTTTGTCCCTATTCTAAGGTTGTCTACATCAAGTTCTAACAGAGGCTTTATATACTTGGCAAGATTGCTTGTATTCATCACCAGAGGATCACCTCCGGTTATTAAAATATCTGTAATATCAGGCTTAGAATTTATATATGATGCTATTTCCTCAATATTCGTTGCGCTAAATTTAAATTCTTTTAGATGCACAAATTGAACCCAACGGAAGCAGTAGGCGCAATAGGAGTGACAAGTCTGCCCCTGACTTGGAAATAGTAAAACTGTTTCTTTATATTTATGCTGTATCCCCTCTAATCTTTTTCCTTTAAAGATAGGAACATTATTCTCCATTTGGTCTGCTGGGTGAGGATTTAGCTCCATTCTAATTTTATTCGCTACTCTACTTATTTCTCTTTTTTCGGCTGTGCGCTCCAAAACTTCTTTCATTTCATAAAAATGGCGCTTGGAGAGCATGTGTTTTTGGGGGAAAGCAATTTTGTAGATAGGGTCGTCAGGCACATTATCCCAATTTATAAGATCGTTTATTACATAATTGCTTACTTTAAATGGAAGGATATTTCCGATAATCTCTATATCGAATTGTTCCTTTTTATTTAATTTTCTTATTTGTGGCAGCGTCCTAAAATTACTTAAAGTATATGCCTTATATCTTCTATTTAGCATTTTTTTAAATCCAGGGTAATAAATGAATTAAATGAGACAGTTACAACTATATTTGATTTATCAATTTGAGGAAACAGGGGCGCATTACGCAGTTGGTAATGATTTAGTTTATAAGGGCAAACTGTGAAAATAAACCTTTGATATTTAGGGGCGGTTCAGCCTTTTCAGCATCATTGAACTGATCGCTTAACCTAAAATAAAATCCCTTTAACTCGATTTTTTTTTGCAACATTTAGGTTAGCCTAATTTCATTTCCCATAGCAATGAATTTGTATGAAAAGTTGTTGTAGTAGGCTACATGTTTAAGAGATTAAATGCAACCCCTATGTTGCTCCCAAATCTTGGCTTGACTTTTAACTTGTCCTATGATATTATCATTCATTATCATTTATTGTCATATATTGGTATCCATTGGCATCCAATAATTGAGCGTCACTTAATCGTAATTGCGAGGTGATTGTGGAGACTGACAAATGGCTCACTATTGATGAGTTGGCCGAGTACTTGAAGCTTAGCCGGACCAAACTCTATCGGATGGCCCAAGAGGGTAAGATTCCCGGCTCCAAAATTGGGGCTCAATGGCGTTTCAACCGGAAGGAGATCGACGACTGGGTGACAAGCCAAAGGCCTGGTGGCGCCTCTTCTCAAGGAAACGAAAGTGGAAACGATGATAAGGGAACGTAAAGATGATGACGCGCAACGGTCGTTGTCCCAACTTCAACCATGGGCGTCTAAACCCACCAGTACGTTATTGTCCCATGTGTGGCGAAGTGGTGAATATCCAGATTTCCCAAAAGGTATGTAGCAAGGAAAAACATGCAAAAAGCAAACGTGAACGGACCGCTTACTGTGTGGATTGCGGCGAGCAGCTCATTCAAGGAAAGTGACCACCGAAGAGGTGGTTAGCTGGTTCGAGCGTTTGGATAAATTTTTGGATGGGAGATGGGAAGAATTTGCACAGTGGATCAGTGACACCATCGGGTTGGTTTTCCGCTGGAGTGTTTGCCCCCGGGACACCACTGAAAACCGGGTGATGGTGGTTAGCCTTGTTCCGGAAGATATCAAATGAAGGAAGGGATTTTCCCTGAAAAGAACGCATTTATCGAGAGAATATTAAGGAGACAGATAAAATTATGGGCAATATAAAAATCGCTATTGTTGGAGTTGGAAACTGCGCCAGTTCTTTGATACAGGGCATCCACTATTATCGAAAAAAATCCCCGGAAAATGCCATTGGCCTGATGAATTGGGAGATTGGCGGGTACAAACCTGGAGATATCGATGTTGTTGCGGCCTTTGATGTGGACAAGCGCAAAGTCGGCATTGATGTGCACGAGGCTATTTTTTCCGATCCCAATTGTACGGTGATTTTCTGTTCCGACCTCCCTAAATCCGGAGTTGCCGTTCAAATGGGGAGGATCCTGGATGGGTTTTCGGAACATATGAATGATTACGACGAAAAACGTACTTTTGTGCTTGCAGACGAGTCGGAACCGACCGAAGAAGAAATCGTCAAGATACTGAAGAACTCCGGAGCCGAAGTTCTCTTGAACTACCTCCCGGTTGGTTCCGAGGAGGGGACCAGGTTTTATGCCGGCTGTGCGTTGAAGGCCGGTTTGGCGCTTGTCAACAATATTCCGGTTTTTATCGCCAGTGATCCTAAAGGATCCTGGGCAAGGCAATTTGAAGAAGCCGGTCTCCCTTTAATCGGCGATGACATCAAGGCCCAGTTGGGGGCGACCATTACCCACCGCACGTTAACGGACCTGTTCGCAAAGCGCGGGGTCAAACTGGAGCGCACCTACCAGCTCAATACCGGGGGCAATACCGACTTTCTCAACATGCTCAACTATAATCGTCTGGCTTCCAAGAAAGTGTCCAAGACCGAGGCCGTGCAGGCAGTAGCCGCTCGACGCATGGAAGATGACAACATCCATGTTGGTCCCAGTGATTATGTGCCCTGGCAGAACGACAACAAGGTATGTTTCATCCGCATGGAGGGCAAACTGTTTGGTGATGTGCCCATGAATCTTGAGCTGCGTTTGTCCGTGGAGGATTCGCCTAACTCGGCCGGAGTGGCGATCGATTCCATACGGTGCGTCAAACTGGCCTTGAGCCGTGGACAGGGAGGCATACTGAAAGCGCCGTCGGCTTATTTCTGCAAACATCCACCACAGCAGTTCACCGACGATGAAGCGTTCCGGATGATGGACCATTTTATCAACGGCAACTGAGGCGATGGGGACAAAGTGTCTGATTATTGCGGCGGGCAAGGGCTGCCGACTGCGGCAGAAAGGTGAAAGCAAGCCCCTCATCCCCATTCTTGGTATTCCCCTTATCGAACGTGTGATCCGAACCGCCATGGAAGCCGGCTCCGATGATTTTTACGTTGTCATCGGCTGGCAGAGGGAGCTGGTCCGTGATTTTCTGGAACGGCTGGCGAAAGGTCTCGCAATTCGGATTACGCCATTGGTAAATGAAGATTGGGAGAAAGAGAACGGACTTTCAGCGCTCAAGGCACGGGACGTTCTGCAAGAGCCGTTTCTGCTGCTCATGGCGGACCATCTCTTTGATCCGGACCTTGTTCGCGCCTTGACGACCCATTCCCTATCCGATGGAGAAGTAGCGCTTGTAGTGGATAGCGATATTCATAATCCCCTCGTCGATATGGACGATGTGACTCGTGTTAGGGTGGAAAACGGGGAGATCTGTGATATTGGCAAGGGGATGACCGATTTCAACGGCTTCGATACCGGTATTTTTCTGTGCTCTTCCGCCATTTTTGAGGCGCTGGAACAAAATAGAGGAAAAGACGGCGATACGACACTGTCCGGGGCAATACGTGTCCTGGCTGAAGATGGACGCGCCAAAGCGATTTCTTCAAAGGGGTTCTGGATTGACGTGGACGATCCTGCGGCCTTTAAAAAGGCGGAAAATGCCCTGCTGGACCGTCTTCGAGACAAGCCGACCGACGGGCCGGTATCACGGTACTTGAACCGTCCCCTTTCAGTTATGTTTTCCCGCCATTTGGCGAAACTCGATATTACGCCCAATCAAATTTCCCTGTTCTCGTTTCTCTGTTCCCTGTTGGCCGCCGGACTGTTTGCGATGGGCGGATATATCTACTTGCTCATCGGTGGCGCTTTGGCACAGTTCGCATCCATCATCGATGGTTGCGACGGTGAAGTGGCCAGACTTAAGTACCAAAAGAGCAACTTCGGTGGTTGGTTGGATGCTGTGTTGGACCGCTATGCCGACGCCTTTCTACTATTCGGCTTAACCTGCCACCTGCTGGCAAGGGAAGCGAATGGCTGGGTTCTCTTCACCGGCTTCATGGCCATTATCGGCTCGTTCATGTTGAGTTACACCGCCGACAAATACGACAACCTTATGCGCGAGCGCATCACCGCCGGGGCTGGGTTGCGGATGGGGCGGGATGTGCGTGTATTTCTCATCTTTCTTGGGGCAGCGACGAATATGGTGTTCCCGGCGCTTCTGGTTATTGCCGTTGTAATGAATATTGAGACCATTCGCCGTGTCAGGATTGCGTGTGTTGGCTAAAATCGAATGCGCGAAACAGAAAATCCGACTGATCATTGCAGGCTCACAGGTTCCTGAAGATCCGTGTCACGCTGACAATACATTGGAGTGGCTTTTGCGGTTGGAACCGGATGTCAGCGAAGCCTTGAAGCTAGCGGCGCTGGCCCATGACATTGAGCGGGCAATGGAGAGAATCAAGGTAAGACGAGCAGACTTCGACAATTACGATGCCTTCAAAGTAGCCCATGCCCGAAATAGCGCTGAAATACTCCGTCCGATCCTGACCGCTTGCGGTGTACAACGGAATGTTTTGGATGAGGCCTGTCGGCTGGTAGAGTCCCATGAGGTGGGCGGTGATTCCGACTCTGATCTGCTTAAAGATGCAGACAGCATTTCCTTTTTTCATGTCAACCTGCCGTTTTATTTCCAGCGTGAAGGTTGGGACGAAACCAAGCGGAGATCACACTGGGGCTACCGCCGCCTTACTCCAAGAGCGCAAGAGATCGTCAAACACATCGACCACGAGGACAAAGAACTGGCGCATTTGCTGCGAGAAGTGATTCATGAAAGCGCCAGCTGACGATTTCCTCACGCGCCACCTCTTCACGTTTTGATGCTCTACTGCTTGTTTTTGGATAAATAGGAAAATCAAAATTTTATTTTCTGTAAGGAAAATGTTTAATGGGTGAAATTACGAAAGTCATGGCATTTTTGATTGAAATTGAGCTGATTTTTCTGAAATATCAGTAAGGGTTATGATAATTAATTTTCTCTTTGATAAGGGGGGTTGGGGAAGGATTCCCCCAAACCTGGAATGGGTAAATTGTCTTAAGAGATTCATGCCGATGCAATAGTAAAGTCCATTGATGCTTTTGCAAAATCCGAAAGATTTTTCGCACGAACCCACGAGCGCCAAGTACTCAGGAGGGAGTTAAAAAAGAGAAGAATTTGCCTGATTTTTTCATCGCTAATTCTGTGGTCATTTTTTTTGGGCGTTTATTAGTAAGCAGATTTAGGATCACGGGCATAATCCTTTGCGCTTGGAATGAAATCCCCAAAGAAAGGCTCAATGTCTGTGGTATACCGGTCACGATTAAGAATTAGTAAAAAAAATAAAAATAGGGATAGAATTTGTTGAACTATTGTGGATATTAATTATATATATGAGTTTAAATTATCATATGAGCAAACTTTCATGTTGCATTATTTTTTGCAACATGAAGGTTTATTCAAAAAGAAAGTCTGCGCGAATAAGAACGCTGATTAAATTTTTGTCATTTCTGACAATGCGCGATACTACAAGCGCAAAACAGTAAGGGACTACTTGGAAAATTCAAAATTTAAACTCATTTTCTTGCCTGCTTACTCTCCAAATCTAATTGAAAGGTTCTGGAAGCATTTTAGAGAAATAGTTTTATACAATAAATATTATAAAACCTTTGAAGAATTCAAAGTCGGATGCAAATTATTTTTTAAAAATATAAAAAAATATAGGAAAGATTTATCTTCATTACTTAAAGATAACTTTCAACTATTTCAGACTCAAAGACCTAAAACCTTTTTGCAATAGGTATAAATAGTTTTCTGAATGAAACAGCGTTAGGAGGTAAATTGAGAATTAGATTGGCATTATTAGGAGTGGTTCTCGGAGCGGCATGAACCGAATTTCTTTGCGCAAAAATGGCGATGTTATTGAGAAAATTGAAAGCGCTACGAAGGGATTTGTGGTTTTATTATTCCATCAGGGCCCAACGAAATAAAACTGAAAAAATAAAGAACAAAATACTCAACTTAACTGGGTTTTAAGCTATCATGTTGAGTCCTCTACTTCGTTTGAGGATAATTATTTGTTGCGCTGCCAGGCCGTTAATATCAAATAGCGATTTATAGGTGATCCGGCTCCAATGAAAAAAAAGTCGAAACATTTTGACCTTCGTCAGCTGCGAGTTATTGCAGTGTCTTTGGGGACTAGGTATTCCGGTATCAATGCTAGCATGGTTGATCTGCTTCCTGAGCAGGCTAAACATATTTCGATAGCTGTGTTGGGTTTTAATGTTCCTGATGGAGTTCGGCAAATCACTTTCAGAGAGTTTTTTCGATATTGCCACCGCGGGCAATGGCGCGTCTGGCATGCCAGACGCAATGTTGATATGTTAGCTGGGCTGATTTTACGATATATTTTTCGTTTTAAACTGATCCTTGTGTTTACCTCAGCTGCGCAGCGTCATCATAGTTGGCTTACTCGTTTTTATTACCACCATATGAGCGGAGTAATATGCCCCACCGAAGCTGCGGCGTCATTTCTGGATAGGCCTTCAGTTGTGGTTTCTCACGGTGTGAATACAGAGAAGTTCTCCCCGCCGAGGGACCGTAGCTCAGCCTGGGCAAAGCGCGGACTTGGTGGACGATATGGTATTGGGGCCTTCGGCAGAGTTCGGTTTCGAAAGGGAACTGAAGATTTTGTGGATGCAATGATACGTGCGCTGCCTCGGCGCCCAGAGTGGACAGCGGTAATTATTGGCGAGACCACAAAAGAGTTTCTTTTGTTCAAGAATCAATTGCAGGATAAGATTCGAGGAGCCGGCTTGGAAGATCGTATACGGTTTACGGGTTTTATTGAGAGACAAGAGGATATTGCCGGTTGGTATAGATCATTAAGTGTTGTCGTTTGTCCGAGCAGGGTGGAGGGCTTTGGGCTTCCTGCTCTTGAGGCGATGGCTTCGGGTTGTCCTGTGGTAGCTACGCGTACGGGCGTTTGGCCACAACTCATTAGTGGTGGGCAAGACGGCTATTTAGTGCCTTGCGCTGATACGAATGCGCTGACAGTGGCGATTGAAAAAATTACTGAAGATCCACAACGTGTGAACTTGATGGGTCAGCGGGCGCTGGAAAAAGTCACCATGCAATACCGTGTTCAAATTGAGTCTGATGGTATTATCGCGGTTTATAAAGAGCTGTTTGCTAAACGAGGTGTTTCTCTTTAAGGATCCTTTTGACGGTCAAGTTAAGCTGATGGCCTTCTAATGCAGGGATGAAGTATAATCCAACTGCAAAGAATTGACCTTTTAGGGAAAAATATCCAATATTTATAAATAAGCAGCTATTGTTTAGTTGTAAAGTGGAATTTTAAAAAGGATACCCCATGGACCGGATTAAATTTAAAGCGTTTTTATCTTTTGTTATGATCACTTTTATTTTTGGCTGCTTAAAAGAAAAAGGCAATGAAATAGAGGGTATGGTTTATATTTCTTCCGGGGAATTTGTTTTGGGTTCCGATGATGTGGACCCGAGCGGGCTCGGGAAAGAATTTGGGGCCAGACAAACTACATTTTATAAGGACGAAAGACCTATTCGCAAGATGAATTTGGATAGTTTTTATATAGATAAATTTGAGGTAAACAATAGGGATTTTAAAAATTTTTGCAACAAAACGGGATATCCACCCCCTCCCACCTGGGAAAATGGAATGTATATTGCCGGCCAGGCATTGCATCCTGTGGAAAACGTGAGCTGGTTCGATGCGAATGAGTATTGTAAATGGGCTAAAAAGAGGCTGCCCTCAGAAATAGAATGGGAGAAAGCAGCCAGAGGCCCAAAGGCAAATAGATATCCATGGGGAATGGATTTCGACAAGGATAAAGCAAATTTTGGCCTTGGAGATACTGTTCCGGGCGGGAGTATTCCCACCGATAAAAGTTATTATGGCGCTTTTGACATGGGTGGAAATGTTATGGAATGGACCAGTTCCTGGTACAAACCCTATCCGGGGTCCACATTGAAGTCAAAGGATTTTGGGGAACAATATCGCATATTAAGGGGTGGATCAGGAACAGTTGTGGGGCATTATAACCTGAGTAAAATATATAGCCGGTCCGCATATAGACATTATTATTTGCCTGGCGGAAGAGGGAATGATAGCGGATTTCGTTGTGCTAAAGATGGCTAATGCACGAATTTTATACTATTAAACTGTAACAGCTTGTTTTTTTTGCAAGCTTTTTCTGTTAGTTCACCAGAGCGGTAGCTCCTTTTGATTTTGCCCAACCCTGGTTTCAACCCTTCGGGCGGTCTTCCTTTGGAATCCGTCCAATTCGGCTTTCTCTGCCGAATTGTGGTTGCCGACCCCCTGGCCGCTTTATGCTAAATATTAAAAGCCTTGCTTATGGCGGTCTGAATTTCTTCATAGACCTTTTTTATCGGCATATTCTTTTCTTTAGAAATTTCTTTACACCTTTCATACTCCGGTGAAACATGGAAAATTTTTCCCTCTCGTTTACCGATTTTAACGTCAACATTTCCCAAAGAGGTCTCAATTTTCTGCAATTCTCTTTCTAACATAATCCTTTGAACCGGATGAAACCTGATGCCATAACTTGTCGTATTTTCTAAAATTATATTTGCCATTAACTCAATATTTTTTTGTGGGGTTAAGAGGGAAAGTTTGGTTGCTGGACGGTTTTTTTTCATTATAATTGGTGTGAGAAACACATCAGCGGCGCCTGCGGCAAAAAGCTTTTCCATTGCCAGTTCATAAAATTCCGGATTCATATCATCAATATTCGTTTCTAAAATAAAAAGTTCTTCTTTAGTGGGTGTGAGGGAATTTCCTAATATGATTCTAAGCGCATTGGGTAAATCCTCTAATTCAGCATCTCCTGCCCCGTAGCCGGAATTATCTACAATTAAATTCGGCATCGGACCGAAAATTTCCGCCATTGCAGTAATAATTGCGACGCCTGTGGGCGTGGCTAATTCTTGTTTATGGCCGGAGGAAAAGCAAGGAAATCCTTTTAATAGTTCCAACACCGCTGGAGCGGGAACAGGTAAAGTCCCATGATCACATTTTACAAATCCAGAACCCGTATTAATGGGGGAGGAAATGATTTTAGATATTTTAAAATGATGGAGACCAATGACAGAGCCAACTATATCAATAATAGAATCAATGGCCCCCACTTCATGGAAATGGACTTGATCAATAGAACCGCCATGAACAGCGGCTTCAGCTTTGGCCAGCCGTTGAAAAATTTTTATGGAGTCTTCTTGGATATTTTTAGAAAGGGAACTCTTTTCAATTATTTGGCAAATGTCTTTTAAGTTTCTTTTAGCAGGAGATTGGTCGGTTACTTTAACATCAACCTTAGTGGTTTCTATAATCCCACGTTTTAACTTTCTATATGATAGAGAGTAGCCGCCTTGAAGATTTAATTTTTTAAGTTCTTTTTGAAAAAAGGAGAGCTCAATGCCCAGATCAGCAAGGGCGCCTAAAATCATGTCTCCACTAATGCCTGAAAAGCAGTCAAAATACGCTATTTTCATTTAGCCAATAAACAACCGATATAAATAATCCACAAAAATAATCAATACTCCAATTGGAGATATATATTTGACTAAAATTACCCATCCTTTTGCGAAGGGGAATTTATGTTCTCCCAGGTGTATTTCTTCAAGAGCCTTTGGTGTGCCCCAAACCCACCCAACAAATATGCAGATCAAAAGACCTCCCAGAGGAAGAAGGTAATTAGAGGTAACCTGATCGACAATATCAAAAAAATTCAAATTAAAAAGCTTAAAATCACCTAATATACCAAAAGAAAGAGCAGACGGGATCCCAAGGACAAAAATCATGGCGCTAACGATATAAACCGCTTTTTTTCTGCTCCAGCCAATTTCATCAATGAAATAAGCGACGGCCACTTCAAGAAGGGAAATTCCGGAGGTTAATGCGGCAATGGCAAGAAGGGCAAAGAAGGCTATTGAAACTATATTTCCAAAGGGCATTTTTGAAAAAACTGCCGGTAATACATGAAAAACTAATCCTGGTCCAGCGGCGGGTTCCAGGCCCATGGCAAATACAGCAGGAAAGATCATAAGACCGGCCACCAGGGCAATAAAGGTGTCTAATAAAGCTACTAAAAAAGCGGAGGATGCCAGGTTTTCTTTTTTGGATAAATAGCTGCCATAAGTAATCATTGCGCCCATCCCCAGACTTAAAGAAAAAAACGCATGACCCAATGCCACCAGAAAAGATTTAACTGTGAGTTTACTGAAATCGGGTTTTAGATAAAATTCCACTCCAGCCCAGGCCCCTTCCAGAGTTAAGGATCGGACCATGAGTAATAGAAGTATTATGAGCAAAGTGGGCATAAGAATACCACACCATTTTTCTATTCCGGAATGGACTCCTTTAATTACGATTCCTACGCATAAACTCATAAATAAAGCGTGATAAAAAAGCGTTTCATAAGGATTGGCAACAAAGGCCCCAAAATATTTTCCAGCCTCCGCGGCGGTTTCGAATTGGGTCACAGTCATTTGAATGGATTTAACAATGTAAGCGATTGTCCACCCGGCAACCACACTGTAAAAGGATAGAATCAAAAAACCCGCAAGGACTCCCATTCCTCCAACAAGATACCATAATCCTTCGGGGTGGATAGCCTTGTAGGCGCCAACTGGATTTTTATGGGTATGTCTGCCAATAGTAAATTCAGCTAACATCATGGGCAAACCTATGAGAACAATGCAGGCAAGATAAACAAGAACAAATGCTCCTCCTCCATTTTCTCCCGCGATATAGGGAAACTTCCAGATATTGCCCAGGCCAATGGCTGAACCCGCCGCGGCAATAATAAACCCGAATCTTGAACTCCAAAAACCTCTGGTATTAGTGGAACCATTCATAGCGTGTAATTTTTATCAAAAACGAAGCATTAAGTCAAATATCTCCTTTTAGGCCTTTTAAAAACTTGCTTGTTTTGATTGCTGTTCTATCGCATGGTTTTCCCTTAACGCTTTGATCTCTGGGGATGCATAGAATCTCGCTCAATCGAATCATGGAAAAACTTAATAATATTAAACGTCTCTTTTTATAATAGACTTATGAAAGTTTCCAACCTTATGTTAATATAATATTAACCTGTTCTCACAGGATTAAAATAATTCAAACTAAGTTCAACATTTACAACGTCATAACGAGGAAGATTTGAATGAATCACAATTCCGGACACCCTTCGAAGGGAACCATAAAAGAAGTTTTTCACAAGATTAAAAAAGATGAAGCACACGGATCGCGTCATGCGGCTCATTTTATGAAGAATGCCCAGAACCAGTTGAGAATCATATTCTGGGAAACAACGGCGGGTTGTAATTTAGAATGCACCCATTGCAGAAGGCTGGATGTAAGTAAAGAATTAATGAAAGATGATTTGACAACAGAGCAATCCTTTCAATTAATCGACAATATTACACAGGTTGGGAAGCCTATCCTTGTGTTATCCGGCGGGGAGCCTTTGTTTCGGCCTGATATTTTTGAAATTGCCGCATATGGAACCCAAAAGGGTTTGACCATGGCCCTGGCCACAAACGGAACATTGATAGATGAAGTGATCGCGCAAAAGATTGTCGATTCAGGGGTCCAGAGGGTTTCTATTAGTTTGGATGGAGCTACTAGCTCCACCCATGATAAATTTAGAAAACTTAAGGGGTCTTTTGATCAGGCTATCAGAGGTTTAAAACATTTGCAAAGGCTTGGTATGAGTGTTCAGATCAACAGCACTATCGCCAAGCATAATGTCCACGAGATAAAGGAGCTTTATTCCAACGCCATAGATTTAGGAGTGGATGCCCTGCATATTTTTATGCTCGTTCCCGTTGGTTGCGGGGTTCAAATTGCTGATGACCAGATGCTCCCGCCCGAGCAATATGAAGAAGTTTTAAACTGGTTCTATGAAATTTCTCTGGAAAATAAAATCCAGACCAAGGCTACCTGCGCCCCCCATTACTTTAGAATCATGCGGCAGAGGGCCAAAAGGGATGGCGTAAAAATAACGCCGAAAACCCATGGTATGGCGGCTATGACCAAAGGTTGCCTTGCTGGAAGTTCCATCTGTTTTGTATCACACAAAGGGGAGGTTTTCCCATGTGGTTATTTGCCGGTGGAAGCCGGCCATATTTTGAAACAACCCTTTAAAGAAGTATGGGAAAACTCCAGGGTTTTTAAAGACCTGCGCGATCCTGACCTTTTGCTGGGAAAATGTGGAATTTGTGAGTATAAAAAAGTATGTGAAGGTTGCAGGGCGCGCGCTTATTTTGAAAAAGGAAGCTACCTTGAAGAAGAGCCATATTGCATTTATGAGCCTATCCAGGCACAAAAGGAAAAAGTAGAATCAGCAACTTAAATTTTTCATTAAACCGCTAAATTCCATCAGCTTATTCCGCCTTATTTTAAACCATCCATCCGTTTTTCGGCAACTGTCGCATCTGAAACGCCAGGCTTCTGCTAAAACCAGGCAAACTTTTTTTTAATTGAAGCTCCACAATACCTGGCGAAATTTTCTAAGTTATTTTGGTTTAGCCTTTTTTGAACTTTTCTCCTAAGGAATCCATCATTGCATTAAATTTATCAGCAAGCCAATGGAATTCATCGTTGCTCCTCAAACGGACTCTTTTTTCTATATTTCCCTTCGCTATTTCATCGAATACGCGGGAAAGGTTAAAGAGGGGCCCGGATACTTTTTTAGTCAGGGAAAAAATGGCTAGGCCCACCCCCACGCATATAATAAGAATTCCGAATCCTAATGTCTTCATTAATGACAATTGCTGTTCTTTAAGGAAGGACTCTAATTGCATGCCATATTTTCCCACCGCTTCTGTGGTTGTAGTGGAAATATTTTGAGAATGAATGAAAAAAAGTAAAAGATGGCTTGCAAGAATAAACATTACGCAATAAAGGGTTGCCTTAAATTGAAACTTTGCGTCAAGCACACGGAATACGGCCCTGCGATATGTCTTTTTTTGCCCTTGGCCTGAGTCTATTTTTTTTGACTTTTGATCTAAATTGTTATCGTTCACGGTATCCCTCCTTATTTACCTTCTTTTGGCAATATCCAATGAAAAGGAATAAGCTGATTCAGCTTATAAAATTATCTCTAATGCTTTTGGATTTCAAAGGGTTAAAATTGCGCAACATTTAATCTTTAATAAGTTTAATACCTTGAAGAGCTGGCTATCGCTAACCCGTTGAGTAAAATTGTTTCTAATTCAAGCATAATTGGAGGCATGAAGTCAATTTTTATTTCTTCTAGAAGTCTTTTTAATATTTTAATATTTTGAATTTTTTTCAGGCCTGTCACATAATGATATCCCGGGCTTATCTTACTGGATAAACATTTTTCTGATTAGAAAAATTTCAATTGGCTTGACGCAGACCTTTCTCTTTCATCATGTACAGTCTTTTATCAGACTTTTTTAAAAGTGAATCAAAGTTTTTGATTGAATGATCCTCGCTTGAAGCAATCCCAAAACTAATTGACGGGAAAATGGTTGCTTCTGGTAATTTGAGTGGATTTTTTCGTAAATGGCTTTGCGTCCGAATCATGAGTTTTTCAGCATTTTTCAGCGTAGTTTCTGGAAGGATTATCACAAATTCGTCTCCGGCATATCTGGCAACAATATCGCAATCCCGGCACATTTCTAAAAAAATTTTTGATAGATGCTTTAGAACCTTATCTCCAATTAGATGGCCATATTTGTCATTAACGGATTTAAAATCATTAAGATCTAAAAAAACTACAGAAAGAGCTGTATTGTACCGTTTGGCTCGCCGGAATTCCCTGTCGAGAATATTTTCCATAGCCCTTCGGTTCATCAGCTCGGTGAGGGGATCACGGAACGCCAAGAATTTAAGTTTTTCATGGGCGGTTACATTCGATAAGCATAAAGATACTTTTATCGCCAGTTGCTCCAAAAAAGTGGTGTTAATCCCTGGCTCGAAACGCTTTGGGCAGGTGTCGGCCTGATTTAGAGATCCTATAATCTCACCATCCAACAGAATCGGTATGACCGACATAGAACGAATTAAATATTTTTGATTGGGCGGAAAAAGTTTGAAATAAGGTTTTAGGTCTTCATTGATTAACAAAGGTTTTTTCTGATTATTGATGAGGGATAGCAAGGAAATTTTGGGAATAATATTAAGACGCTCCTTTACAATGTTTGACGATTTTAAAAATTGAATAAGCTTTGAAACTTCGCTTTTATCGATGATGGTAAGCCAAACAAAGGGTATTTTGAATTTGTCGCTGATTTCGGAAAGAAGAACTTCGAATAGATCTTTGAAGTCTAATACAGATAAAATACTCGTTTCAACTTGATGAAACTTTCTGTATATTTCATCATTTTCTTTTAATCGTTGGATAATTTTTTTTATATTCATAAAATTGTAAAAAGCTTTGTCAGCAATCAAAATATAATTGCCTCATTGTGGTTCAAAAAAAATGTAAAACATCATGGAGAGCAAAGTTTGCGCTAAGTTTTTTCCCTTGAAGCTCTCCTTTGTGAGCTATGAGAATCGCGCTCACTAAATACTTTTCCTATATTAAATAAAAAACTGGGGAAGATGATCTTATAAAAGAATGGCATAATTTTCAATTGCATTTTTAGTTTAACTTAAAGGCAGATTTTAGAGCGGCTTTCTGGATCCCCAATCATTTTTGCTGGTTCTGAATAATAGGCAATTATTTAGAAAGGATAAAGAACATAATCATCCTTGAAAATACCCTGCTAAGTTTAGCTTTGGTTGGAGGCAATGTGTTGGAAATAGCAAATCATCAGCGAACTGTTTTTGGTTTGTGAAGGCGCGTAGAAAATATTGACGAGGCCAACCCTCCTGAGTTTAGCCGTCCCTATTGAAGAAACATAAAAGTTCCTAATATTTTTTGCGCTGAGAATTCTCTATCTCTGTTGGGGAGGTCTTCCATTATCCAAAAAAAATCATTTGTGAATCTTCGTTCTTTTTTCTTTTTCTTCAAATATCCGGATAGTTCCATATTCTCCGTCATACCCCGGGTTAATGGCAATATCCCTTTTTCTTACTTTTTCTACTCCCTCCCCAATCCTGGTTGATCCAGCAGCTTTAATTTGGTCGATATCCACATTTTGAAGTATATTCAGCTCGTTGCCAAGGGCGCGGATTAGTTTAAAATATTCCCTTGCCACGGTTTTGCTATTTATCCCCATACCTATGGCATCAGAAATAATTTTGCTAAGAGATAACAGGTTTATAAAGGAAGGAGAGTTGTGAGGTATAAAGCCCTCATCTCTATCGGAAAGCAGTTCAACTCTATGCATTACGCCTAGTGTCACTTCTTTTTGGCATTGAGGACATAAGTTATGATTCCTTTTAGTTATCTCTGGCGACATTCTTGTTTTACAAACGCGATGTCCGTCATAATGGTATTTCCCTTCTTCAGGGAAAAACTCAATAGTGCCTGAAAATTTATTGTTGCTTTTATTTGAAATAGCTTCTTTTATCCCTTGATATGATATCTCTGTGTTAAAGATATTAGCTTCCCGGGCAATTTTCTGAGGAGAGTGGGCATCTGAATTGGACACGAGAGCAATATTATCAAGGGCCGAAAGTCTCCAGTTCATTGCCGGATCTGATGATAGGCCTGTTTCAATGGCGCGGATATTTGGAGTAAGATCTTCAAAACATTCCTCCAGAGAATCAAAACCAGAACGGGAACCAAAAACAGAGAAGTGCGGCGTCCAGGCATGGGCCGGAATAAGCATGGCTTCATTTCCTGAGTCCAGCACAATCTTTAAAAGCTCTTTAGCATCGAGCCCCAAGATAGGTCTTCCATCAGACTTTAAACTTCCAATCTTCTGCAGCTCCGAATTTATTTTAAATGCCGTTTCAAAATCCGGGGCATATAGAAGATTATGGATTTTTCTGACCCTATTTTTTTTGCTATAAATACTGCTGATTTCCGCTGATAAAATGAAACGTACATCCTTTCTGCAAGAAATCGGGATTTCATTAAGTATGCTTTTGGAATATTTTTTCTTTATCGAGAAAAGACCTTCCTCAGCAGGGTCTAGTTTTTCCTTTAAATTGGCAAACCATAATGGATGGGTAAAATCTCCTGTTGCAATAACCGTAACCCCTTTGATCTGCGCCCATTTGTATATATTTTCAAGGTTCATCTCCTTGCTTGTTGCCCGGGAATAGTGAGAGTGGATATGAAGGTCTGCTATAAAAGACATAGGGGAATAGCTTAGAGAATGGCTCCAATTTGCGCATGTGTCAGGCACGGTTCACTTCAGACAATTAAAGTTTCATAGTTCCAGTTCATTCTCCAACATGAAAATTTCTGATTGAGGGACAAAATTAAGAAATAAAAATGGCCACTATTGATTAAATAACTTTCTCAAATTTTCTTTGAAAGGGGGTTTTACAATGCCCTTTTCCGTAATTATGGCGTGAACCAATTCGTGGGGTGTGACATCAAAAGCGGGGTGGGGCGCTTCGGTTCCTGTTGGCGCGATTTGTTTATTATTGATTATGATTACCTCCTCATGGCTTCGTTCTTCAATCGGGATTTGGCCGCCCGATTTAAGGGTCATATCAAAGGTTGACAGGGGAGCAGCCACATAAAAAGGCAGTTGATGTTCTTTTGCAAGGATGGCAATTGAATAAGTTCCAATCTTATTAGCCACATCTCCATTTGAGGAAATACGGTCAGCTCCAACAATGACCAGGTTAATGTCCTTTTTCTTCATGAAATATCCCACCATGCTGTCAGTGATTAACGTAACAGGTATATTATCTTTTTTTAATTCCCAGACGGTTAATCTGGCCCCCTGGAGAAACGGCCGTGTCTCGCCAGCTATAACTTTTATTTTTTTCCCCGCGTCCCGCGCTGCTCTTATCACCCCAAGAGCAGTTCCATAGCCCGCTGTTGCAAGGGCTCCTGCATTGCAATGCGTAAGCGCGGTAGCGCCGTCTTTGATCAACTCCTGGCCATGCCGGCCTATTGCTTTATTAATCGCTATATCGTCTCTCCAAATTTTTATGGCCTCTTCTTTGAGACATGTTTTTATTTCTGTAATCGGTTTAGCTCTGTTTTTATCCACTACTTTTTTCATCCTGTTTATTGCCCAGAATAAATTTGCCGCAGTGGGGCGGGATTCCGCAAGCTCATCGCAAACTTTCTGGAATAAGGGCAGGAATGATTCATAGTTTTCCGCTTTTAAATTATTCGCTCCAAGCGAGACTCCCATAGCGGCTGCTACCCCTATCGCTGGCGCTCCACGAACCTGCATGTTTCGTATGGCTTCCGCTACATCTTTGGAATCATGAAAGTCCACATATACTTCTTCGCAAGGGAGCTTGGTCTGGTCGATCATTCGGACGATTCCGTTGGTGTATTCAAGGGTTTTAATCATTAATTTTCCTTTCAATGCGATTTTGAGGTGAAATGTATTTGGAATTTCTTTTCTTCAATTATTTTTCCGAGCCTTCATGTGAAACTTTTTTCATGAAAAGATTAAAATCATTTTTGTTCCATCCAATAATTTTTATCATTTTGTGGCGGCTTTTTAAGCCGCTAACAATTTGAATTCTGGATTTGCTTATATTTAACCACTTTGAAAGCGATTTTACGCAAAGTTTATTGGCGGCCCCATCAATGGGAGGGGAGGTTAGCTTAATTTTTAAAGAGCCAGAGGGAGAGCCCACAATTTCGTTTATTGAGGATCGGGGTAGCGCTCTGACAGGAAAAATTATTCCGCCATTTACCTCCTGAACTTTTGGAGTTTCCATGACAATAAATTTTTACCCCTTTAGAGAAAGCCACCGACTCCTGTTGGAGGCATAGATTATTCCTTGTAGATGGTGGTTTAATGCCACCATCTATAGTCGTTAGAGAACATTATTCTCTATCGGGGTTTACAGTTAGGGGAAGGAATAGTATTTGATAATAAATTTACTTCATATCTTTCGATAACTGATTTTTTCGCGCTTCCAATTGTAATATTTTTTTCCCCATTTCGTAAGCCTCTTTTTCGGCCACTTTCCTGATTTCCCTTGCGCGGTTACGGGCCTTCTGGATTATTTTATCGCCCTCAGTCATGGCCTCTTCCTTTGTATATTTTTTGTCTTGTGATTGAGTTTTAATATGAACCTGAAGTTTTCCCGACAGATCCATTAATTTTATTAGCTGATTCTTTAGCAGGGTGGTTTCCTTCTTATAAACTTCCAATTCATCAGCCACGAGTTGCAGGTACATCAATACATCCTCCTTATCAAAACCCTTGAGTTTGGTTTTAAACTGTTGGTTTCGAATATCGTCAGGTGTTAGCCTCATTTAATCGCGCTCCAATTTTTCAATGAAGCATACTAGAGAAATCGCTTAAAGTTTGCACAAGAAAGATTTGCAAAAAATAGATTATTAAAATGACAACAAGAGGAGAAATATCTATGCCCAATCCGGACATGGGAAGCGCTTTTCTAATAGTGAATAAAACGGGCTCCGTTACTTTATATAAAAATTGCACAATAGGGTTATAGGGATCTGGATTCACCCATGATATGAGGGCCCGGATTATTATAATCCACATAAAAAGCTGTAAGACCATGCCTAGCACTAATGCTACTGCCTCTAATAGGTTTCCTAACAAAAACATTGTTTCTCCTTTTTATTTTATATTTTATTACCCGCAGGAAATTAGTATTGATGGAAGTATCAATTTATTCCGGCTTTTTTTCTCTGGATAGCTCCTAATTCCCTGGACCTCTTTGTCGCTGATTCCACAGCATTCATCAAAATGGCCTTTAAACCGCCTGTCTCAAGAGAATGAAGACCTGCGATAGTCGTGCCTCCTGGAGACGTTACCATATCCTTTAATTTTCCTATATGCTCTTCGCTCTCCAACGCCAATTTTGCCGATCCCAGGACTGTTTGAATGGAGAGCGCTAAAGAAATATCTCTGGGGAGGCCTACATTTACCCCCGCATCGGCAAGGGCATCAATGATTAAAAAAATATAAGCGGGGCCGCTTCCGCTTAAACCGGTTACAGCGTCCATTAAATCTTCTTCCACCATTACAACCTTTCCTACTGCCATAAATATCTCAAAGGATATTTTCATATCTTCCTCGGAAGTATTTCCTCCTTTGGAAAGCGCTGTTGCCCCTGATAGGGCCAGCGCGGGGGTATTGGGCATTGCTCTTATAAGGTGTATTTTCCTATTCTTTTCTTTGTTTAAAAATTTTTGAATTATTTCAAGACTGATGCCTGCGGCAACAGAAATAATTAACTTCGAATCATCAACGGAAGCGGAAATTTGCTCTAATGCCTCAAGTATGGTTTGCGGCTTCACAGCAAGCAAAATAATATCCGCTTTCTGCGCCGCGAGTTGATTGTCTGTGGCAGTATGGACATTATATTCATCGCCAATGTATTTTAATCGATCTGCGCTAATGTCTGTCGCCCAGATTCTCTTCGGCTCAATAGCGGAAGATTTGATGAGTCCCTTTATTAGAGCTTCCGCTAGATTGCCAGAACCTATAAGAGCTATTTTTTTATCTTTTAACATATTTTATTAAAGAGGAAAGCCTAACCTCTTGACCCAAAAATGGCTGTGCCTACCCGAATTATGGTTGCGCCTTCTTCTATGGCTACTTCATAATCATTGGACATCCCCATGGACAACTCCGGAATAGATAAGTTTTCGCTGACAAGTTTCATTTTAACAGATTTTAGTTTTTTATAAAAAATTCTTGAATTTTCCGGGCTGTCCGAATAAGGAGGAATTGTCATTAACCCCATAACATTTAAATTTTCAAATTGGATAATTTCTTTGGCAACCGAAATGGCTTGAGCAAAGGGAACGCCAAATTTAGTCTTTTCTCCTGATGTATTTACTTGAACCAAAACATTTATTGTCTTTCCAATGCTCATGGCCCTTTTTTGAATTTCTTCCGCCAGGGGAAGGCTGTCAATGGAATGGATTAATTCAAAAAGCTCAAATATGTTTTTGACCTTATTGGACTGAAGATGTCCAACCAGATGCCAATGAATGGTTGCTGGCAACTCTGCTTTTTTTTTTTGGGCCTCCTGGATGCGATTTTCACCAAAGAGAGTCAATCCCGCATCATAGGCTTCTTTGATTCGTTCGGGTTCAACGGTTTTTGAAACCGCAAGCAGTTTAATTTCGTCCGGATTTCTCTCAGCTTTTATAGCTGCTTGAGCTATTTTCCCCTTTACTCTTTTAATATTTGAAGCTATTCCATTCATCCATGATTGGCTGTGAAATGATTGGTCATTCCAGTTAATGATTATGAAACTCAGGGAAATTGGAGCAAATTCTGGTACTGTGAATAACATAATGGGGCCATGAAGTCAAGATGTTGTGCGCCCTCAACCTTTATATTGAAATAGCGAATTCATTTTGTCATTTCTCTGAGCCTGATTATAATTATTGCCTGGGTAGTGATAGTATCTTTTGTAGGTAGTCGAATTTTTAGCTTGAAAAAAATAGCAAAGGTTAGCGCGGCGAAACCGTTACTATGGGATTGCTCTATTAAAAGTTTTTTGTAGGCGCCCCAACAAATGAGTTGGGAAACTTGTTAATATTAACCAAGCAGGCCTCATGTTAATAAACGAAACACCAATAATCCCATTCGTTCAATTTCAATTAAAAGTGATTTTGCCTTCTGAGATTGATCAAATGAAAAATTTAGAAGTCAATGCCGTAAGTAAATGCCGCAAAAAAGATTTAAATTCCGATTTGCACAAAATTGTTTTTCAATTAACAGATGTCAATAAAAAGGAAACGACAATTATTGATCGTTTGATCGAAGCATATGGGTTTCAACATTGATGCGAAAGTAATTAGTGAGAGCCTAATGGTAGCTGCATAAGGTGGGCTTCAATTTCCCTTCCGTAGATTTGTTAATCTCGCATCCAAAGGTGGAACCCTAAAAATGCCAATGAATTGCATATTGGCAGAGCTGTAAAATTTATTCGAGAAATGAATCAATAGTTCGTTCGAAAACCGCAAGAGGTTGCGCTCCGGAAATCTGCCTGATGTCTACTATCTTCTTTCCATTCACACGCCCAACAAAAAAATTAGGGGTTCCTTTAACTCCGACGCTAAGCCCATAAGCTAGATCGGCATCCACCTCTTTCCCCTGATCGGGATCTTCAAGACAGCTTTTAAAAGCCCCGATATCCAACCCAAGATTTTCAGATAACTCCTTGTATAAATCAGGTCCAAGACGGCGCTGATTGCTAAATAAAGCATGCTGCATTTTCCAATAGGCTTTTTGTTTTCCAGCGCAATTGGCGGCTATAGCAGCCTTTTTCCCTTGAGTATGAAAATTCAGGGGGAAATCCCGGAAGAAATATTTGACTTTTCCGGTATCGATGTAATTTTTTTTAAGGGTTTTAAAGGTTTGCGCATGGAAGCGAAAACAAAAAGGGCACTGATAATCTGAAAACTCAACGATTCCGACAAGGGCCGCAGGATTGCCCATTATCGGGCCATTTCCCAGGGTCACTTCCCTGGGGGCAGGGGAGCCTGGCTGAGCCGCCTCGGTAGCCTCAAAGATGCGACGATTGATTTCCGATACCGTTTTGTCCAGTTCTTTAACTTTGCCTGTGAGCGCACTGACTTCTTTCATTATCTCCTCAAGTTGTCGGGCAATCTCACCTTTATCCTTATCTAAATCCTCAGATCCATAAGACGGCGTTGTATTGCCAAGAAGCAAAATCATAGTAATTACCATACAAAAAATTTTAATCATGAAAAGTAACCTCCCATGTTTTCTATCCTTTAATAACGCCTATTGGCCTCAGTTTGGCGACTTTTTTTGATATGCCGGCGCCGTGTACGACATTTACAACCTCGGTAACATCTTTATAAGCTTCAGGCATTTCTTCATTTAAAGTTGACCTTCCGGTTGATCTCACAATGATGCCTTTGTCCTCTAACTCGCGTTGTATTGCGCGACCTTTGGCTTTTCTTTTGGCTGCATGACGACTGAGTTTTCGACCAGCTCCATGGCAGGAGCTTCCAAAACTTTCGGTCATGGCCTTCTCTGTTCCGACTAACACATAAGAGCATCTTCCCATATCCCCTGGGATAATAACCGGTTGCCCAATTTTCTTATAAACCTCAGGCAATTCTTTATGGCCGGGGGGAAAGGCACGAGTGGCGCCCTTTCTATGCACGGCCAAGGTGATGTTTTTTCCATCCACTATGTGTTCTTCCTCTTTAACGATGTTATGCGCAACATCATAAACCAACGACATTCCCAACTCCCGGGGGCTTATTTGCAGGGTGGCTAAAAAAGTTTGAATAGCCAAACCCATTAAACATTGACGATTTGCCCAGGCATAATTGGCCGCGGCCTTCATTGCCCCCAGATAATCTTGCCCCTCTTTTGATTTAAAAGGGGCGCAGGCTAATTGGCGGTCTGGAAGTTTAATGCCATACCGTGGCATTGCTTTATCCATTATTTCCAAATAGTCTGAACAAACTTGGTGTCCAAATCCCCTTGACCCGGAATGGATCATCAACGCAACCTGATTTTCCTCTAAGCCCATTGCCACTGCGGCGGTTTTATCGTATACCTCTTCCACAACCTGAATTTCAAGGAAATGATTACCTGAGCCTAATGTTCCAACTTGATTTTGCCCTCTTTCAAAGGCCCGAAAACTTACTTTCTCCGTGTCAGCTCCTTCAAGGCATCCCTGCGCTTCAGTGTTATTTATATCTTCCGCTGATCCAAACCCTCTTTCAACAGCCCATTTAGCGCCTTTTAAAAGTACTTTTTTCTCTTCCTGCCGGTTTAATTTGATTTTCCCCTTTGAGCCGATACCCGCAGGAATTTTATTAAAAAGGTCATTAACAAGCCGCTGGAGCCATTTTAATATGTCTTTTCCAATCAGATTAGTGCGCGCCAACCGCACTCCGCAGTTAATATCATAGCCCGTTCCACCTGGAGAAACAACTCCATCGCTCAGACGGGTCGCGACTACTCCGCCTATGGGCAAACCATACCCGAAATGCATATCAGGCATGGCCATAGACGCTTTTACTATTCCTGGCAAAGTGGCTCCGTTTGCAACCTGGATTGCGGAGTTGTCATTCTTAATGGACTTTATAAGACTTTGACTGGCAAAAATTCTTCCCGGAACGCGCATTCCTTCTATGGCCCCTTTGGGAATTTCCCATCTAAAATCGTCTAATTTATTTATTTCAATGGTCATTAGTTTCTTTTTTATTATTAAAAGCTTTGCATTAATTCTATTATTCCAAATTCCAAAGGTGAGAATCGATCTGAATTTGTGCAGTGGCCTTTATATAATACTATCATACTTGAAAGCCCTAAAAAAAACCTACAATTGATATAATTTTGCCAGACTTTTAACTTTTCAAAGAAGCGCCCATTATTTTTTATTCCATGCGGTTATGATTAACCGTGGCTAAAATAATAGTTGAAACAGGGTTAAAACAGGACAATTGAGCTAATCTAATATATGAAAAAAAATTATGATAAAATCTAAGATATTGACATCATACATCTTTCAGCATACTATTTTGTAATTAAAATAGGTTATTTTAAAAAAAAGCGGGGTTTTATATCGTCCGATATTAACGTTGGAGAAAAATTTTGAATATAGAAAAAGAGATTTCTTCCACTGAGAAACTGCTTGATTCCATTCGGGGTAAGGCAGGCAGTTCCTCTAACGCCGAGGACTTATCGACACCCCTTCCACTCCATAAAGAAACCCAAAAACCCAGGATTGGCAAAGTAATTCCATTCTTAAGGCCTGTTGCCATTGGAGTTGATATTGATGCTAAGGAATTAAGGCTCGTCAAAATATTTCACTCTCACTCTCGCTGGCAACTGTTAGGTTATAAATCCGTTCGTCGAAACCCTAACATGTCTATTAAAAGTCCCTTGTTTAAAGATTTCTTAAGATCTGAGCTCGCTGCATTTTGTAGTAATGTGAAAAATTTCGATATTTGGTGCTCTTTATCTTCTGACAGGGCAAGTTTATGGCAAATAAAGATCCCAAAGGTCCCCAAAAGCCAGATCGCCAATGCTGTTTATTGGACAACAAAAAAAGATTCCAAATTTGATAACAAAGAGACCATTCTTGATTTTAAAGCGCAGGGGCAGATATCTGAAAAAGGCGTCCAAAAAATATCCATTATGGTTTATACAGCCCCAAAACAGGAAGTAGAAGATTTAAAAGTCCTTTTTTCTGAAAGCGGATTTTCTTTAACAGGGATTTCTACACCCTCATTTGCTATACAAAATTTATTAAAAACCAAATGGGTGTCTCCCTTTGACGAAACAATTGCTAATCTTTATATAGGAAGTGATTTATCGCGTATCGATATTTTTTTTAAGGGATATCTTATTTTATCCAGGGGTATCAGGACAGGAACCGATAGCATGATAGATAGTCTTACGGAAGTCGAAGAATCGTTAATGATGGATATAGGCGAACCTGAAGAGTTTGCGAAGATGGACAGAACTCAAGCCACACAGGCTCTGCAAAGTCTCCAAAATGATAGTCTCGCGCCTTTAAATATGACCAAAGAAGAAATATTCTCCAAGATTCAGCCGGCTCTGGAGAGGTTGGTCAGGCAGACCGAAAGAACTTTTGAATATTACACCCTTACCCTGGGGGAGAAAAAAGTGGATAGTATGTATGTTCATGGCTCAATCGCCTGCCATGAGCCCTTAATAGATTATTTAAACAATCAATTGGGAATACCGGCGCATAAGATGGATCCCCTTAAATCCAAATCAATTTATTCAGGGGGTGTTCATCCTCCTTCATCCATGCCTGATAGGATGGGCTTTATCCAGGCAGCCGGATTAGCCCTGTCCGATAACTCCTATACGCCAAATATGCTTTTCACCCAGGACGATAAAGAAAAGGTTGAAAAAAAGGCCAAAATCAACAGAAATTTTTTTCTTGTCTTTCTGCTAATGGTTGGTATTGGAGCGGGCATTTCCCTTTGGAAAAAACATTTGATTAATGGGAAAAATGCCGAGGTTAAAAAACTTCAACAACAATTAAAACAATACCAGCCGCTTCTGAATCGAAATTCTGTTTTTAAATTAGCCGTCCAGGCAAAACAACAGCGCCGTATAAATAAAAACTTAAGCAAAAAATATTTAACCATGGGAGTCATTAACGAAGTGACCAATTTAACGGTTGGCAATATTCGACTTCTAAGTGTAAATATTGATGTAGGTGGTATTGATAAAACCGTCGTTAAAAAAGGAGCTCTTAAAGATGGCGCTAAAGTTTCCAAACAAATCCTGACTCTGGATGGGCTAATAATTGGAGATCCGGATTTGTTTGAATCTACCCTGGCGGGGTATTTGATGAAATTAGACAGATCGCCTTTATTTAAAGAGCCAGAGGCGCCAAAAACATCTATTGACTTTTCCCATAAATACAAAAAGGTAATGCATTTTAATTTAAAGTTGCAAATAGAAGGGGGAAAGGTTTGAGACATGCTCTCTTTAAAAATAACACCGGCCAAGGTTTGGTTTTAATAATCACTATTCTTATTGTAATTATGGCTTTTGGTTTATATCTCTATTCTGCGGAAAATATTTTAATTGGTTTGGATGAAGATATAATTCAAGCTCGGAACAAAATAGAAGAACAGAAGGTCCTTTTGACGAATTATCAAAAACTTTTACAAAAATCTCCCAAAGATTTCTCCG
>Ga0255058_10000345_pt1 | contig 27547 bp, 26 predicted proteins | sample Cases_109_9_MG_FD_188637 | JGI IMG/M metagenome (GOLD analysis project Ga0255058, IMG submission 188637) | Seawater microbial communities from Amundsen Gulf, Northwest Territories, Canada - Cases_109_9 | ecosystem: Environmental > Aquatic > Marine > Gulf | place: Canada: Northwest Territories... | reverse complement strand
GCACTGTGCTCGAGCGTTTCAATACGGCCCTGCAATTCTGCTGAATGCCGCTGCATTTCGTCCGATTGCACCGTGAGCTCTACCAGGCTGCCATTGGCGAGTATGCGTTCCACCGCTGCGAGCCGCTGATCCATGTCATCCAGCTTAATGAGGACCGGGTCCTCGGATGGTGGCGTCGCTACACAGCCAGTCGTTGCGCCGGTTAGCAGCAACAGCAGCCACAGTGTTTCGTAATTCCGCACAATGATTTCCCGCTCAGTTGGTGTATTGAATTTCAACGCGCCGGTTCTGAGCCCAGGAATCCTCGTCACTGCCAAAGGCCACCGGTCGTTCTTCACCGAAGCTGACGGTGGAGATCTGGTTGGCCGATGCACCCTGGATCAACAACATGCGGCGTACCGACTGGGAACGACGCTCACCAAGCCCGATGTTGTATTCGCGCGAGCCACGTTCGTCCGCGTGGCCTTCGAGCCGGACCCGGACGCGCGCGTTGTTGGCGAGCTGGTTGGCATGTTTGGCCAGCAAGTCCGCGTATTCGGGTCGCAACTCAGACTGATCGAAATCGAAATAAATGATCATACCCAACTCGTCATTGGGCATTGTGTCATCGAAAAATTCTCCGTCTCCCATGCCGCTGTCGCCGAAGCCATCGGTATCACTGCCGGAGCTTGCCATGCTGCGGTCGGTCGTGGGATCCGGATCCGGTATTTCCTGGGAAGCGCAAGCGGTCAACAGGAACGCGATCACGCCAAGCAATGCCAGTCTGAAATATTTCATGTCTTTGTCCTTATCAAATGGGCCCAAGTGAGTAGGAATATTTATTGATTACAAAATCTTATCAATGTTAATTCAAGTAAACTCTAATATCGGGGAAACGGTGACCAAACCGGTTCCCGTACGTCGCCCTGCCCTGAGGCAAGGCGCTGCCGCACCAGGCCGTCGGCAGATACCGTTTCCAGCACGCCGTTCAGCCCCTGGCGGGTTGCGTAAATAAGCGCGTCGCTGTTTGGCGCGAAACTCGGCGACTCGTCCTGTCGCCCTGTCGACAGGATCAGCAGGTCCTGGCGATCCTGGTCGATTACGCCGATGCGATAATTGCCGCGATCCAGATGCACTACGGCGAGTTTCTTACCATCCAGTGACAAGCGTGGCCGCGCATTATAGCTCCCTTCAAAGGTCACGCGCTCGGGTGTTCCACCACGCGTGCTGACCTTATATACCTGTGGGCCGCCACTGCGATCCGAGGTGAAGTAGATTTCGGAGCCATCCGGCGTCCAGGTGCCTTCCGTGTCTATCGCGCGGTTGGTAGTCAGTCTCGTAAGATCGCGTGACTGCAGGTCCAGTACGTGGATGTCCAGGTTGCCGTCGATGCCGCCCAGCGTCAATACCAGCTTGCGCCCGTCGGGAGAGAACGCCGGTGACCCGTTGATACCGGGCCGGCTGGACACTTTGACGCGGTTGCCGGTGCGCAGCGTTTGCACGAAGATTGCCGATGCGTTGCCTTCGAAGGACACGTAAGCCAGGCGACGGCTGTCGGGCGACCAGGCGGGTGACATGATCGGGTCGCTGGACTCCATGATCGTATTCTCGTTCTCGCCGTCGGCGTCGGCGACCACCAGCGTGTACAGCCGATTCGTATCGCGGCCCTCGGCCGTGATGTAGGCCACCCGGGTGCCGAACACGCCCGGAATCCCGGTCAGCTTTTCGTAAATCATGTCGGCCGCGCGGTGCGCGACGCGCCGCATCGTGCCGCGACTTGCCGGCATGCGGTAACCGACCAGTTGCTCGCCGCGAAACACATCAAACAACTGAAACTGGACGCTGTATGCGTTGGCGCCGGTCTGCGTCATCTTGCCGATGACCACTGCCTCGATGCCGAGAATCGACCAATCGTCGAAATCGATGTCAACGCCGCTGGTCGGTTTCTGCAGCATATTTTCTTCAGCCACCGGTGCAAAACGCCCGCTGCGCTTGAGATCTGCGGCGATAACGGCGGCAATGTCGTACGGTGCGCCAGGCTCCTGCCCCTCCCAGCCGAACGGTACCACCGCGATCGGGGTCTGTTTGCCCGCAAACTCGGTGATTTCGATTCTCAGCTGCGCTTGCGTGGCACCACTGCCGAGGACGACCAGCACAAATACCAGCCTGACTAGGAGTTTTCGCATGAATAATATCCAGAACTGCCAGAAAGGCCCTTATTGTTCAGGTTTAAATGTGAACTGCAAGTTCCGCTGAAAAACGCTCGGATTGTCCGGCGCCGGCAGCGGTGAGGCTTTCTTCACGGCAGCCTCGATGGATCGTCGCACCGCGGCATCCCCGTTACAGCTGACAATGGTCACATTGACGACTTCGCCTCCCGGCAACTGCCGAACATCGACGATGCACTCCAGGTTTTCGATCGTGGACCCCGGTCGAATCCAGTTGCGGGTAACTTTCTGCTGAATGGCGAAGGCCCAGCGTTGTTCATCGCTTGTAGTCAGTGACGCGAGCCTTAGTTCCTCGTCGGCCAGCTCCTGCTCGGCACGGCTCCGGCGCTCGGCTTGTTCCGCTTCGCGTCGCAGACGCTCGTTCTCAGCCTGTTGTCGCGCCAGGTCTTCAAGGCGCCGCCGTTCAGCTTCCTGGCGACGCCGCTCGATTTCTGCATCTTCCCGTTTGCGCCGTTCCTCGGCTGCCTGTCGCTGACGCTGCCGATCAGCCTCTTCTTCGGCCCGGATTCGTTGCTGCTCGATACGCAGGTCTTCCTGGCGCTTTTGTTCCTCGGCTTTTCGACGCAGTTCCTCGGCCGGATCGGGTTGTGGCTCGGGCTCCGGCTCGGGATCCAGCTCGGGATCCGGTTCGATCACCACCGGCTCTTCCGCCGGCGGAGGTTCGCGCAACTCATCCTCTGTGACCAGGGTTGCGGTGATCGCGAGCGGTACTGCCGGCCGGGCGGGCCGCGAAAAATCGTACACGAACACCATGCCTGCCAGCATCAGAAAGTGCAGCAGCGCAGCCAGAAATACCGGAATGATATTGTACTTGTCGCGAATCACTTCAACGTACCGCTTTACTCCGGTACGGGATAGCTATCCAGCGGGTCCGTAACGAAACCAATGCTGTCAGCGCCCGCCTGTTGCAGCAAGACCATGGCCCCTACCACATTGCCATAGGACACGGCCCGGTCCGCCTTGACCAGCACCGGCGTATCCGGGCGCTCATTCAAGAGCGCCCGGGTCAGCTGCACGATCTTGGTGGAACTGGAGGGCTCATCTTCGTCGTCGCCAATGTTCAGATACAGATTGCCTTCGGCATCGACGCTCAATACCAATGGCGGGTGATTCGGTACATCCGGAATCGGCTCCGCGCCCGTTTTCGGCAACTCGACCTTGATCCCCTGTGTCAGTAACGGCGCCGTGACCATAAAAATGATCAGTAACACCAACATCACGTCGATGTAGGGCACGACATTGATCTCAGCCATCAACTTGCGTTTCTGTAGCGGTGACGGCATGTCAGGCTCCCTGTTTTTTCGCCCTTGAGTGTCGTTTCAGGATGCTGGAAAACTCTTCCATGAAGCCGTCATAGCGAATTTCCAGCCTGGCCACCTTGTCAGCGTAACGGTTGAAAGCAATGACTGCCGGAATTGCCGCGAACAGCCCCATGGCGGTAGCGATCAGCGCTTCCGCGATGCCGGGTGCGACCATTGCCAGGGTGGCGGTCTGCACACCGCCCAGGGCACGAAACGAATTCATGATTCCGATCACGGTGCCGAACAGGCCGACATACGGACTGGTGGAGCCGATGGTTGCGAGCGTGGCGAGGCTTTGTTCCAGCCGGTCCACCTCGCGCATCAGCGCCACCCGCATTGCCCGCCGGCACTCCTCGACCAGTTTGTCAGGATCCATCTCTCCCTGCTGCGAAACTCGGTTGAACTCACGAAAACCCGCTTCGAAAATACTCGCCATGCCGACACTGCCACCCTTTTGGCGCGTCGCGCTGCGATACAAGGTATTGAGATCGCCACCAGACCAGAAGTTCGTTTCGAATTCATCCGACGCAGATCGCGTGCGACGAAGCAATCTTCGCTTGGTGAAAATGATGCTCCAGGAAAGAAAGCTGGCAATGAGGAGTAACAGCATTACCAATTGCACGACAACACTGGCGCCCATGATCAGGGCGATGATTGACAGATCAGTGGTCATGATTGTGGATCCTTGAAAAGCGACGGTGGCAGTCGTACGGGCTTCAGCGTTTCGGCGTTGAGCAATGCCGCGCGCGTTCTGCCCCGTATCAGTAATTCACCGTCAAGATTGTTGCGATAAATATTCTGTTCGATTTGGAAACTGGCGCGGACGGCGCTGATCAGTCCGGCAGTTACCACCAGTTCATCATTAAATTTGGCCGGGATCAGAAAATCAGCCTGCGTATCCACGACCACGAACATGCGTTTCTGTTCGTATAGCATTTTGTCCTGTTCGATGCCCAGGTAACGTATCCACTCGGTACGCGCGCGCTCCATGAATTTGAAATAGTTGGCGTAGTAAACGACACCCTGAGCGTCCGTGTCCTCGTAATAAACACGCACGGGCCATGCGAAGGGACTGCTGTTGCCGGTATTTTGCGCCATGAGCCGGTCAGGTCTTGTCGAAAAAAGGCAGTTCCGGAGCAGACTCCCGGGCCGGTGGCGTCAGGCTGAAATGCAGGTAAGCGTTGCGCGTCGCGACCCGTCCGCGGGCGGTGCGCATCATGAAACCCTGCTGGATAAGATACGGCTCCAGCACATCTTCGATCGTTCCGCGCTCTTCGCCTACCGCTGCGGCCAGGCTCTCGATACCCACCGGACCACCATCGAACTTGTCAATGATGGTATGTAACAGTCGCCGGTCCATGGCATCAAATCCATTGGGATCAACCTCCAGCATGTCCATGGCGCTGATCGCAACCTGTTCGGTAACGACACCATCCGCCCGCACCTCCGCAAAGTCGCGCACCCGCCGCAGCAATCGATTGACAATGCGCGGCGTGCCGCGGGCGCGCTCGGCCAGTTGCCGGGCGCCGGCGGACTCGAGCGGCAGATCGAGAATACCGGCCGAACGGTGTGCAATGGTCTCCAGTTCCCCGACCGAATAGAACTCCAGTCGCTGCACGATGCCGAAACGATCACGCAACGGCGATGTCAGCAAGCCGGCCCGCGTGGTCGCACCGACCAGCGTGAACGGTGGTACATCGAGCTTGATGGATCGTGCAGCGGGGCCTTCGCCGATCATGATATCGAGCTGAAAATCTTCCATCGCCGGATAAAGAACCTCTTCGACGACCGGACTCAAGCGATGAATTTCGTCCACGAACAATACATCCTGCGGCTCGAGATTGGTCAGTATTGCCGCCAGATCACCGGGACGCTCAAGCACCGGGCCGGATGTCTGGCGCAGATTGACACCCAGTTCGTTGGCCACAATGTGCGCAAGCGTGGTCTTGCCGAGACCCGGAGGCCCGAAAATCAATACATGATCCAGCGCCTCGCGGCGATTGCGGGCGGCTTTGATAAAGATTTCCATCTGCTGGCAGACACTCGGCTGGCCGACGTATTCGTCCAGGCTGGCCGGACGGATGGCGCGATCAAAGGTCTTGTCTTCGTCACGTGGCGACGCGCTTGTCAGGCGGTCGTGTTCGACACCACTTCGTTGGACCACTAGTGCACCACCTGGCGCAGCGCTTGCCGGATAATGTCTTCAGCGCTCTGCCCTTCCAGTTCCAGGCTGGCCAGCAGTTTTGTCACCTCCGGCAGCCTGTACCCCAGGGAAACCAATGCGTCGATTGCTTCGCTCCGCGCATCCTTTGATCGATCAGCCCCGCTTGCGGCCGGTGCCGGCAAAGGCACCTGCTCGATTCGGTCGCGCATTTCAATAATCAAGCGCTGCGCCGTTTTCTTGCCAACTCCGGGAATTTTCACCAGCATCGCGGTATCTTCATATCGCACGCAACGCTGAAAATCAGCCGCAGTCATGGCAGATAGTATCGCCAGGCCCATTTTGGCGCCGACGCCGCTGACCTTGAGCAGCGTGCGAAACAGTGTCTTCTCTTCTGCAGCCGAAAATCCGTACAGCGTCTGTGCATCTTCGCGTACCAGCAGATGCGTGTGCAGAAAAATGTCTGCGCCAATTGCTGGTAACTCGAGGAATGTCGACATCGGCGTCTCGACTTCATAGCCAACGCCGCCGCATTCCAGCACCAGCAGCGGCGCCTGTTTGAACGTCAGTTTGCCACGCAGCGATCCGATCATCGCAGACCCGCAACGGCTGCCTGATCGCCAAGACGCCGCTGCAAGCGGCGCCGGTTACCATGGCACAGTGCGGTGGCCAGAGCGTCGGCCGCATCGGGAGACGGGTCGCCATCAAGTGCAAGCATGGTCCTGATCATGTGCTGAATCTGTTCCTTGGTCGCGGATCCGGTACCGACTACCGCTTGTTTGATCTGGCGTGGCGAATATTCGAACACCTCGACATCAAATTCAAAAGTCGCACAAATGGCCGCGGACCTGGCATGGCCGAGTTTTAATGCACTGCCCGGATTGCGGTGCACGAATACGGTTTCTATGGCCACGACATCGGGCCGGTATTCGGAGACGATTTGCGAGATCGCATCGAAGATCTGTTTGAGCCGCTCTGCAAATTCACCGTCAACGCTCCTGACAGATCCACTCGCAACATAGGTCGCCGAGTCTGCAGCAAAATCCAGCACACCGAAGCCGGTCAATCGTGAGCCCGGATCGATGCCGAGAATACGCAGGTGGTCAGTCAAGAGTCACCTCGATTTGTGCCAGGATCTCGTCGGAAATGTCGGCGTTACTGTACACATTTTGCACATCATCCAGGTCTTCGAGAGATTCCAGCAATTTGATCATCGAATTGGCAGCCTGCAATTCGAGTTCGGCGCTGGTCGTAGCGCGCATGGTCAGCTCCGCATTTTCCGGATCAAGTCCTGCCGCTCGCATCTGGTCCCTCACTGCTTCAAATTCCGCCGGATCCGTCAGAACGTCTATCGACTTGTCATCGTCAATCAAAACGTCTTCGGCCCCGGCCTCGATCGCGGCTTCCATAATGGCGTCTTCGCTACTCCCCGGCGGATAGCTCAGGAGGCCAACATGATTGAACAGGTAGTTTACCGAACCATCCGCGCCAAGATTACCGCCATACTTGGAAAATGCGTGACGGACCTCAGCAACGGTGCGATTCTTGTTGTCGGTCATGCAGTCGACCATCACCGCCGTGCCTCCCGGCCCGTAGCCCTCATACCGTATTTCATTGTATTGCGCACCGTCCAGGTCGCCTGAGCCCCGCTTGATAGCCCGATCGATATTGTCCTTCGGCATGCTTTGCGCTTTCGCTTTGTCGATCGCCAGGCGCAATCTCGGATTGGCGGTGATTTCGCCCCCACCCATGCGTGCGGCGATGGTGATTTCGCGAATCAATTTGGTGAACAGCTTGCCGCGCTTCTTATCCTGGGCGCCCTTGCGGTGCTGGATGTTCGCCCATTTACTGTGTCCTGCCATAACGGAAAGATAAAGTGCCTTTGCAAGGTATCGCCCAAGATCAGCGCGTATGATAACGGTTAAGAGACGCCTGCACACCCCGGAAAAAGCGGCAAATGCTTACTTCTGAACGCGAAAATCCTGAAAAAAGCAGCGATCAGGTCGACATCGTCGCGCTTGCCCGACAGTCTTTGCTGCAATTGCCCGATCAGGGTGGGATGCGTCCGCAACGTGACGAAGGCGAGGCTATCCTGGATATCGTGCAACCTCTCGGTCTGCCAGCCAGCCTGCTGGCGGCCGTGCTTGTCTATCCGCTGGTCAGGGATGGACTCATTCGCGCAGAAAGCCTGCAAAAAGGGCCGCTCACAGGGCTTGTGCCGCAGATCGAAGGTCTGGTTGAACTGGGCCGCTTTGCCCTGCCCCCCGACTGGGAACCGGGTGAGGCCCTGGCTGTTCAACAGTCGGAGGCGCTCAGAAAAATGCTGCTGGCGGTCGTTTCGGATGTCCGCCTGGTCCTGGTGCGAATCGCCGAGCAGCTGTACCGGCTGCGCCTGGCCAAGCTAGCGCCACCTCCGCAACAACGCACGATCGCCATTGAAACGCGCGAGATCTATGCGGCACTGGCGAATCGCCTTGGTGTCTGGCAATTGAAATGGGAACTCGAAGATCTTTCATTCCGCTACCTGGAGCCGGAAACCTACCAGCGTATCGCCAAGGCCCTGAACGAAAAACGTCGCGAACGTGAAACCTTTATCGATGAGGTGACCGGGACATTGCAGTATGAACTGCGCGAGCAGGGCATCAATGCCCGGATCAGCGGTCGGCCAAAGCACATTTTCAGCATCTGGCGCAAGATGCGGCGCAAGAATATCGGCCTCGAGCACATATTCGATATCCGGGCTGTGCGTGTGCTGGTTGATGATGTCAAAGAGTGTTACACGGCGCTCGGCGTGGTGCACAACCTGTGGTCGTATTTGCCGGGCGAATTCGATGACTATATTGCCAACCCAAAGGACAATAACTACCGGTCATTGCACACGTCGGTCATCGGTCCACAGGGTCAGACCGTGGAAGTGCAGATTCGGACGCATGAGATGCATCGTCACGCTGAACTCGGGGTCGCCGCGCATTGGCGTTACAAGGAAGGTGGTCAGACGAAGGCCTCGTTCGATCAAAAAATACAGCTTCTTCGACAGCTGCTCGAACCGACTGACAAAGGCGCCGACCTGCTCGATCAAATTCGCGATGATGTTTTTGAAGACCGCGTATACGCTATCAGCCCCAAAGGTGACGTCGTTGACATGCCGGCAAATTCGACCCCGCTCGACTTTGCCTATCACGTGCATACACAGGTCGGGCATCGCTGCCGCGGTGCCAAAGTCAATGGCCGGATCGTGCCGCTGACGTACAAGGTCAGAAACGGCGACAAGATCGAAATTATCACCGGCAGTCAATCACAGCCGAGCCGTGACTGGCTCAGTCCGCAGTTGGGTTACCTGGCTGCCACGCGCAGTCGGACAAAAGTCAGAAGCTGGTTCCGCCAGCGCGACAAGGACCAAAACAAACGCCAGGGCCGGGAATTGCTGGAGCGCGAATTGTCTCGACTGAATGTGCGGGACTTCGCAGCAGACGATATTGCCACTCAACTCAAGCTGCCGGATGGCGATGCGCTATGTGTCGCCCTGGGTGCGGGCGACCTTACGACTGCCGTCATCGCTACCGCCTTGCAGCACTTGCGCAAGGAACAGCCATCTGAAGTTTTGCGCAAGCGACGCCAAACACGGCATACGGGTGCTGCGTCGAAACAGATTGCCGTCAGTGGTGTTGGTGATCTCATGTGTAATTTCGCGCGCTGCTGCCGGCCGGTGCCCCCGGAAAGCATTGTCGGCTACATCACGCAGGGTCGCGGTGTCAGTATTCATCGACAGGACTGTGGCAACTTCCTGAACCTGCACGCGCGCCACCGGGAACGCGTCATCGAAGTCGACTGGGGCGACGCGGAAGACGCCATGTATCCGGTGGAGCTGATGTTGTGTGCGTACGACCGCCAGGGATTGTTGCGAGACATCTCGAGTGTACTCGCCGACGAAAAAGTCAGCGTCGACAGCTTGCAGACCGGCACCGACAAACATCGTATGCAAGCGGTGATGGATCTTGGTATTTCCGTACCGGGTCTGCCTGCATTGAGCCGCGTCATCAGTCGACTGGAACAATTACCGAACGTTACCGAAGTACGCCGCAAGAATTAGGGGACTGTCCCCTATTTGTTGGGAAAATTCAGCGCCCGGTTATCGACCGCCAGGGATGCTTCGTGCATGGCCTCCGACAGGCTCGGGTGGGCGTGGATGCTGCGCTGAATGTCTTCGGTGCTGGCCGAGAATTCCATCGCCAGCACCGCTTCCGCGATCAGTTCCCCGGCCATCGGACCCACGATGTGTACGCCCAGAATCTCGTCGTCGTCAGACGCCGAAACAATCTTGACCATGCCGGCCGTCTGCTCCATGGCCTTGGCCCGGCCACTGGCGGCGAACGGAAAGGACCCGGTCTTATAAGGTCGCCCACTTTCCTTTACTTCCGCTTCAGTCTTGCCGACCCAGGCGATCTCGGGCGCGGTGTAAATCACCGAGGGTATGACATTGTAATTGACCTCGGAGATTTCGCCGGCGATCAGGTCCGCCGCCATAACGCCCTCTTCCGAACCTTTGTGCGCCAGCATCGGGCCGCGAACGCAATCGCCGACCGCGAAAACACCTTTCACATTGGTACGGCACTCATGGTCGACCTGGATAAAACCGCGTTCATCGAGTTGCACGCCGGAATCGCTGGCTAACAAGCCGTCCGTAAATGGCCGCCGCCCTACGGCGACGACCAGGCGTTCGACCTCCAGCGACTGCTTGCCGGACTTATCGTCATAATCTACCTGGACGCCGCTACCACTTGACCTGGCACCGGATACTTTGGCCCCCAGGCGAATGTCGAGACCCTGCCGCTTGAATTGGCGGCCGCTCTCCTTTGCCACATCGCGGTCCGCCATGAACAAAAAATCATCCATTGCTTCGAGGATCACAACGTCTGCGCCAAGGCGACTCCAGACACTGCCCAGTTCGAGGCCGATGACACCGGCGCCAACAACGCCGAGCGTTGCCGGCACCTCTGAAAATTCCAGTGCGTCCCAGGAATCCACGATGCGCTCACCGTCGAAAGGCGCAACACTCAGTTCGATCGGCGTGGAACCGGAGGCGAGGATCACATAGCGGGCTTCGATGATCTCGACTTCACCCGCAACGGGTGTGAACTCGACTTTTCTGTTGCCGAGCAATTTGCCGTGACCGATCAGGCCTTCCACCTTGTTCGCTTTGAACAGCCCGGCGATTCCGCCGGTCAACTGGCGCACGATGCTTGCTTTGCGCTTTTGCATTGCTGCCACATCAATGGTCACGCCCGTATGCTGAATACCGTGTTTGCCGAATTCGTGTGCGGCGCGATGGAACAATTCGGATGATTCCAGCAAAGCTTTCGATGGTATGCAGCCCGCATTCAGGCACGTACCGCCGAACGCGTTGCTGCCGTCACGATTTTTCCATTCATCGATACAGGCGGCATTCATGCCGTTCTGGCTGGCGCGAATAGCGGCAATATATCCGGCAGGTCCGGCACCAATTACAACTACGTCAAATGATTTGCTCATGTTTACCCGTTACGCAGCAAAGAAGAACCTAGACCTGCAACAACAGCCGGCCGGGATCTTCCAGTGACTGCTTGATGCTAACCAGGAATTGCACGGCTTCACGGCCATCAACTATGCGATGATCATACGTTAATGCAACATACATCATCGGCCGGACGGCGATTTCACCATCGAGCGCCATCGGCCGGTCCTGAATCGAATGCATGCCGAGTATCGCGCTTTGCGGTGGATTAAGAATCGGCGTGGAGAGCAGTGAACCAAACACGCCGCCATTGGTGATCGTGAACGTACCACCGGTCAGATCGTCCATGCTCATGGTGCCGTCCCTGGCTTTCTGGCTCAGCCCAAAGATCGCGTTTTCGGTGTCGGCGAAGCTCATTTGGTCTACATCGCGAAGAATCGGCACCATCAGACCTCTTTTTGACGATACCGCGATGCCGATATCGTAGTAATCGTGATAAATGATGTCGTTACCTTCGACCGAAGCATTGACCACAGGAAATTTTTTCAGTGCATCGACCGTGGCCCTGGCGAAAAATGACATGAAGCCGAGGCGGACCCCATGTTCTTTTTCGAATGGATCCTTGTAACGTTTACGAAGTGAGATAACTTTTGTCAGGTCGATTTCGTTGAACGTGGTCAGCATGGCCGCCGACTGCTGCGCCGTGACCATGCGTTCCGCGATACGGGCCCGCAGCCGGGTCATCGGCACGCGTTGTTCCGTGCGTGCGGTTGGCGGCATCGCCGTTACCAGTACCGGGGCCGGATCTCCCGGGGTGACGTTCTCGTCACTGTGGCTTTGCAGATACGTGAGTACGTCAGACTTGGTAATTCTGCCGCCTTTTCCGCTGCCACTTACGGTGGCCGCATCCAGGTCGTGTTCGTCGAGCATGCGCCGTACAGCCGGACTCAGTTTGGGCGCTGGTCGTTCATTCTGCGCGGACGCCACCGCGGCAACAGCTTCTGCCGCTGCAGCAGCCGCGGCCTCTTTCGTATCAGCCGCTGACGTGACCGATACGTCTCTCTCCTCCAGCACGGCCAGTACGTCACCTGCCGTCACCGTCGCGCCGTCGTTGACGATGATTTTCAGCAGCGTGCCTGACGCCGGCGCCGGCACTTCCAGCACCACCTTGTCAGTCTCGAGATCGACCAGGTTTTCATCCCGCGCCACGGCTTCGCCGGCTTTCTTGTGCCATGCGACCAGCGTGGCATCGCTTACGGACTCCGGTAGGGGCGGTACTTTGATTTCTATACTCATTTGTTCTTCCGTCTTGCAGGTTTCTTCGCTTTGCTTGCCTGCGCCTGTATGCCGAGGGCCGCTTCCACCAGCGCCTGCTGTTGTTGCAGGTGCAGCTTAAATATTCCGGAAGCCGGGGCCGCGGCGCTCGACCGGCCAGCGTAGTAGAGCTCGCGACCCTCGTCGAGCGGTTCCTGTAATCGATGCCGAATCTGGTACCAGGCCCCCTGGTTCTGCGGTTCCTCCTGGCACCACACGATGTCGCGGGCGTCAGGATAGGTCGCGATCACGTTCGCGAACGCGTCGATCGGGAACGGATACAGTTGTTCAATGCGTACCAGTGCGACATCGGCCACGTCATGGACCTGGCGCGCCTCCAGCAGATCAAAGTAGACTTTGCCACTGCAAAAGACCACCCGGCGAACTTGATTTGGCTCAATGTTGCCACCGTCCGGAATAATCGGTTCGAATTCGCCCCGCGACAGGTCGCTCAGCGGCGAAACCGACATCCTGTGCCGCAGCAGGCTCTTGGGGGTCATGACAATGAGCGGTTTGCGGTACGCCCGCAGCATTTGTCGTCGGATCATGTGAAACATCTGCGCCGGCGTTGATGGCACGCAAACCTGCAGATTGTTTTCGGCGCACAGTTGCAGAAATCGCTCCAGTCGTGCGGAGGAATGTTCCGGTCCCTGCCCTTCGTAGCCGTGCGGCAGGAACAGCGTCAGCCCGCAGAGCCGCCCCCACTTTGCTTCCCCCGAACTGATGAACTGATCGATGACGACCTGGGCACCGTTCGCAAAATCACCGAACTGACCTTCCCAGATTACCAGGGTTTCCGGCGCGGTCGTTGCGTAGCCGTATTCGAACGCCATGACCGCTTCCTCGGACAGCAACGAGTCGATGACATGGAACGCTGCCGGCCGCCGGCTAATGCTTTGCAGTGGCGTGTATTCTTGACGGTTGGTCTGATTATGCAATACCGCATGGCGGTGGAAAAAAGTGCCGCGGCCGCTGTCCTGGCCGGTCACGCGGCAGTCGTAGCCTGCATCGATCAGTCCGGCATACGCCATGGTCTCGGCGAAACCCCAGTCCATCGCCTGCTCGCCGGCGGCCATGCGCCCGCGATCATCAATGACCCTCTGTACCCTGCCGTGCAACACCATGCCCGGCGGCAATGCAATGATTTTTGCGCCCAGTTCAGCAACTTTCTCCGGGCCGAGGGTCGTGTCCACTGTTTCATCCCAGCTGGCGTCGCGATAACGACTCCAGTCAACGGTATATTCATCACCGATCATGCCGAGCGCCGACTGCGGTACCGGCTCGCCGTGATCCAGGCGGTCCCGATACTCATCTTTCAAGCGGCCCGCATCCTCGCTATCGATCGTTCCGGCCCGGGTCAGCGATTCTGCATACAACTCGCGCGTAGTCCTGTGGCCGCGTATGCGCGAATACATGACCGGCTGTGTTGCTCCAGGTTCATCGGCCTCGTTATGGCCGTGCCGGCGATAACAGACGAGATCGATGACCACGTCTTTCCTGAATTTCTGCCGGTACTGCAGCGCAAGGCGTGTCACGAATATTGCAGCCTCCGGTTCGTCGCTGTTAACGTGAAATACGGGCGCCTCGATCATTTTTGCGACGTCGCTGCAGTACGGCGTCGATCGGGCATCCTCCAGCCGGCTGGTGGTAAAACCAATTTGATTGTTAACCACAACATGAATCGTGCCGCCGGTGCGAAAGCCGTTTGTCTGTGACATCTGGAACGTTTCGGTGACAACGCCTTGCGCCGAAAAGGCCGCATCACCGTGAACCAGCACCGGCAGCACCTGCTGACCTTCCTGATCTCCGCGCCGTTGTTGTCGCGCGCGAACCGAGCCTTCCACGACCGGGTTGACGATCTCGAGGTGCGAGGGGTTGAAGGCCAGTGCAATATGCACGTTACCGCCCGGCGTTTTCATGTCGGCCGAAAAACCCTTGTGGTATTTGACGTCGCCGGAACCTTTCATATCCGCCGATTCGACAATGCCCTCGAACTCTTCGAACAGTTCTTCCGGATTCTTACCGAGCACATTGACCAGTACATTGACCCGGCCGCGATGCGCCATGCCAATGACCAGTTCTTTGACTCCGGAGCTACCGCCCTGCTGAATGAGGTCGGCAAGCATTGGAATCAGGCTTTCGGCGCCTTCCAGTGAAAACCGTTTTTGTCCGACGAAGCGGGTATGCAAATAACGCTCTATGCCTTCGGCGCAGGTCAGTTGCTCGAGCAGCCAGCGCCGCTCCCGGGGCGCCAGGCCAGCTGACACAACGCCACTTTCGAAGCGTTTGCGCAACCACAGGCGCTCGCGCGCACGCGAGACATGAGCGAACTCGGCACCTATTTTGCCGCAGTAGATCTTTTTCAGGAGCGCAAGAATTTCCCGCAATTTCATGCGGCGATCGCCGGTTCCCGCCAGTCCGCCGGTGAAAAATTCCGAATCCATATCGGCGCTCGTCAGGCCGAGATAGTCCAGCTTGAGCACGCCCGGCGTGTGCCGTTCCATCAGTCTCAGCGGATCGAGATCAGCGATCTGATGGCCACGCAGGCTGTAAACCTGAATCATGCGGGACACCGCAGCCTGTTTTTCGCTCGCGGCGACGACGTTGGTCGAGCCGGGTAACACGGCCGTACCGCCATTGCCCCTGCGCCGCGATGCGTTCTCGAGGAGTCTCCGGCGGATTGGCGCATGTGCGATTTCATGTGCGGACCCGGCATCTGCCAGTGACATGAAATAGTGCCGCCAGCCCTCCGACACGCTGTCCGGATTCTCCAGGTACTGTTCGTACAGAGCCTCAACGGCTGCCGCATTGCTGCCGAACAGCGCCGAACTGGCATATTGTTCTTCTAGCGAATCGCTCATGTCGCAGGCGCAAAGCGGAGCCACATCGGTTCCGCGGCTTGGAAAAAGGTTTCCGGCAGCCGAAAAAAGGGGCGCTAGTTTAGCTCAAGCCCGTGGCTGAGGGAATGCCGCAGAGCCTTACAGCTGGTAGACCAGCGAAACAAATTCGTAGCAGACGAGGCAGGCGTAACAGGAGAAAAATGCCGTCAGAATCAGGCCGGTTCTCAGCCGGTTCATGAACCGGGCCCGGGACATGAATACCAATACGAGAATTCCAACGCCGGTCAGCAGCATCTTGGATACCGCAAACAGCATCGTGCTGTGACCGATAACCATTGCCATGATCGGATTGATTTCAATCGCCCCCCGCTGCAGCAATTGCAGCGTAAGAAATGCGTCCAGGGAACTCAGCAGCATGGTGCCAATACCCAGGAAGAACAACCACGGATGGTGCCAGTCGCTGTAAAGTGGTTCGCTTTCGGAGCCACGCCGTGTCAGCCGGCGACGTGAGCGAAAATAGCCGAAAAAGACGGTGCGCCAGGAAAATTTGCGGCGATCCGCCAGGTCTCGATTTTCCGGAAATGTTTCTACCTGATCCATGGTCTGTGTTCATTCTTGTGAGTTCTGTCCGTTGGCGTCATCGTCCATTACCTGCAAATAAAATGCAATTAACGGGTCGCGATCCTGCGATTTCCACAAACCAGCAGAGTTCATGCGCTTGCCGGGCGGAAACGGTACAGACTGTGCGAGCTATGCATCCGGCGTTCGTGGCGTCCGCACAAAATTGGCTCCGGCAATCGCGCCCGCGCCCGGTGACGGTGGCCCTGTTTCAACATAATCCCGACTGTTCGCGCTGCCGCCGCAATAGATAGATGCCCTTCGCTTTGCGCCGTTTGTATACTTGTCGGCTATTACGCGGACCGGCAAGCAAACGCAGGGTAACAACGATGAAAGGATTTACCGCGACGCTTCCGAGTGGCGAAGCGATCCACTATGTGGATCACAAACGCTGGTTGTGGCTGATGTCGGTGCTGTATCCGCTGCAACCGTTGCTCGGCATCTGGTTGCATGCAGAAACGGGTAACCAGGCCTGGCTGCTGCTGCCTTTGCTCATCAGCTACGGCTTCGCACCGCTGCTGGACTGGCTGCTCGGTGAAGATAGCAACAACCCGCCCGAAGAAATCGCCCCGCTGCTGGACCAGGACCGGTATTACCGTGTCCTGACATACCTGGTGGTGCCCTTGCATTTCGTGAGCCTCATCGGCGCCGCGTGGTGGGCCGGGACACAGGACCTGAGCTGGTGGGCATTTATCGCGCTTGCGGCCATCGCTGGAATGTCCAGCGGCCTCGGCATCAATACCGGACACGAACTGGGGCACAAGAAATCCAGGCTTGAACGCACTCTCGCGAAAATAGTGCTTGCGGTACCGGCCTACGGTCACTTCAGTGTCGAACACAATCGTGGACATCATCGCGACGTCGCGACACCGCAAGATCCTGCCAGTTCGCGCATGGGAGAAAGCATCTACAAGTTCGCTCTGCGGGAAATTCCGGGCGCCTATATTCGCGCCTGGAAAATCGAACAAGAGCGTCTGGCGCGGCGCGGCCGCTCCGCCTGGGATCCTGATAACCAGATCCTGCAGTCGTTGCTGATAAGTGCCGTCTTACAGCTGGGATTGGTGCTTTCATTCGGCTGGAGGATGGTCCCGTTTCTGATCATTCATAACGTGCTCGCCTGGTGGCAACTGACCAGCGCAAACTACATCGAGCACTACGGTCTGCTACGCCTGAGAAATGACAGCGGGCAGTATGAACGCTGTCAACCAATACACTCCTGGAACAGCAACCACATCTATTCCAACCTGGTATTGTTTCATCTTGAGCGCCATTCCGATCATCACGCTCATCCGATGCGTCGTTACCAGTCTTTACGGCATTTCGATCACCTGCCAACATTACCCAACGGCTACTTCGGCGCCTACCTGCTGGCCTATGTGCCATGGCTCTGGTATCGCGTGATGGATAAACGCCTGCTGGCTCTGCGCCATATCGCCGGGGATTTGTCCAAAATCAACATCGATCCGGACAAACGTGAACTGCTCTGCCGCAGATATGGCGACAGGCCAACCGCTACCCGGGGTGCGGCGTCTTGAGTGATTTCAAATGTCCCGAATGTACTTATGTCTTCAGCGAGGAACGAGGCGATGAGCATGAGGGCTATCCGCAGGGTACTGAGTTCTCTTCCCTGCCGGATGACTTTGCCTGCCCGGACTGTGCGGTGAGATTCAAGGGCGACTTCGAAAAAGTCTGAGATGACATTCGTCACAAATCCGGGAGATCCGCCCGGCAGCGGCACTCTGTCCGTTTTTGGCGACAGCCAAGCGATCCATACCCTGTGATGTGACGCACAGACCGGAGTGTGTATTCCGTCTACCCTGCCTGCTGGGTAATTTCTCGCGATGGGCAAAGCGGAGTCACGATCATGAGTTTTCGATCTACGAAATCGCTATTGCTGGTTTCCGCTTTACTGCTGAGCAGCGCCGCAAGCGCGGACAGCAGTTTCTGGCTGGGCGGCAAAATCGGTACCCTGGGCATCGGCCTTGAGGGCATCTGGCGCCCGATCCGATGGATGGATATCCGGGTCGGCGGCAACCGCTACGACTATAAAGACACCGGTTCGCAGGCAGGCGTGAACTACGACGCAACCCTTAAACTGAACACTTATTACGCCACGGCAAACTTTCGTTTTCCATTGAGCCCCTTCCGTATTTCCGCCGGCGCATTCTCAAATAAGAATTCCGTTGAAATGATCAGTATCGATTCTGGATCATTCGATATCGGAGGCGTTACATTTACGTCGGCGGACGTTGGTACACTTACCAGCGAAACGACATTCGATAGTACGTCGCCATACCTTGGCGCTGGCTTCGATTTCACGATGTTCGGCAAGGTTGGCATGAACCTGGATTTCGGTGTGCTGTGGCAAGGCGACCCGAAAGTATCCCTTGACGCGACTGGTCTGCTGGCAAATGACCCAACCTTCCTGGCGCGGCTTGAAGCCGAAAGACTGGAGCTGCAGGATGAGGTCGATCCACTGAAAGCCTATCCGGTCGTATCGATCGGTATCAACTTCAATTTCTGATTTACCGCCATTACGTCCCGAAGCGCCCCAACCGATATGGCCGGCTTCCAGCACGCGGACCTCTACCTGGTGGTCGCGCGCCAGGTGGTAAGCGGCTGACAGGCCTGTATAGCCACCGCCGATCACTACAGCCTCGCAATTGGCGTCCGCCGACAGACTTGCTGCGCCTGGGCCCCGGTCGCCGGCCGTAGCCTCCCAATATGAGGGCTGCGGCTCAGCAAACTGATACATGTTAATGTCGTACAAGGGGTTCAAGGCCCGGCAGATTCCGAAAATTACCTCTGGTGCAGCATGCCCGATAAAACATCCATGAAAAGAGAACATTGACAGCAAATCTGTCCGAACAGTTGCGCAGGCATTCAGTGGCACTCATCAGTCTGTTTGTGGCGCTGTCGGGCCTTGCCTACAACACCTGGCGCAACGAGCGCACTGAAGAAAACAAAAATATTCGCACCGCCGGTATTGAAGTATTGCTAATGCTCAGCGATCTCGATCGTGTGGTTTTCTATGCGCATTACGACCACGACACGGCTGAAGGAAATCCACGCGGCGGCTGGGCACTGGTGTTGACCATCCGCGATCTTGGCGGGCTGACCATGGAACCTTCGATCTCGTCCACAAAAGCGCTGCTCCAGACCTGGGATGCAAACTGGACTGGACTCGGTAGCGATGACGCGCAGGCGAAGTTAATTTCGGATGGCATTGAAGACGTCCGGCGCGATGTGCTGACCGTCATATCGATGCTTGATTAATCACATTCATCGATTCGACTTCAGTCGCGAATACGCGTTACAAACTGCTCAGCTTATCCGGTTCCGGGTGCAAGTCGCCTTATGAGCGTATCCCGGCGTACCAGGTACAGGCTTACCAGGATGATCGCCAGCAGCGGCAGCGGCAGTATGACCACGGTAGTCCAGCCGTAGAAATAAATGACCGTACCGGCCAGCAGGGATGTCGTGGCGGAAGTACCGAACACCGCGAACTCATTGACTGCCTGCGCCTTGAACCGTTCTGCCATTGAGTAGGTCAGCGTCAGCGCCGTCGTTCCACCGACGTACAGGAAATTCCACCCAACACCGAGCAACACGAGGGCATACCAGTAATGCATGACCGACTGCCCTTGCAATGCGATCAAGCATGCCAGCAGCAAGGCGACAGCACCTATCGACATCATCCTGATCGTACCCAGGCGCTCCATCAGCCAGCCCGAAACCAGGGACGGAACATACATGCCGAGAACATGGCTGCGAATCACCTGTGCCGTTTGTTCGATCGAATAACCATCGTTGATATGCATGCTGAGCGGCGTTGCTGTCATGATCAGGGTCATCACGCCGTACGCAATGGCCCCACCGAGGACGGCTACGATATACACCGGTTGCGTCACGATCTGGCGCAGCGGTCTTTGTGGCATGGCATGGGTTGCCGCATCTTCACCGCGCAGCGGTCCCAGCAGCAGGAGCAGCAACGCCTGGACGGCATACAATACGGCCACGCTCAGCAAAGCCCCGGCATACTGCACGTCTTCAATCCAGTACTGCCCGTACTTCACCAATTCCGGCCCGACAATGGCACCGCCGATGGCGCCGGCCAGCACCAGCGAGATCGCGCGTGGCGCATATCGCGTTTCCACACTTTCCGCTGCCGCATACCGGTACTGTTGCGTAAACGCCATGTTGATGCCGAACATGCCTCCGGCCACGATAAACAGCGTGAAACTTTCGTGTGCCAGTGCGAATGACGCGAGGACTACGGCGCAAACGGCAGACAATGACGACAATATGAAACCGAATTTGCGCCCGATCCGGTGCATCAGCATCGTCGCCGGCACCGTGGTTGCCGCAACCGCCACGATCATGATGGAAACGGGCAACGTTGCCAGCGCCTGGTTTTCCGCCAGGCTCGCACCGATGATGCCGCCGAGTGTTACCATGACGATTGCGCCGGTTGCGGATATCAGCTGGCAGGTAATCAAGACAATCAGGTTGCGAAGTGGCATCTGGAATAATCTGCGGGACTGACCGTTGGTTGCAAAGCGGATCATTCTCACATACCAACACCAGTCGATCCATGTCGTTATAATCAAACCGCATGATTTTCGACCTGCACACCCACAGTACCGCATCCGACGGCACCCTGACGCCGCATGAACTGTTGCGGCGCGCACGCAGCAACGGCGTCAACTGCCTGTCGATTACCGACCACGACACTGTCAGTGCCTACCGGCAACTGGGTTCGACGCAATACGAAACTCTCAGACTGATTCCCGGCATCGAACTGTCGGCCACCTGGGCGACACTCAACGTGCACATCGTCGGTCTGAATATCGATCTTCACAGCGCAGTTCTGAGTGAAGCGGTCAGGCAACAACAGGAAGCGAGGTTGCGTCGTGCCGAACAAATCGCCCTGAACCTGCAAAAGAAAGGAGTTACCGGTGCACTGGATGGCGCGCGGGACATCGCGGGCAATGACAATATCGGCCGTCCGCACTTCGCCGCTTACCTGGTCGAAGCCGGCGCCGTCGATGATGTGCGGCAGGCTTTCCGAAAATACCTGGGGCGTGGCAAAACCGGTGACGTGCGGAGGTTCTGGCCCTCGATGTCAGTCGTTGTACGGTGGATCCGGGAAGCTGCTGGCACCGCGGTCCTTGCGCATCCGGCACACTACCAGCTCACCAATACCAGGCTTGGTCTGCTGGCCGATGAATTCATTGCAGCGGGAGGCACCGCGATCGAAGTCGTCTCCGGCAAACAGTTGCCGGCGTTAACCCGGAAACTGGCGCAGTTGGCGACCGACAAAGGCTTGCTGGCCTCCTGCGGTTCCGACTTCCACCGGCCTGGCCAGGCATGGGCCGAACTCGGCCAGGCTACTCTTTTGCCCAAGGGTTGCCGGGCCGTGTGGCACGCCTGGTAAGACTCGTGCTACGCGTAAACCCGGATCTTTCGATACCGTTGTCAGACATCGAGCTCAGCCCGATTCGGGCTCGCGGGCCCGGCGGGCAGAACGTCAATAAAGTCTCGACTGCCATTCACCTGCGCTTCGATATCAATGCTTGCGCAGAAATGCCGACTGACATCAAGCAACGCTTGTTGGCGTTGCCGGATCAGCGGATTTCCGCCGACGGCATCATCATCATCAAGTCCCAGCGTCATCGCAGCCAGGAGAAAAACAAGGCGGCCGCGCTGGAAAGGCTCGCTGCATTGATCGAACAGGCGACTATCGAGCCGAAACCAAGGAAAGCGAGCAAACCAAGTCGGCGCTCGATCGAAAAGCGGCTGCAAGACAAAGCTCAGCGCGGCCGTCTCAAACAATCGAGGTCGAAAATTATCGAGTAGCGCTGCCAAGATTAGAGCAGTGCAGCCGGTCACCCTCCCAATCACAGCCGACGCTGTGCCAGTGCTCAATCATGCCGATCGAATCCATCAGTTGCATGAAGCCGGCTTGTTCCCGCAGCACCCGGAACTGCTCGATAAACAGCAGGTCGGCTTCGAACACCTCGCCGTGCTCGAGTTGCCTGGCTACTGCCAGTGCCCGTTTACCGTCATCGAGAACTGCCCATAGCGTGATCTCCACGCGCGCGGGCAAGTAATCGCCTGCCGATAGCTGCGCCACGATCTCACGTGCCTGCTGCCGTTTGCTCGCGTCTTCGATACCGTCGAACACCGGGTCCAGCCAGCCGTAATCAATATCGTATTTTTTCAGTCCGTCTTTGGCCAATCGGCGTGCCTCGTCCACCCGCCCCTGGCGGAGTCTCATCAGGGTAAAAGCCAGAGGGTGAATCGGTGCTTCCAGTTCCGTGCGGCTGGCACGCTCGAAGTAACGTTCGGCGTTGTCCAGGTCGTCAACCCAGAAGTAAGCCATCGCAAGGCGGCTGATCAGGGGCGCCGAATGCGGGTCGAGTTCCCGGGCCAGGATCGCTTGCTCGAGCGATTCCTGCAGGCGGCCGGTACTGGCAAGCAAGCGCGAATACAGCTGGTGGGTAACCGGTAATACGATCTCTCCCGTCAAGGCTTCCTGATAGGCTTTGTTGGCGGCCGTCCACTCGCCACGTTTGTGATACATGAAGCCATACAGCGTTTGCGCGGGCTGGCGCAGACTCGGATCCACCCGCACTCCAAGTTCCGTCAGCGCTTTCGCCTGCGCGAACAAGTCGTCCCAGGTTGCATAATCATCGCCCGCCGATAGCAGGTAGGCGTGCGCCGCCATCAGGTAGGCAGGGCCGTAATCAGGGTCCAATCTGATGGTCTCTTCAAACAGTTCGATCGCCTTTCCGATCGATTCTGCGCTGCGCTTGTCGAACTCGTACTGGCCTTCCGCGAACTTGTCGAAAGCCGCGAAACTGGCCGGGCGACTTTGCGTAGCGAGCGCGCTCGTGGTGTCGCGCCGGATGGACATCAAAACGTCATTTGCCAGCTGCTCCTGCAGTTCGAAAATAGCTTCTTCGTCACCCTCGTAACGTTTCGACCAGAACAGGAACCCGTTGCGCCCATCGACGAGATCGGCGGCGATGAGCAGTCGCCGGCCGGCCAGACCGACACTGCCCGTGATGACGCCATCAACATTGAAGTCTTCAGCGACTTCCTCGACGCTGCGATTTGCCGGAAACGGTTCCCGGCTCTTGACAACCTTGAGGTCTTCGACCTGGTACAGGATGGCGGTCAGCGCTTCGGAAAATCCGAAACAAAGATGATCTTCGCTGCCGCACTCGAACGGGAAGACGACTACGGAACGCAGCGCAGCATCCTCGATGGGCGCTTTGTCCCTGACAAAAAATGCCAGGACGATGATCAGGACCACCGCGGCAAATCCCGCCACCAACGGCAGCAGGTAGCCCCGCTTCCAGCCGCTCGCTGCGGGCTCGGCCTGCACCAGCTGCGACCCCTTGACCGGCATTTTCAGCCGGTAGCCGCGCTTCTGCACGGTTTCTATGTAGGTGGGATTGCGCGCATCGTCGCCCAGGCTGCGGCGCAGCACCGAAATGCAGCGGGTAATGACCTCGTCCGTTACCGGGCGCCCATCCCAGACTTCGTCAATGAGCAAGTCCGGACTGACGACCTCTCCCGGGTGGCTGGCGAGCACCACCAGCACATCCATCGGTAGCGGCTCAACATGCTGCTCCTCCTCGCCATCCCGCAGGAGTCCACGGTCAGGCAGTACCTGCCAGGGCCCCAACTCGAATCCCTTCTTCAGCTCCGTATACGCAGTCATTCCCCCGAACTCCCCCAATTCAGGCTACCGATCTCTTGTTCAACAGCTCGATTCGTTCTGATTGTACTGCAGGTGGCAGCCCGTTGGCGTTTCATTTGCCGAGGGCAAATTCTGTTCACAGCGGCGCACTGGACATTGCGCATTCAATGTACTAAGGTACTGTGGTAACAACATACCATCATAACATCACTTAAGGAGTCGGACATGAACACCAAGTTGGTCGAACGCACCCAGACCGGTGTGCGCATTGAAAAATCGCTGCTCAAGGTCCTCAAAGGACTCGCCGAGTACTGCGAATTGTCCTTAGGCGACCTGCTGGAAGGCATTGTGTTGCACAGTTTCGAGGGTAAAGCACCGTTCGGGGACGAGACTCGCCAGGCCATCGAGGAGTTGAAAAAGGTCTACAATTGCCCTCTGACGGCCGCAGACAGCCACAAGCTGCGCGAGGCAGGCGAATGAACGCTGTCAGAGCGCAACGCGAGCCGATTTCCTACCGACCCGACCTCGCCGATTTCGAACGCGGCAATATCGACCCGTCCCTGTTCGATCATGCCGCGCACGTCTATGTCGGCTGGTTATACCTTCAGGAACGAGAACTTCCCGAGGCTTCAGCTCAGTTCACTGTTGCCCTGCGCCACCTCACCCGGCAACTGGGCGTGCCCGGCAAGTACCATGAGACCATCAGCTGCTTTTTCATGATTGTCATCGCCGAGCGCTCCCGAGCGGCTGCAGCCAGCGACTGGGCCAGTTTCGAGGCTGAAAACACGGACCTGGTGAACGATGCCGGCACGCTGCTCAAGCAGTACTATTCCTCCACGCGACTCGCCCTGCCGCTGGCCAGGGAGCAGTTTCTGCTGCCCGACCTCGTGCCCTGATCGGTCAGCCAATTTGACATAAAAACCGATATCGAGCGTCGGAACCGAGCCACGGACCTGTCGACGCCATCGACCGATACTTGCGATCTGTCGAGAAACCGGTAGAAAATCGACATATCGGCAATTCATGTCGATACTGCCGACAGGTTCACGGAATGTGTCGATAAAATGGGTTATTTTCGACACGTCCGCGCTACATGTCGATGCTATCGACCTATACTGGCGACCTGTCGAAAAACAGCTAAAAAATCGACATATCGGCAATTCATGTCGATAGTGCCGACAGGTTCACGGAATGTGTCGACAAAACAGGGCATTTTCGACAGGTTCGTGTGGTATGTCGATGCAATCGACCGATACTGGCAACCGGTCGAAATACGGACAGAAAATCGACATATCGGCTATTCATGTCGATACTACCGACAGGATCACAGAATGTGTCGATAAAATGGGATATTTTCGACACGTTGCTGCAGCCTGTCGCTGCGACCGACCTTCGACCCTGCTGCGCAAGGAATAGACTAAATGGCTGATTTTGATCCGAAACTTCCATACAACGACCTGCCGCCGCTGCCACCGTCAGCGGACAAGATCGAAACCACCGAGATCTTCAAGAAATGCATCAACGCGCGGGTCGCAGTAGCCGAGCTCAAGCAGGCTGCTGAGCTGATCCCCAATGCAGCGGTGCTGGTCAACGCCATACCCCTCCTGGAAGCGCGCGCCAGTTCCGAAATAGAAAATATCGTGACCACCACCGACAAGCTGTTTGAATTCGCCGATATCGCGGAGGACAAGGCGGATGCGGCGACCAAAGAAGCGCTGCGCTATCGGACCGCCCTGTATGAAGGCACGAAGATGGTTCGCCGCCGCATGCTTACCACGGATATGGCGATACAACTTTGCAGTACTATCAAGGATTTAGAACTGGATATTCGAGACGATTCTGGAACAAAACTATCGAATCGCAAGACCGGCCGGGTGATCTACACTCCGCCCGTCGGTCAGAAGCTGCTGCAAAAAAAGCTCGACAACTGGCAGGATTTCATGCATCGCAGCAGCGACATCGACCCGCTGGTCAGGATGGCGGTGCAGCACTATCAGTTCGAGGCGATTCACCCGTTCACCGACGGCAATGGCCGCACCGGCAGAATCCTCAATATCCTGTTCCTGGTGGAACAGGGCTTGCTGGACACACCCATTCTGTACCTCAGCAGATACATCATTGCGCACAAGGGCGACTACTACCGTTTGTTGATGGGTGTTACCGAAAAACAGGACTGGTCGCCCTGGATCATGTTCATGCTCGACGGTGTCGAAGAAACCTGTATCTGGACGACCGACAAAATCAAGGCCATCCGTGAACTGATGCAGCACACCGGCCAGTATGTCCAAAAGCAATTGCCGAAAGCCTATTCGTGGGAGCTGGTCGAGGCGCTGTTCAAGCAGCCCTATTGCCGCATCAACAACCTGGTATCGGCTGGCGTCGCGAAGCGCCAGACAGCATCGGTGTACCTGAAGCAGTTGTGCGACATCGGTGTGCTGAAGGATCTGAAATCGGGGCGCGAGACCTTGTTCGTGCATCCGAAGTACATCGAATTGCTGACCGGCGAGGAAAATGTGTGGGTGTATTATGCCGGTGTGGAGACCGAAAGCGCGGCCAGCGCCTAGGAGTCTGATTCCTGCCGGGGACTGTCCCGAGTGACTACACAACTGAGCGATTACAAGGTCCTGACCTTCGACTGCTATGGAACCCTGATCGACTGGGAAACCGGTATCTGGGATGCACTGCAGCGTCTGTTGATGTCGAACAAGTGTAGCGACATCGATCGTGAGAAGGCTCTGTCAGCCTACGCGATTCTGGAGAGCCGACAGGAATCCGAGACGCCCGACTTGCTGTATCCCGCACTGTTATCCCGTGTGCACAGCGCTTTTGCGGCGCAGTTCGATTTGCAGACCACGGCCGAACTCGACGCAGACTTCGGAATTTCATTGCCACACTGGCCGGCATTCCCGGATACTGCCGATGCATTACGCTACCTGAAGACACAGTTCAAGCTGGTCATTCTGTCCAATGTCAGCCGGGACGGGTTTGGCGCCTCGAACCGCAAGCTCGGGGTGGAGTTTGACGCGATTTATACGGCAGAGGATATCGGGTCCTACAAACCGGCACCGGCCAACTTCGAATACCTTCTCGACCGGCTGCGCCAGGATCATGGTTTGGAGAAACGAGACATTCTGCACACGGCTCAAAGCCTCTTTCACGATCATGTCCCGGCGAAGTCGTTCGGGCTCGCCAATGCGTGGATTGATCGCCAGCGGCTGTCCGAATCGGGAAGCTGGGGTGCAACTGCGCAGGTCAGTGAACGACCGCAAATCGACTATCGATTCTTTTCGATGGGTGAAATGGCGGAAGCGGTCAAAGCAGGATCGGCCTGAGTAAGGCCGCGTATTTCTACCGCGCGGACTCCTGGGTAGCCGCCACGATAACCAAATCCAGGATCTCATAATACGCATGACTCCCAGGATTCTCTGCATCAGACTTTATTACAACGACCGTATCTATGGCAGGAATGACACAGATGATCTGTCCGCCCCAACCATCTCCATTGAAAGCCAGTTGCCCACCTCGTTCAGACACCACCCATTGAAACCCAAAGCCGAAATTTCCGGTTCTCAACACATGATCACGGGTCGAATCCTCCACCCACTGTTCTGAAAGAATGGTCTTATGGTCCCAGCTGCCTTTGTTGAGGAACAGATAACCGAATTTAGCCATCTCGCGAGCGGTTAGATGTAGTCCGAACGCTCCAACTTCGAGCCCTTTGGAATCCTGTTTCCAGGTGCGCGGCGTACGGATCAGGAAATCATCCCACGACGGATGGCTGCTGGCTGTTTCCAGCCTTTTGAAGGCAATGCCCAAAGGGTCGAAAATATGTTCGTATGCATACTCTCCGGGCGTCTTGCCGGTCGCGGCCTTGATAAGTCCCGAAAGAAAGTGAGAGTTCCCC
>Ga0255058_10000344_pt1 | contig 27606 bp, 41 predicted proteins | sample Cases_109_9_MG_FD_188637 | JGI IMG/M metagenome (GOLD analysis project Ga0255058, IMG submission 188637) | Seawater microbial communities from Amundsen Gulf, Northwest Territories, Canada - Cases_109_9 | ecosystem: Environmental > Aquatic > Marine > Gulf | place: Canada: Northwest Territories... | reverse complement strand
ATACAACTAACTGCTGCCTCGGAGTCGCCATGGAAGAGCTTGGCAACCACACTTGGGACCAAAGCGGGAACAACAAATTCCTCAGCGCCAACGCAATCCAGCTACTCGGACTCGACCGCCCGGCCGAACTAAAGGCCCACGACCTAAGCGACATGAACGACAGCACCAAACTCACCTTCACCCAAATCGCAGCACGAATCCGAGAAGCCACCCCAAAACCAACCGAAGAGAAAGGATAGGGAAATGTCACTCACGAACGAAGAATGGGACCTCGTCATCAAGACCGCCACCGACTTCAAATCCAACCGTTGGGGGTACAAAGACCCCGAAACTGGAGAGCAACACCTCTGACCCGCAGCAGTGGTCGCGCAGTCGCGCGGCGCGAAATTAACGCTATTCCCCCACGCCATGGTCGAGCCCCACGTCAAAGGCCTCGAATCAAACCACAAGCTCTGCCCAGCCACCAATCAAGACGACAGCATACTCAACAAAGCCCTCCTCGACGTATCTGACGAGTTCGACACCACGACCGGCCGATACCTCGAGCAGCTCGACTTCTGGGGCAAGGACATCCTCAACCGCAACCCACGAAAGGAGAATGAATGAAGGAAGGCGACTACACCCCATGGGGACCAGCTGATTTCGTCACCGAACTGGCTCCCGGAATCGTGAGCGTAATGACGCCCAGCCACGGAGGGATATTCCTCGACGAAGCCCATCAGGCCCTCATCCCCAACGAGATCATGCCCTTCACCGAGGACACGAGATTCTGGGAGGAGGACTTCGACTGTTACGTACCACTCCTGCTATTCAGGCCGGAGCTCCACGAAACCGGCGCCCTGCGCCAATTCAAATTCGATGTTGCGGAGGAAATTCTAAAACGAGAACGCCCCCGATGGTGGATCGCCATCGTGAAGGCCATCATCAAAAACAAGCTCGCCGAAACCAACAAAGCACTACGCAAACTCAAGGAGAACAACTCATGCGTGGAATAAACAAAGTCATCCTCGTCGGAAACCTCGGGCGCGACCCCGAGCTTCGGCACACCAAGACCGGCACCGCGGTCGCCAATCTCAGCATAGCCACCTCCGAGACTTGGAGCGACAAAGACGGAGCCAAGCAGGAGCGCACCGAGTGGCACCGCATCGTGCTCTGGGACAAGCTCGCCGAGATAGCCCAGAAGTACCTCTCGAAAGGCCGCCAGGTCTATCTCGAAGGTCGCCTCCAGACACGAGTCTGGAAGGACAGCGACGGCGAAAAGCGCTACACCACCGAGATACGCGGCGACCAGCTCGTAATGCTCGGAGGCAAGGGCGACCAGCCCCAGGCAAGCGCCCCCACTGGAAACGCACCCGGATCGCCACAGGAGCCCTTCCAAGCCAACGACGACGACGTGCCCTTCTAGACACCTGAACACCCCCGGCCCGGGCATCACGCTCGGGCCGGGACCCACCACAAGAAAGGACCAACATGCACGACTACAAAGCCATCGACTCGTTCATTCGAGCCGTACTGAAGCAACGAGGCGTCAAATGGCACGAAATGGACGACGCCGCCCAGGACACCTGGATCGCCCTTATCGCGAGAAACTCCTTGGACCGCGCGCGAGACATGAAGCCATACGTCGCGAGAATCACCACCAACGTGTGGAAAGACGGCATCAGGAAGAACGGACGCTACCAAGACACGGGCAAGAAGCCCGGAACCCGTGGACGCAACAAAATCCGCAAGGATGAAGTCAGCTCGATAGACGACACCGAGTACGTCACCCTCACCACGGACAAGCCATCAATCGAGGACCAACTCATACACCGTGCCGAACTGCGCCTCGCTGTTGAAGACGCCATGCAGCGCCTCAACAAGCGTCAGTTCAGAATCGTCACCCTCAAAATGGAAGGCCACCTCAACCGGGAGATCGTCTCACTCACAGGCAACAGCGTCAGAACCGTAGAGAAAACGCTACGCACGTATCGAGAAGGAGCCCCCCTTGTTCGAAATAGCCGATAACCTGGATATCCCCCTCACCCCTCTAACGTGCGCGATCATCGCGCAGACGTATAACCCAAGCGTCGCCTACCTCATCATCCTCAGGCGCGCAAGGAACCTGTGCTGGGCCGACTGGCACGCACGGGGCCCCACGATGCAGCAACGCATCGGCCACCGGCTCGGCTACAGGCTCTGCCAAAAAGCCATCACGACTGCCATCTCGAAAGCCGTAACAGACATCACGAAGGAGTAGATATGCCAACAAACATCCACATGGTGGCGGGGAGCCGGAACAGGAAGACCGGCCCGATCCCCGTCACCACCTCCGATAAAGGGAGCTGCCCGCCCGGGTGCGCGCTGTGGGACTGCTGCTACGGCAGGTACGGCCACATCGGTGCCTGGTGGGACCAGCTCACCACCGGGCGGATGCGAACCAAGGAGGCCCTAGAGCTCATACGCAAGCTGCCCTACAACCAGTTGTGGCGCCACGACCAGGCAGGCGACTTGCCCGGCCGTGGCAACCGCATCAGCGAGTATCAGCTCAAGAAGCTCGTCAAGGCCAACGGCCGGCGCCGCGGCTTCACCTACACGCACAAGCCAGTCCTCGCCAAGCCCGGGCGCGAGCCAGCGAAATACATGCTCGAAAACCGCCGGCTCATCTCATGGGCCAACGAGGAAGGCTTCCGAATCAACCTGAGCGCGAACAATCTGACAATGGCAGACGCACTTATCGACCTCCATATAGCGCCCGTCGTGTCAATCGCGCCCATGCTAGAGGATCCCTGGTGGGACCAATGGGGAGCACATCCCCAGCGGATCACGACCCCGAAGGGGCGACCCTGCATCATCTGTCCCGAATCGAACGGCTACGACGTTCAGTGCTCCACCTGCGGAATATGCCAACTCCCGGCCGTCATCGTCATGGGCTACCGAGACGACATCATCCTCTTCCCAGCGCACGGACCAAAGAAGAAACAACTCAGCGAAATAGCGAAAGGAACCACGATATGACAGTCCAGAACATTCTGATCGACCACATCTACGCCAACAGCAAGGACAACGTCCGGAGCGAAGAAGGGGCCTACAAGGGCCCCGCTTTCGACGAGCTGGTCAACAGCATCAAGGCCATGGGCGTCCTCCAGCCCGTCCTCGTCAGGGCCTACGAGCACGAGCAGTACAAATGGGAACTCGTAGCAGGATACCGACGCGTCCACGCGGCTCTCATCGCAGGCGCCACTGACGTTCCAGCATACGTCCGAACGCTCGACGACCAGGACGTCCTCACCGCCCGCGTCACCGAGAACCTCCAGCGCAGCGACCCGCACCCCATGGACCACGCTGCCGCCATCCGAAAGCTCGAAGGGGGAGGAATCAGCCACAAGGAAATCGCGACGCTGCTCGGCAAGAACGAGGCATTCGTCGCCAAGTTCCGCTCGCTCAACCAGCTCATCAAGCCATTCATGGAGTGGTACCGCGCCGGGCTCATCTACACCGACGACGCCATCGCCTACTCCAGGCTCCCCGAGAAGGAGCAGAAACGAATCCACAAGGAGATGAAAAGCCGGGGAGGCAAGCCCGACCACCCCGAGAACTTCGCCGGCGACTACTACCTCGAGAAAGCCCACGTAAACCTCGGAGACGCACCCTTCGACACCAAGGACGCCCAACTGGTGCCGGTCGCCGGAGCGTGCTCCAAGTGCCCGAAATGCACCGGGAACCAGCGGGCGCTCTTCTCTGACATCAAGCAGAAGGACATCTGCGTAGACAGGCTCTGCTACGAGGGAAAGGTCAAGGCCTTCTGGAAGATCGCCTCCAAGCAATACGCCGCAGCAGGAGCGACCGTCTGGAACATGAGCGAGGCCGAGAAGAACATCTCGCCTCACGGCCCCGTCCAGGACAAGAAGCTCGTCGACTACAACGCCACGCTCTGGGAGGGAAGCCACCAGCTCAACCCCGCGAAGCTCCTCAAGAACATCGACCACGCCGAGTGCACCTTCGCTCTCGACTCGCAAGGGAACATCCGACAATTCGTCAAAAAGAGCGCCGTTATCAAGGCGTTCAAGGACTCAGCGCCGAAACTCAAGAAGGGTGAGAGCGCCGACGACATCGGAAAGAGCCACGACAACATCGAGAGAAAGAAGCGGAAGCTCGCCAACGCCCAAGGGCGCGACTTGCACACAGCCACCCTCGAAGCGCTCAGGACACACAAGGCCCCGTGGGACTGTAGCGACAACGTCAAGGCGGACCTCTACTTCCTGACGCTCTTGCACGCCCAGCGAATGTACGACGTCACCAAGCTCTTACCCGAGACAGCCGACGAAGACACCCTCAAGGAGTACTACGGCGAGAAGGGCATCAGCGTCCAGAAAATCGTGGACGCCATCCTACCCAAGGACTGGAACTTCAACGACATGCTCGCGCTCCACGTCCAGATAGCACACGCCCGCCTGGTATCCGACCCCGGACACCAAATCGAACCGCAAGACGAAGTCGTATGGGCCTCGCAATACGCCGGCGTCAACACCGACGACGTCAAGAAAGCCACCGAAGAACGCCTCAAACCCAAAGCGAAAGGAAAGAAAGCATGAAAGACAGAGTCTCACGAATATTGTCCGCTCTAGACCACGCCCGCCACAACTTCTGGGCAGAATTCGCCTCTCACTTCCCGGAAATCACCACCGGGGACTTCCCGCCAGACGCCAGCGTCCTCTTCGATGAAGCCACCGAGGCAGCCGTCAACGTCTGGATCAACCACAACCCATCACGGCTCATCTGCCGCCACTGCTACACCTGCTGCACGCTGCGAACACAGAGCCTCAGACGAGACATGAAAGGCGTCATATGGCTCAAGTGCAACGAGTGCTTCGGCGAACGAAAACTCACCCTGGAGGACCTGACCAAATGAGACTGACGCTCAGAGACGCCCCAACACTCAGAGCCGACGGATACTACCAATCAGCAACATTTCCCATATCCGACGGCGCCGGAGACTGGCGCACGATAACCGTCTGGTGCTCCTGTCAACACTGCCCCCACACCGACACCGGCGCGCACAGCATTCTCTGTGAACCACTGACCCAACCACACGAAAAGGAGAAGGAGGAATTATGAGCAACAGCTTTTGGGGCGACCCCGACATCTGGACGTGTCGAGGGTGCCCCGACGGCTCACCGGTAAACGACGACGGCCTCTGCGAAGAATGCCGAGACACCTATCGGCGAGAGTATGAAGAGCATCTCGAGAATCTCGACAAAAAGGTGCTCCTCAGATACGAACTGCGATGCAACACATGCCAACAATGGGAGACATACGACCGCACAAGCCACGGCACGTGCAACCGGTGCATCGAGAAGATATATAGGCCACAGGGGCTGTGGTGCAACGCGCACGGCCCCATGACTGGCAAGTGTCCAATTTGCTTCGACCAGCTGACGCTCGAGGGAGTGTAAGCTGGCAGCGGCCCCGTCGGGCTTTCGCCGTAGCGCCTGGTCAGCGGGACGGCCTTTCTCCCGGCGGGGCCGCGCTTCTTTAGAGAACGAAGGAGGCGGCTACGCCGCAATCAGGAATCCGGATTAAAACAAGAGGCATTCCCGACACCAGCACCTGTTTGTCGTTTTTTCAACCCCTCGCATTTGCACGAGCTCGGTGTCGCGCGAGCGCGCCGCTGTACTCGTCGCGTTCGTCGGGACCGAGCGCAGCGCGCAGAGATTTTTCCTGAGTAGGCCAGAGGAGCTCGCGAATATCCATCAACATCGCCCTCTGAGTTCTTGGGTCCCCCGAGTCATACATGATATGAAGGGCGTGGTGTACCCAGGCCTGCTGAACGGTTTCGAGCTTGTCGCCACACGCTTTGTGGACCGAGCTCTGTTTGCCGGTAGGCCCGATGTAGCGCTCCTCCACGACGTACGGGCAAGTCTCCCGCTTTTGGATCTCCTTCTCGAAGACCTCCAGGAAGTGGGCCTGGACGTCCGACTCCACCGAGAACTCGCGCTTCTCCATGACGAGCGGCGTCGGCATCCCAGAGGCGACGACCTGGGCGATCTCAGTGACACGCTCCACGGTTGTCCCGAATTTTTCCGCCTGGGCGGCGATATAGGATTCCTTCACGGGAGGGAGCTCCTTGGTGAGATGCTTCTCGGCCTCTTTGGAGACGGCCGCGGTCGTCGTGGTCCGTTCGAGCACGGTTTTGACGTCTCCCGCTTTGGCAGCTTTGATGGTGGGGTCAGCAGCTTTTGTCATTGCATTGGTTCCCTAAGAAGTGTTAGCATCTATAGCCACAAGGAGCACTGATGTCAGAACCTAAGCCCATACTGGACGACCCGTTTGACGGCCTCGTAACGAAAGAGACGAGCCTGCGTATCAAGAGCCCTCCACAGCTTCCACACCTCGAACAGTACAACAAACCCAACAAAGGGAGACATTACAAGCTCCTGACCGGAGAAATGGTGCCGAGCGTCACAAACGTGCTCGGCATCCTGGATAAGCCCGCCCTCTCCTGGTGGGGAGCGAGCGTCGAGCGCGACATGGTGGTCGAGCACGCCATCAGAGCCTTCCGCACCAACCCGACGAGCTACGACGCCTTCGAGAAGATTCTCGTCGGCATGCTGCCGCGGCAGCAGGCACGATTCAGGAAGGCCAAAGTGCAGGCCGACATCGGGGTCGAGACGCACGGCCTCATCCAGTGGCGCTGCAAGGAGATGATTTGCCTGAATGACCCCGAGGGGTCGTACAAATGGAACCTAGCGCGCCCGAAGGCCTCTCAAGACGCCGAGCTCGCTTTCCTGGCCTGGGAGGAATGGGCCGACAAGATCAACCTCAAGCCCAAGCTGGTCGAGCAGACCGTCTTTTCCCACCGGCTGAAAGCGGCCGGCACTGTCGACCTGTACGGTGAGCAGGACTGGCCGGAGCCCGGCGTGCGCCGTGACATGGCCTACGACTGGAAGAGCTCGAAGGTGTCGAAGACACGGCCCAACGGCATCTACGACGAGGCGCTCATCCAGGTCGCCACGTACGCCGACATGCTCGTGGAGCTCGGGGTCGCGCCCGACAACTGCATGGCCTGTATCGTCCGGCTCCCGAAGACCCTCGAGGACCCGTTTTTCGACACCGGGGAGCTCGACACCGTGGAACTCATGCCGGACACCCGTAGGAGCTACGCCGACGGCTTCCTGAACATCCGAAAGACCTTCACCTTCATGAAAGAGGAGATCTAATGCCCATTCCCATCGAGCCCGACCCACGGCTGGATAACATGGGTCTCCAAGCCGACCCAAAGCAAAAGGCGCTCGAGGACAATTGGCGCCACCGCTCAGAGATAATGAAGTGCCGCACCTGCATGTGGTTTGCGCCCAAGCAGGGCACCATCGGGCGCTGCCGGCGGCGCTCCCCAACCATGTCCGGCTGGCCCGTCCTGTTCGAGACCGACTGGTGCGGCGACCACAAGCTCAACGAGAACGTCCTGTGAAAGTCGAGCTCGAACTTGACGAAACGGTGACTCGGGAAAACGCCGAAGCCTTGGACCACGTCATCTCTCTTCTTCGCGCGGCCGGATACATAGTCAGTCGATGGGAGGAGAAACGTGATGTCGTCGGAGCGACGATCAAAAAGGAGAAAGAATGAGCCGCCTGATGAGCGCCGAGGAGCGCTACGAACGCGACCCGATGTTCCACGCCGTCGTGGACTCACTCGAAGCCGCCATCCATAACCTCAACCTCACACCCACCGAGATTCGAGAGGCGGCCATGCTCGCGGCGCTCAGGTACGAGCGCCGTCGGCCATCCGCCTATCTCGTAAACGAAGACGGGAGAATCACGTAAATGCAAGACGTAAGCAAATTACCGCCGGGGACCATAGTCCCCATGAGCAATGAGGAGTTCAAGGACTACCAGTCACAGCTCGCATTGAAGGCGACGCAGGCGATGACCGTCCCGAGCAAGCCCTCGGCCGAGGAGTTCGCCCGGGACTTCGAGACGTACCGTCAGATCCAGAAGACCATCGACAAGTGCATGCCCGACTCGATCATGGACATCCAGGGCAAGCCGTTCCGCAAGAAATCCTACTGGCGCGCCGTCGCTACCGCGTTCAACCTCCACGTCGAGCCCTCCTTGGACGAATACTTCGAGGTCGGGGAGGACTGGGGCTACAAAGTCACCTACGTGGCTACTACCCCCTCTGGACGCCCCTCCTCTGGCGACGGCACCTGCATGCACTCGGACAAACTGGTCTACGACTGGGACTACACCAAGAAGCCACGCGTGCGCCTGGGCGTCAACAAGGCCAAGACCGAGGACAACGCCACCCACCACAACGTCCGCGGACACGCCCACACGAGGGCCTTCAACCGCGCCGTGAGCAACCTCGTAGGGTTTGGGGAGGTTTCCGCCGAGGAAATGCCCACGGATCGGCTCTCAGCACCCCCAGGCCGAGGCGCTGCACCGCCTTCCAGGGGCCCCCAGGCCTCAAGTGGACCTTGGGACGGACAACTGCCCGTGACCTTCGGTAAATACAAGCCTGGAGCCAAAGAGGGAGGCCCGAACGGCAAGAAGTGGAGCGAGCTATCTACGAGCTACCTGGACTGGATTCTGGGGCCGAAGTGCACGATCGATACAGCCAAGGACATGGCCGGCAAGGAAGTCGGGCGCCGCGCGAAGGCTGAAGCCAAGAGCGATGTCGTGGACGCGGAAGAGATTCCGTTGCCACTCGACACGCCCGACGGCGTCCACGATCCGCGACTTTTCGAGTCCGAGTACGAAGACGATGATGGCTACTCGCCATAGAAGGGGGGGATGCTAATAGAGCTGCGATTATCTAGTGTGCATGACCAATTTGCCTTTCAGCATTAGAACCACCCATCACGCGAACGGGGTGGGGGCTTCGGCTCCTGCCCCTTTTCATTGGAGGATAAGATGATCGACTACATAATCATTGTTGTGGTTTGTCTATGGTTGCCGGTGGCGCTGCTGGTGTTTGCCGAATGATCGACTACGAAATCTACGTCTCCCCCGCGGGCATCCGCGTCTGCTCAGCCGGCTATGGTTACCAAACGCAATGGGGGCTCCCGCGCGCAGCGGGGGTCCCCGACAAAGGAGAACGATGAAATATCCCATCACCGACGCCGACCGCGAAGACTACGCGAAGCGCTTCGGACGTGGCCTCGTCGTGAAGAACGACCAGGGCGAGCGCTACGTCCAACTGCGGAGCGAGGCTCGCGAGCTCGCCGAGCTCATGCTCGAAAGCTGCCCGCCGTCGCGCGAGCGCAGCCTCGCCATGACCAAGCTCGAGGAGTCCATCTTCTGGGCCAACGCGGCGATCGCGAGGAACGAATGACCGCTTCTAGGTTTTTTATCCCGGAATCGACCCCGCCCGCCGTGATCGAGAACATCATGGCGTCGCATCCGGGCGACATCATCCTGGTCCCCGATGACTTTCACATCATCGAGGTCGACTCCGACACCGGAAAAGTCAAGGAGCACGGATTCACGTTTGAACTACTCGAAGACGGTAAGCTCAGGAGAGTCGATGGCTGACGAGTGGACCAAGGGTCCCCTCCGGAGGCTTCCGGAGGGGTTCGCCCGCTACTGCCTCACCTACCGCGTGCGCTACGGCTCCGGGTGGAAGGACTTCAAGATGGAGGCGACGGCCAAGATAGCGTGGGACACCGAGCGCAAGCTCGCCGCGGATCTCCACGCCCGCCTCGACACCAAGGGTAGGCCGTTCGAGATACAGCACGTCGAGAACGTCGGGACCGAGGTCCCGGTGGACGGCGGCGCCGTCGTCACCCCGGAGAAGTGGGAAGAGATGAAGCGCAAGGAGCGCGAGCAGTTCACCGACAAGGAATTCGAGGAGCGCGCCAAGGAGCTCGGCCTCTGGATACCCCCCAACAACAGGAAGGTACATTAGATGGATACGACCGACCAGTTTGAGAACGGACCATCCGCTCACCTCTCCTGGGACGAGCTCGCTTGCAACAATGGGGTGCCCTACCCCGTCAGGTGGCGTCATTCTCGCGCCATACCGATGTCCCTCGTCTTCGAGTCCATCCGCCAGATCATAGGCGGGCCCATCAAGGTCAACTCAGCCTACCGAACCATCGAGTACAACCGGGCGGTCGGAGGCTCGAGGAAGAGCCAGCACACAGAGGGCCGCGCGCTCGACCTGGGCCTACCCAGGGGGATGCTGACGATGGACTTCCTCGCCGTCGTCCTCGAGGTCGCCCGGCATCCCTCCATGCACTCGATTAACCTGAATATTCCCAAGCTCACGGGGATCGGCGTCTACCCAACATTCATCCACATCGACACCCGGCCGGGCGTGCGACTCGTCCGCTGGAATGGTGCGCGTGTCGCCGCCGAGCTCATCAGGGCCGCATGAAAGACGAGACGCCTCTGGAGGAATACTGCCGCCTCACCGTGGCCTACTACACGCCGGTGGCCTCCGCCCCGCACTTCATCAGCCACACGGGCAAACTTCTCCACAGCTCGATGTGCTCGTGTAATCTCGAAAAGACAGAGCAAGACTGGAAAGCGCCCACGCTCAAGCGCATGGAAGAGCTCAAGAAAGAGCTAGATGGAGGACCACAATGACCATAATGAGTTTCAGAGGCAAAGACGCGGAGCTGCTCATGCCCGCATTGAGGGAAGTGGAGGTCAAGCGGATGAAATTTGACGGCGCAGTCGACCACATAAAGAAGTCCGAGCTGACACCAGTAGCGGACTCCAAGAAGGGAACGATCGTGACGACGGGCCGCAACAAGTACGGCGCCAAGAAGACCATGTACCGCAACGTCCTCTACCACTCCAAGAAGGAGGCGGAGTACGCGATGGAGCTCGACTCCGAGCTGCTCAAGAAGAAGATATCGGCCTGGAGCGGGCAGGAGACGCTAATTATCGACGTGAACGGCATGCACATCTGTAATGTCATCGTGGACTTTCGCGTAGTTCACCTAGATGGAACGATTGAGTATGTAGAAGTAAAGGGCTACGCCACCGACGTCTGGAAGCTCAAGCGCAAGCTCGTTCAAGCCGTCCACCGCAACATCAAGTACACTGTTCGCTGATGGACATTCCAGACTACGCCGGCGCCATCGAGGACGCCCTCCTGGCCTACCACGCCAACGTGGAGAATGGCGACGACGACAACCTCCTGCGCTACACGCGCTTCACGACGTGCTTCATCGTCGAGATGTCGAAACGCTGGGCCGAGCGCAAATACATCTTCAAGCGCACCGGGGTGGAAGTCACGATCCAGGAGTGCGTCCAGAAGAGCATGGAGGCCACGGAGAAGTTTTTCCGCCGCGCAGAGAGGAAGGCCGCGCCGGAGAATCTCTCGCGCGCCATGTCCGAGGCCGAGGAACTCTTCGCCTTTTTAGAGCAGGAGCCAAAGCCGAAAGACGATCCAGCCGAAAAGCATAATGGCGCCGGCGACCAGGAGAAGCCCAACGAAGCAGAAGAAGAGGTCCCAGAGCCACCCGAGGAGGCCCCGGAGCCAGCGGCTAACCCGCCGAGCACCGCGGAGCTTATCAGTCCAACGACCACTCTTGGCGAGCGCACTAAAGGACCTCAAGAGTACCCCACCATGAGCAAGGAAGAGTTCGCGAAGATACCGCCCCGCTAGCGCCTAATGCTCTCCATGTATTCCCGTAATCGCTTTTTACTCTTGTCCCCTGACCACTGGGTCTCATTTTGTGGCAGTTTGTCAGGATAGAAAAAGTCTGACATTATTCCAGCTTGAGCGGCAAGAGCATTCTTCCAAGAAGCCGGCGAGGTTGTCTCGTCTATATCGTAAACATCTTCGTCAGGGGCGCCTAATACCTTCTTCAGCCCGAGCGCCTGCGACAAGCCTTTCAGCGCCTCATACCCAACATTGCTAACGGTGGACTTGAGCGCGCCCCCCTTGCCTGCCATCGATCTTCCGGTCATGAACCGCGCCGCCATTTTATCTTCTGGGTTTTCCTCCCAATCCTTACTTCTATTGAAAATGTCCACAATATCCTCGCTAACTGGAATATCAAACCGGTTATGTAGCAGCCCCCTTCGGTCCATTCTCTCTGGAAGATTACGAATCGCCTCTACCCCTTCGCTGATTCCACCTTCGAGTGTTCCCTTTTGGTAGGAGCCCATCACGGGCGCGCTCGACGGCTGATGGACGTCCGTCCCCGGCTGCGGCTGCTCGGCCATCATCTTAGAGAGCCGGTCGGTGAGCACCTTGCGGTGGTCGCGCTTCCGGCCCCCGCGCTCGGTAATCAGCGTGAGCCCGTCACGCCCGCCGTACAGGGCCTCCAACTTTGCTTCTCTGTCGTGTCTACTCATCTGAATAACTCCGGTTTTTGAACATTTTGGCGCGCGGGGCGGGATTTGCGTTTTAGCCTTGCCCTCAGCTCCTGAATCTTCTGTCCGACCTCGGTGGGCGCCAGGGGAATAGCGCGCCTACCCGGGATGAACTTTGTGGCGCCTGACACCGGGTCCACCGGCTTGCCCTGGGAGAGCTTCTCGAGCCCGCCCAGGATTACCCCGATGTCGGCACCGGTGGGGCCCGCGGCCCACTCCATCAGGTTGCCGCGCTTGGCTTGCTCGAGCATGTCGCCCGCCATTCCCATCGAGCCCACGTAGAGCGAGTCCTGAACGAGCTGCCACACCGGGTGGTCCTCGTCCACCTTGCGACCGAAGCGCCGCTCGACTCCGAGCACGTTCGCCGTCTTCTCCGCGTAGACCTCGCGCATGGCCGCGACCGTAGCGCCGGCGGCCGGGTACATCGCCATCGCGCGCATCAGCGGCTGGATGGTGCCCCGCTGCCCGCCCGACTCCATCCAGGTCGCCGCGGGAGACATCACGTCGCGCATCAGGAACCTTGTTTGCTGGTACACGAAGTTCTTGAACTGCATGGCAATCTTCATCTCGGGGGACCGGTGCGCCGAGGGCAGGTCGAGATAGTTGGTCGTAAACTGGGTCGCCTCCGCAGCCTCGAACCCTACCCGCTTCTCCGCCGCGTTCGAGAGCTTCCCGGTCGCGCGGTAGAAGTTCACGTCGTGCGCCTTTACCGTTCCCATGGCCCGCGCCAGGGTCGGGTCGGCCTTCAAGACGTCCGCCGGACTCGCGCCGGGCCCAGCCTTCTTGATGCCGCGCTTTAGCGCCTGCTCGATCGACGCGACGCCACCGGCGTATGCCACACGCCTATTTGCCTGCTCAGCGAGGTTGAACCCGACCCCGCCCAGCCATTTGGTAGCAGCCTGCGACGCCCAGTTGTCCGTGTGCTCGCCGATGAGGTCCTGGACCTGGTTCCGGATCCCGCTCTCGACCGCGTCGATGCTCCTCGTCCGCACGCCCTCGTCCCGCGCCAGCTTCACAAGGCCCCGGACGTAGTTGCTGACCCCCTCGCGCACGATGATGTTGGTCTGCTGCGACAGGTTCGAGAGCGTGGACGTCGGGCCCAGCTTCGTGAGCACCTGGAAGGCCATCACGTAGGGAGCGAGCTTCTGGATGCCAAGGAATGACTCGGGAGCGATGCCGCGGATCACCTCGGTGACATCCTGGATGGTCTTGCCCGTCAGCCCGAAGTCCTCAGCCTCCTGGAACAGGCCAGGTATACGCTTCCCCTTCACGACGTCGCCGGTGAGCTTCTCTAGGCCCACGCCGAACTCTCTCGAGAACTCCAGGCGCCGAAAGGACTCGTCGGCATAGCGGGTGAATACCTTGGCGACGTCGTCCTCCCTGACCTTGATCGGGGTTCTCGATGTCCTCGGCATCTCGATGTTACCAAATCTAACAGCCTGCCCGCTGTAGCGTCGCTGGAGCTCGGTCGCCTGGCCGAGCGTGATGCCGTGCTTCTTCGCCAGCTCCTCCGCTTGCCGCTTCGCTCCAGCGCTGCTCAGGTTCTCTGCTACCTTCCTTGCCTTGGCTGACCCGACGAGGTCCTGCATCGCGGTTTGACTCAGCATGTCGGGGAAGTAGTTCTCGAGCATATCGAAGGGCCTGACGCTACCGTCGCTCATCTTCATCGTGAAGCCAGCGCCCCTCGTGGCGCCTTCGCCCAAGTATCTGAAGCCCTTAATCTCCTCGCCGATCGCGTCGAGGCCGCGTCGCGCGACGCTGGCAAGCTCCCTCACCGCGGGGTCGTTTATCATCTCGCGCGTGATGCCCGCGGGGAGCTCCTGGTCGAGCGTCCCCTCAATGACGTGGCGCACAGCCTTGCGCCGCTGCTCGTTCTTGCGGCCCGCGAGCCCCAGTCTCGTGACCTCCTGGTCGAAGCGGCGGATGAATGGCTGCACCTTCTTGCGCCGAGCTCGGTCCGCCACGTCAAAGCCGACGGCAATCGCCTTGCCCGCTGCCCCACCGTGGTAGGCGATGTGGTTCATGGCCGGCACCACCATCCGCGCGAACGACTGCGCCGCCGCGGAGTGACCGACCTTCTGCATGACTTCGGTCGCCGCTATCGCGCGAGCTCCGCGTGCGACCGGCGCGAGCACCTTGCCGCCCAAGCCCTTCGCCAGTCCTACGCCGAAGTAGCTCGTCGGGTCGGTCGCCAGCTCGGCTCCGAACCGAACGGCCTTGCGTCCGAAGCCTTCGCCCTCTTCCTCGGGGACGATGCGCTCGGCGAACGTCGGGTACTTCTTCTTCTCGCGGCCCTCGGTGAGGCCCCGCCACCACGCGTCGAAGGTGGACTCGCCACCCTCTTCGCCTTCCGTTATGTCTCCGTACGCCTCCGAAAGAGAGATGCCGGGCCGGTCCAGGATGTCGACGACGCCCTCGACGCCGCGGAGTCCGACCATCGCCGTCTCGACGGCTGCCTTCTTGAGGACACCCGGCCTCGCCGGGCGCTCGTACGTCCTCGTGAGCTTTCCCTCACGTATCTGTTTGAGCGTCGGCAACTCACCGCTCCCCGACCACGCTCATCTGGTAGTTGATGTAGGCGTCGCGCTCTTCCTGGTAGCCAGGGTCGCTCGGCTCGACGCCCTCTAGCTGAGCCTTGATGTCGAACATGGCATCCACGTAAGCCCCCAGCACATCGTGGCCCCACCCGTCCTCGACCCCCTCCAGGAACTTGAGCTCGTACCGCTCCAGCTTCCCGCGAAGCTGGCCCTCCGCCTGGCGCAGGCCTACGTTCTGAGACGCCTGGCCTGTCGCCTGCGCGCGCGCGAGCTGCCCCTGGTAATCGGAGTACGCCTTCTCCATCTCCACGATACGGTCCTTGGCGTTCTCGTCCTTGAGGTCTTGGCGGTCGCGCTCGGACTTGTTGATGGCCTTGAGTTGGTTCGCCTGGTCCTGAATGGACTTGAACGTCTGCGGGTCCATCTCCCCTGCGTTCTGCATCAGGTAGTTCTGGAGACGGTCGGCCTTCTGAGTGTTCAGCGCCGCCATCGTCCTCTCCATGTCCGCCTTGCGCAGCTCGGGGTCCTTCATCTGCTCCGTCCAACTGTCCGGGTCAGCCGGCCCCGAGCTCACCATCGTCAGCGGCCCCGCCGCCCCAAGTCCCCGGTCGCCGCCCGCTGCTCGCTGGATCGTCCGCTCGTTTATCATTCCGCCGGCTCTCTCCAGGTCTGCCTGTGGGCCGACCATGGGAGCCATGCTCGTATCGCGTCCCATCGGTAGCGGCTCGACCTCCGCACCACCAAGCGTTTCCGCGAGCTCCCCCGGTCCGGGCGCCGCTTCGTCCTCGGGTCCCAAGTTGAACCAGTTGGCAGGGCTCGGCCCACTCACATTTACTTTGCTGCCGAGGAGCCTCGCCAGTTCTCCAAGTCCACCGAACTGACTTCCCTCTGGATCGGGAACTGAATCTGCTTCAGAAAACCCGCCGCGGCCCGACGTCATCCACTCTTCCATTGCGGCGGCCTGCTCGGGAGTCCTGCCTGGATCGTCCCCGAACTCCTTCTCTGGCTCCAGCTCGTTGCCGCCGCCCATGTACTCGCCAAGGAGGTCCCTGATGTGCCCAAGAAAACGCGGATCGTCTCGCAGCGTACCGTCCCGGTACGAGTGGAGCGTGCCGCCCATGAACTCGTCCTTCACCATGCTCTTGGCGGTCGGCGGGCCGGGCCCGGTGCCCTTGCCGTCCATCTGACCCGAGTGCATCTTCGAGAGCTTGTCCGCCTTGAGCGCGGCGAGCAGCGGTCGGTCCACCTGGTCCGCGGAGACCACGATCTCTCCCTTGTGGAGCTCGTACGGTCCTGTCTTGGGAATCGTCCCGCCCTTCTCTCGGCTGAGGGGGACACCCCCTGGACCTACGCGAGTACCCGGCGGCGGCGGCATCGCTCCTGGGCTCCCACTCATGCCTATGGGAGTCTCAGCCTCCTCTGGGCCGAGCATCACGCCGCCACCACCCTGACCACCAAGCAGCTTGCCACTCTGCATCATGCCAGCGTGAGCTCGGCCGGGGCCGATGAACTTGAGCCACTTCGCCATGGCCTGGACGTCTCCCGGCTTTCGGTGCCCGCCCATCATGTCGAAGAACGCCTTAGCGGTAGCGCCGTAGTCCGTCCCGGGGACCTTGCGCGGCCTGCGCGGCGCGTTCATTCGTTCGTACTGCTCCCCGACGGGGGCCAGCAACCTGTCCGAACGCTGCTGAAGATTGGACTCACGCGCCCGCCTGAGCTTCTGCTCCATCAGCTCGAGCTGCTTCTTCGCCATCAGGTTTTGAAGGCGACGCCTCTCGTTCTGGAACTTATCCCTCCTTGGATCCCTGCCGCCGGCACCAGGACGCCTGTCTTCCGGCGCGCCTACTGAGCCCACGCCGGGCAGCGACGTGTACCACTCTGTTGGGGTTGCCATCTCTAGTACCCTCCGTACTCCATCATGAGCTCACGCAGGTAGCGATCCTGTTCCATCTGATCTCGATCGAGGTCGAGGTTGCGCTGCTGCATTTCTAGCGATGCGTTCGACTGCTCTCCCGACTGAGTGAGCCCCATCTCAGCGAGACGCGCGTTTAGATCCTGCCCTCGCATCTGTGTCTGGAAACCGCCCGCAGTCCCGAGCGCATTTACGCCCAGCGTGGGCGCCTTCAGCATGAAGTCTGAAGCGGCTTGGCCCTCCGCTTCACGCCCAGCGACACCGAGATTCTGTTGCATCTCGAGGACCTCGGGCGACGTGCCCCCTCCGAAGCCTGACTGCGCCGCCATGTAGCCCGACGCTCGCTGAGAGGCATCCGTTGAACGGCCGATGTACTCGCGGAGCTCCTCCATCCACCGCTTTGACTCTTCGGACTCGGGGTCGAGCAGCCCCGTCCCGTAGTCCTGGAGGGTGTCCGCCGACTCGCCCGCCGCACCATAGGGAGTCGAGCCGGACGTCGGGGAGCTCGTCTGAGGCCTCGACGCCTGAGGTGGAGGCGTCGCGCCCCGCATCGGAGGCGGCGCGTACGTTGATTGAGGTGCCGGAGTAGGGGCGGGAGAGTTGTACCCGCCGAGATGCAACGGGACACCGCTCCCCTTGCTGGTAGTGCCGCCGCCTAGTTTGTGTCCACCGACTGCTCCGTATCCACCGCCACTCAATGGCATAGCTACCTCCCCTTTATCAGATCACCGTAAACACCAGCGTCGCCTGGGCGCCTGACGCCGTGACGATAGCAGTGGTAGCGCCAGGTCCCACCAGAGAGAAGTTCAACTGGCGCCCTTCCCTCCTATTGAACAGGACCACAGACGTGTTGAGCCCGGACACAGTGATGTTCGCGCTAGGAATTTCCGTGCCGTTAGCGTCGCGCACTATGACCAGTACCCATACCGAACTGGGCGCCGCGCCCTCGACAGAGGTCGGGCTGAGCAGGATCGATACCGCAACGGGTTGGCTGGGCGGAGGCGACCCGCCCGTGTCCACGCCCGTGCTCTCGATTGGCTGAAGGATGTCGACGCTAACGGACGACGGGTTGGTGGTCTGACTCACCTCGGTACAACCAACGGTGATTGCGATCGTAATTGCTATCAGTGTTCTCATGGCGTTCTCCTTTGTTGTTTTGTCATTTGGTGTGGATTCATAGAAGCGTGAAGTCCTCTGAGATAGCTGTCGTTGACTGTCCTGAGAGTGCCGCGAACTTGTCCCGCAAGTCTGTCACGTCACCCTCCGCGGTCGCCCCCGCGAAGATGGTAACGGTGATGAACTTACGCTGCACGCCGCCGATGAGTCCGAACGCGCGACCGATGGTGAAGTTCTCGAATAGCACGAACGTCATGTTGACAGCCTGAACGCTGTCGATTCCGGGAGCGAATATCGTATATTTCTTCATTGCCTCTCCGTGTCCGGCCTTCTAACGAACCCGAATTTCTCGCCGTCGAACGAAGGTAGCAGCGTCAAGTCTTCTTGGATGATGAAGTCTAGCCGCTGCTCCGAGCTCGCCGCTATCCGCAAGCCCCACTGGAACCCGAACACCCGCGAGAAGTCGATGTACGCCAAGTAGAGGTCGTTCGTGGTCTGCCCAAGCACCGGACTACTCACCTTCAGGGCTGAGGAGGTGTCGCCGACGCCCGGCATCAGTTCACCGCCTAGGCGCATGAGCTCGAAATTGGTCGTGATGTTATCTTCCAAGACGATTCGCTCCGACTCTGTCTCGTACGTCAAGATGCACGGGTCAGTAAGCGCCGCCAGGTCCCCGAAATCTCCGAGCTCCATGTTGGTCCCGGTGATAGCGAACGACATGGACTTAATGTAAAGGTCCGCGCCCTCAATCGCCCTCGCCGAGAAGAGAGCGGGTGCCGCCGGGGACGCTAAGACAGTCATATCGTTGCTCCCCGCCGAGTCCGTCAGGAACGCACGAAAGACAACGGCGTCGAGCTCGGCGCCGAACGGTGGTATGGGACGCACCGCAACCAGAGCGGAGCGAGCACCTTCAACGAGCTGGCGCTTGCCGTCCTCTGGATTGACGAGCAGGGTCTTGAGGGGCAATTACTTGGCTCCGGTGGTGTCGAAGTAGAAGCGGAACGAAGCATTCGCTTCGTACCCTGTGGCTCCTGCCGCCATCTCGATGACGCACACGTCGTTTTGTCCCAGCACAAACGTGGACGATCGTATGAACGGCGTGCCGACAGGGAACGGGCCGAACGTGCCATCGATAACCGCCGTGATGCCCGTCATCCCAACCAGTCCGGTCGCGTTGTCCCAGATTTCCGTCCTCGAGCTCGGGTTCTTGCCGGACTCGAAGTTGAGATTCAGTGGAGTCCTGGAAGCATTGGCGGCCAGCGCTGCCAACACTGGGTTTCGCAACAATGAAATGGTCGCCCCTGCTGACACCGCATCTATCGTGAACGCCGCCGCCACAATCATGTCTCTGTTTCCGTCCAGGTTCTCGAGCAACAGAATCGGGCCAGAGAATGTGCCGGGAATGGTGAGTAGTCCCGTGTCCACAAAGTAGGCGTCGGACGAATCCAGGGAGACGAACGTGCCGTCCTCCATCTGAATCGCCGTGGTTACAAGATGCTTGCGTGCGTTGACCTGGGCGAATTTTGCATCGCCGGTTCCGTCTTGAATCATCATAATGTTCTCTCCTTACAAGGCCTCTCTCGGCTCTCTCTCACCGAGGTCTTCGATCTTGAACCCTGGGTCCACCATCTCTTGCCAGTGCATCGTGTGGAGCCTGAGCTCTGCGAGTATCGAGTTCATCACCGAGATCTCCTGGATTTTCGCCGCCCCTGCGATGTCGACCCGCAGCACCCCGTCTTCCGTCCCGGCAATCGGGAGTTTGTTTCCGTTCTCGTCGGTGACGATCGGAACATGGACGAGCGTACCATCCTCATCGAGCGAGATGATGCGCTCGTTGCTGTCCGGGTCGCGCCCAACGAGCAGCGACCACGAGCGCATCGTCCCGTCCGGCTGCGTCTTGACGATATGGATGCTCGTCCCCTCATCCTCGCCCTCCATGCGGACGTGGACCCCCTCATCCACAATGGACACCTCTTGGGGTTGCGGTGGTACGGCATTCTCGTCTTTGTCTTCTGCCACTTACGCCTTCCTTCGCCCAGGCACGATCTCGATCTCACGGTCAAAGTCCGTGATGAGAAAGAGCTCGTCGGGAAACGAGTTGCTGAACTCATACATGAAGAACACGGCCGTCTTCGAAACGGTGAACTTCTTTCGGTACTTGCCCATCCCGGCCGAGGAGAGCCGCGAGAACGTGGTCGGGAACTCACCGGCCCCAATCCCGATGTCGATGGTCCCGTCCGGATTGTTCCTGTCCTGGTAGCCGAGCGAGAAGTCCATCATCGTCTTGTGCTGGTGCGGCTGCCCGAAGTGGTCGAACCAGCTCCGCCAGAAGGCGGGGATGCCAGCGATACGCACGGCGTCTCCCGCGACCGGCGTACGGGTGAAAGCAGCGTCGATCGTGTTGGCCGTGTTCGACACGATCGTATAGACCTCGGTCGTCGTGTCTCCATTCGAGTCCGGCTGGCTCTCTATCTCGAGCCTCAGTCCCGTGAGCCCGTCACCCGTGGTGAACAGCGTGTCCGGCACCGTGATCTGGCTCGTCGTGATGGGGTCGAGCGCCGTCGTGCGCGCCGTCTCCGACGCGTCGAGCCCGCCGCGCTTCGCCCCGAGCTCGTACTCATAGACGTAGCCGAGGGAATCGCACCAGATAATCTCCTGCTTCTTTTCGCGCGGCGACTCGGGGAAGCCACCGTCGAAGCCCACGAGGGCGCTCGACAGGTCCATCGCCTGGATGTCTGGGCTCGCTGGGAACCAACCGAGCGTGTAGTCCGAGTTGATTCGCGTCGAACTTATCCAATAGCGGATGTGGGTGTTCACCTCCTCGGAATCGCCGAGCGCGAACGTCCACACGACCATGTTTGTCGTCCAGTCGTAGTTGACCTCGCTCTTTTCCTTGCCGACAGCGTTCAACTTGCAGAGCCCAGACGTCGGATCCACGAAGAGGGGTAGGAGGTTCTCACTTATATTTTGAGGAGCCGTGAGGCCCTCTTTCCATCTAAAGGGGCCTCTCTCAGAAAGGAAATACTCCCACCCATCTACCGTGAACCGAGCACGCGGACCAACGGCCCCAACGTGCCAAGGCATTCTCTGGAACCCAACAGTCATGCGCGTAGCCGATACCGAGACGCTCCCTCGGAAGCATCCGCGCTGCGAGTAGACCAACATCGTCGTGTCCGTGCCACCGATGCCCGTCAGGACCTCACCCTCCGGGACCTCGAGATCCCGGAAGTCCAGGATCCGCCACCGCTCGAAGAAGTTCAACTTATCGAAGTGGCTGAAGTAGACCCGGTGAGAGTTCTCGCTCTTGGACAGCCCGTAGAACCGTCCCTTGAATAGCTTGAGCGACGACAAGCGCGGCTCGTCCGCCTGTGTCCCCTGGAACGGCCGGAGCGACGTCTCGCGCGCCAGGCCGTCGTCAGTCACGGTGTTGTCTGCCGCCGCCTCAGGCAGGAGCAGGGCCAGGAACCGCGGAGACTTGTCGTCGGCGCCGGTGCGCCACACCACCAGACTGACGTCGTTCAGGTGGTGTCGGTCGCCCGTATAGTCCGCGGCCGAGGCGTCCACCAAGGTGCCGCCTCCGCCCGATTGGATCTTGATGTCGGCAACGTCCGACATCTTCGATTCTTCGCCCGTGTAGTTGTCCTGAAAGGACACGCTGTACTCGTAGCGCGCGCCGCCGATGAGCTCGCCGGCAATAGGCGTCAGCGTTGGAGCCGCGGGAACCTCTTCCCAACCCCACTTGTACCAGAGCCGGTCGACCGGGTCGAACCGCAGGTTCACCGTGGCCCACCCGACGACATAGCAGTTGTCCTGCACGATCTCTATCGAGGGCTTCGTCTCCGGCTCGACGACGAAAGACTGTGGCTGAGCTGCCGGGTCCACCTCGATGAAGGCCTCGGTGCCAGGGTCCCATACGTAAGCGGTCGTTGCTGTCAGCACCAGGAATCCCGGGTACTCCGACTCTCTCCTGGTGAAGTCAGCGCCGTCGTTGGCGAGCCCCAGGTTGCCGGCGCGCGTGTCGCCCGTCTCGGTGTTCTTTCCCCGGTAGCTGAATCCCTTGCACGCGAGCGGTTTCCCCGTCAGCGCCGTCGGGTTCCTCCGGAGCCAGCCAAACGTCTTGTAGATCCCGCCATCCTCTCGAGGGCACACGTTGAGGGCGTCTTGCGCCTCGCCGGGAAGAGAGGTGCGCGACGCAACGAGGTTTCGATAGTTCACCCCGAGCGTAAGGTTGGCGATGGACTTCCATTGGCCCGCCATTATGGAGCAGCTCCAGTGGCCGCGAATCCTACCCTGCCACGGTCCGCAAGCGTGCCGCTCCCGTAGCTCGCCTGAGTTTGCAAGCCGAAGTGCCTGGCGTTGCCGCTCAGGTCCTCTATCTGCACCGTGCCGTTCACCCCCTCGGGAATGAACAGCTCGCCGTCCTGCGGTGACGGCAGCGTCCACTTGCTGAACACCTGAATGTTCGCAAGGGCCGTCTCCTGAGTGGGCGTCACCGACGCGCCGCCGCCGTCAACGAACGAGTCGAAGTTGTACCGCGCCTCTGTCTCCGGGTAGTCGCCCACGTCGAGCGCCGCAGCGTTGGCCGTGATTTCCGGGCCCGTCAGGATCCGTGAGTGGAGCGCGAAGCCGCCAAGCGGCGTGGCCCACGGCAAAATGATTTCCGTCGGATCGTCCGCCAAGTTATCGTTGACGCCTGGTTGCGTTGAGTTGCTGATCATCGGGTAGATCCCCTGGAGCGGGATGGAGAACCCCGAGTCAGCGGAGATGTCCGCGACGCCAATAGAGACGCCATTGTCGAACACCTCCATGTTGCCGTTGCGATCGTAGTTCACGCACAGATGCGACGAGCCCGCCCGTGGATTGAAGCTGAGTATATCTACGGTTTTCACGCCCGGACCACCCCACCTGAAGCGGAAGTGAGGGAAGCTCGCTATCACTGGATACACTCCAGCGAAAGGGTCGTTACCCGTAGTGCCACCGCCCGAGTCTGTTGTGAGGCCGCAAAGCCAGAACAGGTCGCTGGACCCTACCGACTGGTCGCCCGTACGCAGGATGCACACGAACTCGATGGAGAGGTCGCTAGTTCCCAGGCTACAGGTAGGGATGCTCGGGTCCGTCTCGATGACCCATTGGCCTTGACCCATGAATGAGCCGGCTTGCGGGTTACCCGGAGCCACCCCGCCATTCTCGGGCGCGTCGAGATCTTCGTCGCACACCAAGCGCTTGGTCGACTCGCTGTCTGAAAACGCCACTCTATCTCCTGATGAAGTTCGCGCCGCCCGCCTGCTTCCGCACGGTGAACCTGCCTTTGTACCCAGGCTGACGGTTGTCCCAGCCGCGGAGCTCCACCATCCGCTCGTTGAACTCGGACTTGTAGACCTTCATCGCGTCCCATTCTTTTCTGAACATCGCGACGTGCATCATGATCCCGTCCTCCGGGAGGTCGCTGAACTCGTTCGGGAGCCCCGGCAGGAACGAGTCCGCATTCTGCGTTAGCGGCTTCGCGCGCCGGTAGTAGGCGATGTTGTAGGAGCCGGGCCCGCCGATCTGAGCGTAGAGCTCGGTGCGGCGACGCTCCTTCGCGACCTCTCCCTCGGCCGCGTTGAGGCTCTCGAGCTCGACTCCACTGCTGAACAGCTTCACCGTGCCGGCATCTACGAGCCCGGTGAGGGACTCCTTCAGCACGCTGAAGTGGGTCACACCGTCGAGAGCGACGCCACCGAGAAAGGTCTTCGTCGTGGTCGCAGTGCCGCCCGCGAGCGTCACGACCTCCTCGATGGCCTCGTTCTCATCGTCCCGGCCGCGGATGAAGCACTGGAGCCCGTCCGAGTCCGTACCGGCCGCGCTCGACGTGATGGTGAGCTGAGTCGTGTTCGGGTTGTCCCGCTTCACCCCGTAGTAGCCCCAGAGCACCAGGATGTCCCGGGCACCGATGATGGTGTTCCCGGGACGGTCCTGGTCGAACTCCCACCGAGTCATGATTTTCACTGACTCTCGGTACGATAGATTCGCTGGATACATCGAGAGGATGTGGTCCATGTCCTCGGGCAGGTAGAGCACCGACGTGATCGGCTGTGCTGGGTCGCTCGAGCTCAGCCCCGGCCACACGAGCCGGGTCGAGCCCTCCTTCCAGGCGAAGCTGGCGTGCAGATTGATCTTGTCCCTCGTGCGCTGCGCCCACCGGGCGAGGAGGTTCTTTTGGAAGACCTCGTTCTTTTCGTCCTCCGAGAGCATGTCCATCGCGAAGGTCTTGATCTCACCGAACGTCTGATACGCCATATCAATCCAGTAAATCCGAGATGTCGCCCGTGTCGTCGAGCTTCTCTTTCACGTAATGCGTCCACATCCGATTGTTCCGCCTCACGAGCTTGTCTAAGTCGACCCTCATGAGCACTCTAATTTTGCTGCCGAACCAAGCTGCGGTGGCCGTCACGACCGCCAGCATCATCATATTGACGACGCTGAGTTCTGCGCCGACGCCCTCCATGGAGCCTATTCCTTCTTGGTGCCCTTGAGCGCGAGGCCCAAATCCACAACACCCTGCGACGCGAGATAGGCCATGATGACCTTAACGATGAGCTCGGCCACGTCAGGGTCAAGACCGAGCGCGGTCATCGCGCCGGTGACGATGCCGATCAGCGTGAAAGTGGCCTTCTTGCTCTTGCCGAATATTTTCTTTAGGAACCCCATACCGTCATCTCCTTTGCTGTCTGTCTAGTTGATGTTCATCCTCTGAAGAATCTGTGAAACCTGGCGGTCCTCCGCGCGAGGTGCCTCATGGTGTCCTCTGCGTCCGACGAGCTCGGCTGGACCGGGCCAGGCGTCTCACCCGGCACCTGAACGCCTTGCGACACGAAGTCGCCACCGCGGCCGCCGTTGAAGCCCTGGTCTAGCTGGCTACCTGGCTGGTATATCGACGGAAAGGTGTCCGTAGGGATGCTGCCATCCTCGCCGAGGAACACCGGGTTGCCGGAAGAGTCAATAAACTTACGCCGATTAGCCTCCACGGTCAAATCGAAAAACCTGTCGATGAAGTAGAGGTCCGACAAGGCACCAGCTAACTTGTTGGTTCCGTCGGGCACAGCGCCCACCGACCAGGCACCACCCGACCACGCGATAGTGTCATCCGAGATCGCCGAAGTGCTGCCGACACTGATGTCGTCTATATACATCGAGGAGAGGACCCCATTCAGTCTCCAGGACACCAGGCAATGGTGATATCCAGAGCCAGCCAGAATCGAGGTCGTGCTCGTAATCACAAGGATATTGGCCGGAACAGCGTTGCGGCACACCACTTGGAAATTGTTCCCGGCTGTTTTCTGAAACTGAAAATGGTGTATCACGTCGTCGGTAAGGAATTCAGCTATTGATCCGTCCCCCGCATCAATCCTGATCCATGTGCTGACTGTCCCTTCCTTCCCGTCGGCGAGGCTCTGGAGCTCGCCCCCGCGGAGCTGAAAATCTGTCGTGCCATCGAAGAGGATGCCCTTGGGCAGGTATGGAACCGGAGCGTTACCTGGGCTTACCTCCACAGGGCCGGGCGTTTCGTCAGGCACCTGCGCTGATTGCGAAACGAAGTCGCCGCCAAACCCGCCGTTCACGCCTTGGTCCTGTGCGTTGCCCGACAAATACAGAGAGGGTACCGTGCCCGTTGGTAGTGCCCCATCTGCGCCTAGATAGACCGGGTCGCCGTTCTCGTCGATGAACTTACGCCGGTTGGCTTCGATGGAGAAGTCTATAAATTCAGTGGTGTTGAACCAGAGATCGCAGACGGCCCCCTCGAATTTATCGACGCTGCCGGCAAATAGCGTCGCGAGAAGATAGTCGTTGACGAAGCTGTCGTACGCTACCAAATCATCTATGTAGCTCAGGACGGTCAAGTCGGAAACATCGTTCACGTAAAGATTCCGCTTACCGGTGTCGCTCGTGTCCCACGAGGACAGCACATGAACGTAAGACCCGATTGGCTGGACGCTGGTCTCAAAAAGAAAGCTATCGGGGCCAACGCCCGGCCGCTCGCCTAGAATCCTGATTTTGTCATTTGCCTCCCAACGCACATGAACGTTACTCGATGTCGAAGTGTTGATGCTGGTGAAGGGAATACGCTGCACCCCACCCACCTCGTCACGTCTAAGCCATAGGCTTACCGCCCCCACCTTGGCGTCCACGACGCTCGTGAGACGCCCGACCCGACGCATGAAACTTGACGTCGAGCCGTTGAAGAAGAGGGTGTCGGGAGAGTAGATCGTCATTTATGCACTAGCCTGCTTGTGGACCATGACGAGGGCGCTGTACAGTTGCGGCCCGCCTACGTCGGTTGCTACCCGCATTCGTACCCACTCGGCGCCCTCTCGGATGCCGGCTGCGTAGCTCGAGCCAACCCCAATGAGCGCGGTACCCGCGATGTCGGTAGCCGTGTACCAGGTGAGTTTGTCGCCAGAGACCTCGATCGCGACAAGGGTGTCCGGCGCCTCGATCTGCACATCGAACAGGTTCCCCCCGACGCGCAAGGATCCTGACACGACATCGCCACCGGTCGACGACTCGACGGACCCAAACGTCTTTCGAAGAACTTCGCTCATATCAACCCCCTGCGTGGATGCGGCTGTCGAGAGCCTGGATGGAGAACTGGCCCACGTCGACGACGTTAGCCGCTGCCGCCTGCCCGGCGTAGAAGAAGATCGGGTCGAGCGAGACGCACCCCTGCGGGATCTCCACCGAGAACCCAAGGTGGTACCACAGCTCCAGTGGAGGCGTGTCGTCCCCGGTAAGGTCTACGAGGTCCGCCGCGGCCTGCCACGTGTAATTGAACGGATTGCCCGGAGCGTACAGGATGGGTGAGTCCAGCGGGACGAAGGGCGGGTTGCCCAGGTCGCGTGACGCGTTGATGGTACTGGCGTCAAGGAGCAGACCATCGAGCCGAATCTGAGCGCCATCTCCCTCTCCCGGAGAGTCAGTCCGGAAGACGATGTCGATCGACACCACCATACCGGGCTGTACCGGGGTTGCGTCCATCTCCAGGGTGAAGTCCCCGCCAGCATCCAAGCTGTAGCGCCGAGAGAACCTCCCGTTGAAGATGTAGTCGGAACGCGACTTCAGAAGCGGCGTAATCACCTGGCGCTTCGGATTGATACGTGCGTCCTGTCTGTCCAGGAACGAACCCGCGACGCCTGTCAACACCTCGGTGAAGCCATCGGTGTTGCCGCGCTCGAAGTTCGAGTTGACGTTGAGTATCAGCCTGCCTTGGGACATTTCGTTTTACCTCAGACGGCGAGCTCCTCGAGGGGAGTATCCACCGTAACGGATTCGGATTTGACGACTCGGTCGGAGAGCTCGCCCTTGTGAGCCGAGAGCTTCTGATCCTTGTCGTGGACCTCGACGAACATGGGTCGGCCGAGCGTGACGTTTGCCTTCTCCTTTGCGCGCATGAGCTCGATGTGGTCCGTGTCGGTGAGGACACAGACGCCGCCCTCGAACTCGGCAAAGATTGGCGGGATGATTTCGTGGTCGCCGTCCGCGAAGCGTTCTTTCCTGGACTTGATGAGCCTCTGTCTGAACCCCGAGCTCGGCGAGCGGAAGACCGCGAACGCATCGTAGTCGATGGGGTCCTCCTGAACGGGTAGCTCGAAGGGAGCCACCCCGTCGACGAGAAAGCGACCGCCCTGCGTTGGGTCCATCACCATCGCGTCGCGGAGCTTGTCGTTCTCGCCCTCCAGTTTGTCTACCTTGA
>Ga0255058_10000343_pt1 | contig 27692 bp, 24 predicted proteins | sample Cases_109_9_MG_FD_188637 | JGI IMG/M metagenome (GOLD analysis project Ga0255058, IMG submission 188637) | Seawater microbial communities from Amundsen Gulf, Northwest Territories, Canada - Cases_109_9 | ecosystem: Environmental > Aquatic > Marine > Gulf | place: Canada: Northwest Territories... | reverse complement strand
GGTCCTGCCGGTCGAAGAAGACGGCGAACTGCGGTTCGACGATGTCGATCGCGCGCGCATCCAACTGATCGTGGAGTTGCGCCGCGACCTGGAAGTCAACGACGAGGCTATTCCAGTGGTCCTGCGGTTGCTCGACCGGGTCTATGGCCTGCGCCGCACGCTCGACGAGTTGCGGCAGGGGATCATGGGCCTGTCGGAGGCGGCGCGGGCCGAGCTCGAAGCGAAGCTCAAACAGGCTCAGCAAAATACCAAGTCTCGATGATAATCGCCCATTTCATGGGGCGCAGCGGTCCGCCGGGTAGGCGCGGCACGCAGCGCGATGTGGTGCATCGGGCAAGGGCCGCAACGCCCTCCGGCGGACCGCTGAGCCCCACCGAAGGCCGCGGTCTCTAGCCCTCTCGCCGCGTTGCGGGTACCTTGTGGTGGCCCACACCACGGCGCCACCCGCGCCTAGCGAGCGAGCAAGAGACTGCGGTGAAATGGGTGATTATCATCGAGATTTGGTATAAGACCTAATCACGAGGACTGCGGTTCCGGTGCGGGCAAGAGCTGCTCCAGACTGCGAGACCGCAACTCCGTGCCGCTCGTCGAGAGTTCACCCAGGACTCCGCGAACCGGCTCGGGCCAGCCCTCGCCCGGCTCGAAGGACAGGCCCAGCACGCGCACCAGATCGTCCAGGCTCACCGTTGCGAGGTCGCGGCTGAGCAGCCAGCGCCCGCCACTGCGCGCCACGATGCGCGCCCGCCGCATGGCGCGCAACACATGGTCCAATTCCGCCAGGGTTGCCGGCAGGCCGCGGGAGAGCGCCCGTTCGCGCAGCACCCGGCCATCGCGATTGGCCCCCCGCAGCCGCATCAGCAGCGACAGGGCGAGCGCCAACTCGGCGCCGGGCTCGCCGCCGCGGCGCCGGCGCTGCTGGGCGACCCGCCATTCCGGCAGGGCGGCGGCCAGCTCGGCGCCGAAGATGACGGCAGCCCAGGAGAGATACATCCACAGCAGGAAGATCGGAATGGCCGCCAGGGCGCCATAGATCATTTGATAGGTCGGAAAATGTTTGAGATAGAGCCCGAAGCCACTCTTCAGCAGCTCCAGCAAGACCGCCGCCAAGAGGGCGCCCAGGATCGCATGCTTGACGATGACGGCGCGATTCGGCACCACGAGGAACATCAAGCTGAAACCAGTGACAGCCAGCAAAAACGGCAAGATGCGCGACGTGATGAAGGTCGGCGTATAGTCCTCCACGCCGGACCACTGCACGGCGGCAAAGGCGTAGCTGGAAAGCGACAGCGAGGCGCCCAGTAAAATCGGCCCTAAGGTCAGCAGCGCCCAATAGACGAGCATGCGCAAGGCCAAGGAGCGCGGCTCGGAGACCCGCCAGATCGCGTTCAAACCGCCGGTGATCGTGTTGAGCAACAACACCGCCACCACGCCCAGCCCGACGATGCCGAAGGCCGTCATGCGGTTGGCATTGTCCATGAAGGACACAAACTGGTCGTTGACCAACTGGCTGATGTCTTCCGGGAAGGTCTTGAACAGCATCTGTTCTAGATCCAGCTTCGCCTGATCGAAGGCGTCGAAGGCGGTCAGGATCGCAAAGCTGATGGTAATCAGCGGGACCAGGGCCAGCAGCGACGAATAACTGAGAGCGGCGGCGGTCTGCAGGCCGCCGTCCCCGAGGAATCGTCGCCCGGTGTACAAGAATACCTGCCCGAGTTCGGCCAGCCATCGAGGGAGGTTGGGCGCTTGCATCGAGCGTTTCTCCTTCATGCCGGATCAGTCTTTTGTCCGGGCCCATGATACGGCAAAGCCTTAAGAAATCGATGGCTCCTGAGCCGTGTCGCTCATTTGACCGACTGTAGCGTTCGTGTAGGATGCGGCCGACTTTGAGGGATCAGAGCAGTTTGGTGGTGGGGAATGCCCGAGCGTGAAGGACTGATGGCAGGCAAGCGCGGCCTGATCATGGGTGTCGCCAATGATCGGTCGATCGCTTGGGGTATTGCGCGCGCCGCCCACTCGCAAGGGGCCGAGCTTGGCTTCACCTTCCAGGGCGGGGCGTTGGAGAAACGCGTGCGCCCGCTCGCCCAATCCCTCGGTTCCGACATGGTGCTGCCCTGTGACGTGGCAAGCGACGAAGGCATCGAGGAGGTGTTCGAGGAGGTCGACAAGCGCTGGGGCGAATTGGACTTCCTGGTCCACGCCATCGCCTATGCCGACAAGGACGAGCTGAAAGGCCTGTACCTCAACACCAGCCGCGACAACTTCGTCCGCTCGCTCGATATTTCCTGCTACAGCTTCACGGCGGTGTCCCAGCGCGCGGTGCCCCTGATGCGCGACGGCGGCAGCCTGTTGACCCTCACCTATTACGGTGCCGAGCGGGTGATGCCCCACTACAACGTGATGGGCGTGGCCAAGGCGGCGCTCGAAGCCAGCGTGCGATATCTGGCCAGCGACCTGGGCAAGGATAGGATTCGCGTGAACGCCATATCCGCCGGTCCGATCAAGACGCTGGCGGCCTCGGGCATCGGCGATTTCCGTTATATCCTCAAGTGGAACGAGTACAACTCGCCGCTCAAGCGCAACGTCAGTCTCGATCAGGTGGGCGGTGCCGCGGTTTATCTGCTGTCGGACCTCTCGACCGGCGTGACCGGCGAGGTCCACCACGTGGACAGCGGGTATCATGTGGTGGGTATGATGGCGGTCGACGCGGCACCGGAAATTTCGCGACTCCTGCAGGGTCTCGTGCCGCAATCGTGAGCAAGACCCCGGCAGACATGAAACCGCCCCGCGCGTCCAGCGCCGCGGCAGGGTGTATTTGCCATGCCAGGTAACTCCTTCGGTCAGGCCTTCCGGTTCACCACCTGGGGTGAAAGCCACGGGCCCGCCATCGGCTGCGTGGTGGACGGCGTGCCGCCGCGCATCGCCTTGGCGGAAAGCGACATCCAGCCCTGGCTCGACCGCCGGGCGCCCGGCCAATCGCGCTTCACCACCCAGCGGCGCGAACCCGATACCGTTCGCATTCTTTCGGGCGTGTTCGAAGGAGAGACGACCGGCGCACCGATTTCGCTGGTGATCGAGAACGTCGACCAGCGCTCCAAGGACTACGGCGACATCGTCGACAAGTTCCGCCCCGGGCACGCCGACTTTACCTATTGGAAGAAGTACGGCCTGCGCGACCACCGTGGCGGCGGCCGGGCCTCGGCCCGAGAGACCGCCATGCGAGTGGCCGCCGGCGCGATCGCCCACAAGATCCTCGATCACCTGCTCGACGAAGCGGTGGTGATCCGCGGCGCCTTGATCCAGATCGGCACCATGGCGATCGACCGCGATCGTTGGGACTGGGACGAGGTCGCGCGCAACCCCTTCTTCTCGCCGGACCCGGGGGTCGTCGAGACCTGGTCCGCGTTCCTCGACAAGACCCGCAAGGACGGCTCCTCGGCCGGCGCCGTCATCGAGGTGGTGGCCGAAGGCGTGCCGCCCGGCCTCGGCGAGCCGGCTTACGACAAGCTCGACGCCGATCTTGCCAAGGCCATGATGAGCATCAACGCCGTCAAGGGAGTCGAGATCGGCGCGGGTTTCGCCGCCGCCGCTCTTTCGGGTGAAGAGAACGCCGACGAGATGCGCATGAAGGACGGCCGGGTCGCTTTCCTCAGCAACCGGGCCGGCGGCGTGTTGGGCGGTATCTCGACCGGACAGGACCTGGTGATCCGCTTCGCCGTGAAGCCGACCAGCTCCATCCTGACCCCGCGCAAGACCGTGACCAAAGGCGGCGAGAACACCGAGATCTCCACCAAGGGCCGCCACGATCCCTGCGTCGGCATCCGCGCCGTACCGGTCGGCGAGGCCATGACGGCCGTCGTGCTGGCCGACCATCTGCTGCGCCACCGCGCCCAGTGCGGCCTCTAGTGGATAAAATCCACATCCGATGACCGACGACCTCAAGACTGCCGTCGACGATTGCCTCATCCGCTATGGCGGCGAACGTTACGACGAGATCGTCGTGGCTGCGCAGGGCGCCAGGGTGCGTGACCGGACGGGGCGCGAGATCTTGGACTTCACCTCTGGGCAGATGTGCGCCACGGTCGGCCACAGCCATCCCGCCGTCGTCGAGGCGATCAAGGAGAGCGCCGGCCACGCCATCCACCTCTTCTCGGGCATGATTCCGGAGAGCGTCGCGCGGCTCGCCCGCAAGATCGCCGACCTGGTGCCGCGACCGCTGAAACGCTCCCTCTTCGTCAGCACGGGCAGCGAAAGCAACGAGGCGGCCTTGAAGATGGCCAAGCTCGTCACCGGCGGTTTCGAGGTGGTGGCGTTGGGCGGCTCGTGGCATGGCGTGACCGGCGCCGCCGGCGCGGCGTCCTATGCCAGCGACCGCCGCGGGTTCGGGCCGACGTTGCCGGGGATGCACGCGATTCCCGAACCGAACGCCTACCGCTGCCCCATCGAACACTGCCGCGATCGCTGCGACATGACCTGTCTGAAGGTCGGCTTGCAGCTGTTCGACATGCAGTCGGCCGGCGCCCCGGCCGCCCTGATCGCCGAGCCGATCCTGAGCGCGGGCGGCGTGATCGTGCCGCCCGAGGGTTATTTCGACAAGGTGCAGGAGGCCTGCCGGGCGCGCGGTCTACTGCTGATCTTCGACGAAGCGCAGACCGCCTTCGGGCGCATCGGCGCCGCCTTCGCGGCCGGCAAGTTGGGCGTGGTCCCGGATATCATGACGGTTTCGAAAACGCTTGGTGGCGGCATCCCCTTGGCGGCCACCATCACCAGCGACGAGATCGAGGCGAGTGCACACGACAAGGGATTCGCCCACTACACCTCCCATGTGTCCGACCCGCTGCCGGCGGCCGTCGGGCTCGCGGTGATCGAGACCATCGAACGCGAGCGCCTGATCGAACGAGCTCGAGAGATGGGCCAATACATGATGGCCGGCTTGCGCGATCTGCAGCAGCGCTATGAGGCCATCGGCGACCTGCGGGGCGAAGGCCTGCTCGTCGGCGTCGAGCTGGTGACCGATCGGGAGAGCCGCGCGCCGCATCACCTGTTGGGCGCCCGCACGACGGCGCGCTGTCTCGAGCTGGGCCTCAGCATGAATATCCGCCGCCGGCCGGAGCGAGGCTCGGTTTGGCGCATCGCCCCGCCGCTCACGGTCACCCGCCAGGAGATCGACCAGGCGCTTTCGATCCTCGACCGGGCGCTCGGGGAAACTCTCGACGAGCTGGCCCGCGAGGGCAGTGGCGCGCCCTGACGGCGACGGCCTATCTCTCCAGGCAGGCCACCAGTTCGACGTGCTCGGTCCAGGGAAACTGGTCGACCGGAACGAGAGAGGTCAAGCGATAGCCGCCATCGACCAGGATGCGGGCGTCGCGGGCGAAGGTGGCGGGATTGCAGGAGACTGCGATGACGCGCGGCACCCGCGACTGCGCCAGCTCCTCGGCCTGAGCCCCGGCGCCGGCGCGGGGCGGGTCGAAGACCACGCAATCGAAGGGGCTCAATTCGTCGGCCGTGAGGGGCCGGCGGGCGAGGTCGCGCCGCTCGGCCGAGACACGATTGGCGAGTCCGGCCTGGCGCGCGGCGGCCTGCAGGGCCTCAAGCGCCAACCCGTCGCCCTCGGCCGCCGACACACCGGCCTGGGCGGAGAGGCGGAACGTGAAGGTTCCGCAACCGCTGTAGAGATCGGCAACCCGGGTGGCGTCGCCGGGTAAATGGCTCAATACGAGATCCGACAAGGCCTGCTCGCCCGCGCGGCTCGGCTGCAGGAAGCCGCCGGGCGGCGGTGTGACCGCCACCTCGCCGAAGGTCACAACGGGCGCGCGGCGAACGACGATCGGCTCCGGTTGGCTATCCCTTTCCTGCCAGCTCACCCGCGCCAGATCGCTCGCGCCGGCCAAGGCCGCCAGCGCCTCGCGGTCGCGAAGCTCCGGGGCCCGTCGGGCCTGCAGGCAGAGATCGATGCCGGTCTCGGTTTCGCTGACCACCAGGCCCCAGCGCTCATCGGCTCCGACCAAGGGCGCTAGCGCCGCCCGCAACGGGGGGATGAGAGCCAAGAGGCCGGGCGTCAGAATCAGACAGCTTTGCAGATCCTCCACCCGGTGGGAGTCGCGGCCGTAGAACCCCAGGCGCAAGCCCTGACCCTCGGATGATGCGCTCCCTTGGGGCGATTTGCTCCCTTGGCGGGCGCTCAGGACCGCGCGCCGGCGGGTGCCAGGAGGAATTCGCACCATCTCCCCCACGACAGCGGCGGCCAGGCCACGCCGCGCGAGGGCCTGCAATACCTGGCCCCGCTTCCAGGCGGCGTAGGCCCGGTCCTCGAGATGCTGCAGCCCGCAGCCGCCACAAGACCCGAAATGCGGGCACGGCGCCTCGCACCGGCCGGGCCCGGCCTCGATCAGCTCCAGCAGCTCGCCGCGCGAGGCCCCCGCTTGCTCGCCGGATATCTTGACCCGCGCCCGGTCGCCCGGGAGCGTCAGGGCCACGAACAGCAAACGGCCCTCGAGTTCCGTGTAACCGTCGCCGCGGCTGCCGAGTCCCTCGATCGTCACCTCGACCTGGCGGCCGCCGCCCGGCCGTGCCTTTCGTCTCATGCCTTACCTGCCATGGCCCGTCCCACTCCGATTGAGTCTATCTCAGCGAGCGTGCCAGGGGCAGGTTATGAAACCTCGACAGGAGGGATGATCCCGCTTAAGACAAGGCGCCGTTCGGAAGTAGGTCGTAAAAGATCGCAGTCATGCGCCTGATCATGTTTATCCTCAAGTGTGTCGTCGGCCTGCTGGCGAGTCTCGGCTTTCTCATCGTGGCCGCGGTCGTGGTATTCGCGGTTTGGGCCGACGGTGCGCAACCCTGGGCCGCCGCCGAACCCGAGATCCCCGATCTGAGCGTGTTGTCGCTCGATCTGTCGGCCGGGCTCGTGGAGGCGCGCTCCGACAACGCCTTCGCCCAGCTTTCTCACGGCCAAGTGCTCACCCTGCGCGAAGCGGTGGACGCGCTCGAGGCGGCGGGAGAAGATCCACGGGTTCAGGGAGTGATCGCGCGTCTCGGCATCGGCGAACTCGGCATCGCCCAGGTGCAGGAGTTGCGTCAGGCGATCAGCGAGTTTCGTGAGACCGGCAAGGTCACGATCGCCTTCGCGGAAAGCTTTGGCGAAGGCGGCAACGGCACCCTGCACTACTACCTCGCCAGTGCCTTCGGCGAGGTTTGGCTGCAGCCCTCCGGTGGCTTCGACGTAACCGGCCTGGCATTGGAAACGCCGTTCCTGCGCGAAGCGCTGGACAAGATCGGGGTCGTGCCGCGGCTCGGCCAGCGCGAGGAATACAAAGGTGCGATGAACACCTTCACCGACCGCGAGATGCCGGCGCCCCAGCGCGAGAACCTCCAGCAACTCCTGGACTCTTGGCTCGGGCAAGTCGCACGCGACATCGCGGCGTCGCGGGACGGCGACGAGGGCTCCGTGCGGGCGGCGATCGACAGCGCGCCGCATCCGGCGGCCGCGGCGCTCGATCGAGGCCTGGTCGACCGGCTGGGCTATTGGGACGAGGTGAGCGCAGCGGTCATGGCCGAGGCCGGCGAGGGGGCCGAATTCCTGCCGCTGGCGACCTATGTCCAGGCGCACGACCCCCTGCCGACACCTGGGCCGACGGTTGCGCTGATCTATGGCCTGGGCCCGGTGGTGCTGGCCAGCGGCGACGACGGCGGTGTTTTCGGCGATGGCGGGGTCATGGCGTCGGATACCGTGTCGGAAGCCATCGCGACGGCCGTCGAGGATCCGGAGATCGACGCCATCGTGCTGCGGATCGACAGTCCGGGCGGCTCCTATGTGGCATCGGACGTGATCTGGCGCGAGGTGCAACTCGCGAGAGAGGCGGGCAAACCCTTGATCGTCTCGATGAGCAACGTGGCGGCCTCGGGCGGCTATTTCGTCGCCGCGCCCGCGCACAAGATCGTCGCGCTGCCGGGCACGGTCACCGGGTCGATCGGCGTGGTGTCCGGCAAGCTCGTCTTCACCGGTCTGTGGGACAAGTTGGGCATCAACTGGGACGGCGTCGAGGCCGGCGCGGCGGCCGGCTACTGGAGCATGAACCGGGACTTCTCGCCCGAAGAGTGGGCGCGGCTGCAAGCTTCGCTCGACCGCGTATATACCGACTTCACGGGCAAAGTGGCCGATGGCCGGGCGATGGCGCTCGAGGACGTAGCCGCAGCCGCCAAGGGCCAGGTATGGACCGGCGAGGATGCGCGCGCGTTGGGACTGGTCGATGAGCTGGGTGGACTCAAGGCCGCGCTCGCCCTCGCCGCGGAGGCGGCCGGCGCACCGGGCGAGCGCCCGCAGGTGAAAGTGCTGCCGGAGCCGCGCGATCCGTTCCGGGCCCTGATGGAAGATCTGTTCGCCGGGCAAGTCGAGGCGGCACGCTTCCGCACCCTCTTGCGGGACCTCACGCGCCTCGCCGCCACCTTCAGGCCGCTCATGGAGGCGATGGAGATTGGGCCGAGCAGCACCGAGGGTCCGCAATTGCGCGCGCCGGATCTTCCTCCACAGCCTTAATCGAATTCTGCCGTAATCAGGAACTCCCGGTTGCCTTCAGGCCCTTGGATCGGGCTCTCGGTCAGCCCGCGGACGCGCCAGCCGGGCCGTTCGGCCAGCCAGGCGCCGATCTCGTCGCAGATCTCCCGGTGCAGCGCCGGGTCGCGCACCACCCCGCCTCTCTCGACGCGCGCCTTGCCGACCTCGAACTGGGGTTTGATCAGGGCGACGAGCCGCGCGCCCGGCGCGGCCAGCGCGAGCGGCGCCGGAAGAACGGTGCGCAGCCCGATGAAGGAGGTATCGCAGGCGATCAGCGAGACCGGCTCCGGCACCTCGTCGCGGCTCAGGTAACGGGCGTTGGTCTTCTCCAGGACGATGACGCGGTCGTCCTGGCGCAGCTTCCAGGCAAGCTGGCCATGTCCCACGTCGACGGCGTAGACCCGCGCCGCGCCGCGGGCGAGCAGCACGTCGGTGAAGCCTCCGGTGGAGGCGCCGATGTCGAGACAAACCTGGTTCGCGGGGTCGATGGCGAAATGGTCGAGGGCGTGGGCCAGCTTGAGCCCGCCGCGGCCGACCCAGGGGTGGTCCTGGCCCTTGACGGCGAGCGGCGCGTCGGCGGCCAGGCTGAGGCCCGGCTTATCGATCCGCCGGGTGCCGCTATAGACCTGACCCGCCATGATGAGGGCCTGGGCCCGGGTGCGGCTGTCAACGAGCCCGCGCTCTACCAAGAGCTGGTCGGTGCGGGTTTTGGACGACTTGGCCATGGGCCGCAGTGTAGCGCAGCTGGCCGCAATATTCAGACGGGCCGGCCGGAACTTTCATGTTTTTGTAAGTCGCCGCCTGATCTGACGGATAGAGCAGGACTACTTCAAGGCCATCTGGCTAAGATCCGTCATGAGGTGCTGAGCATACCGATTGCAAACAAGGTCCGCTTGCTGATCAAGCGGTCGTTCGGTCGGCGCGCTGCGTAGGACCGCTGTTGCCCCCTTGGTGACCTGTGACGGCCAGAGGTGTTCATTTTTTTGGCCCATGGGCGAATGTGTATTATGGATGTGCTCGCCGACTGCGGCGAAGGTTCAAAGGGGGGCTGTAAAGATGCCATCGGTACAACGATTGGGGGCGGAGTTTCTCGGAACATTCTGGCTGGTGTTCGGAGGATGTGGCTCGGCGGTGCTTGCAGCCGCATTCCCGGAGGTCGGAATAGGTCTGCTCGGCGTCTCCCTGGCCTTCGGCCTCACCGTGCTGACCATGGCCTATGCGGTCGGCCATATCTCCGGCGGCCATTTCAATCCAGCGGTGACCCTGGGGCTGTGGGTTGGCGGCCGCTTTCCGGCCGGCGAGATCCTGCCCTACTGGGTGGTCCAGGTGATCGGCGCCATCTCTGCGGCGGCAGTGCTCTACCTCATCGCCTCGGGCCAGCCCGAGTTCTCGTTGTCGAGCGGTTTCGCTGCCAACGGGTTCGGTGAAAACTCGCCAGGCGGTTACTCGATAACCGCCGCCCTGATGGCCGAAATCGTGCTCACCTTCTTCTTCCTTCTGATCATCATGGGGGTGACCGACAAGCGCGCGCCGGCCGGCTTCGCGCCCCTGGCCATCGGCTTGGCGCTGACCCTGATCCACCTGATCTCGATCCCGGTGACCAACACTTCGGTCAACCCGGCGCGATCGACCGGTCAAGCCCTGTTCGTCGGCGATTGGGCCCTGGCGCAGCTATGGCTTTTTTGGGTGGCGCCGTTGATTGGTGGTGCCATCGGAGGTTTGGCCTATCGTTGGCTTGCCAGGGAAAAAGATTGAATTTGGCGATCTTGTCTATGTTGCCGTCTGGCTATTTTCGGCCCTAGCAGTCAGGAATCGACTTCGTCTGCAATGAGGTCCAAGACCGGACCTTCTGGAGACTGGTCTCGAACGAACGGTTCCCAGCGTTTCGAGACCGCCGAAATCCGACCTTGTCCGGTAGCTCAAATCTGAGCTTTAGCCAGTATTCATGAGGCCTCGCCCCCTCAGGCGCGGGCTTCGCTTTCGAGCTCTTCGCGGCCGAGGGCGGCGAGCGCCGCGGCCACGATGCCGGGCGCATCCAACTTCGCCATCGCTATCTGATCGGCCGGTTTGCCGTGGTCGATGAAGACGTCCGGCAGCGTGAGGGGGCGGAACTTGAGGCCGCGGTCGAACAGGCCGCGCTTGGCCAGCAGTTGCATCACCTGGGTTGCGAAGCCGCCGATGGCGCCCTCCTCCACGGTCAACAGGACCTCGTGCTCCTTGGCCAGGCGGCACACCAGATCCTCGTCCAGAGGCTTGGCGAAGCGGGCGTCGGCCACGGTCGTCGGGAGGCCCCGCGCCGCCAGCTCTTCGGCCGCCTTGAGGCCATCGTGCAGGCGTGTGCCATAACAGAGGATCGCCACCGTGCTGCCCTCGGTGAGGATTCGCCCCTTGCCGATCTCCAGCGCCGTGCCGCGCTCGGGCAGCTCGAGGCCGAGGGATTCGCCGCGCGGATAGCGCAGACCCGAGGGCCGGTCGTCGATCGCCACCTGGGTCGCGACCATGTCCATCAGCTCGGCCTCGTCGGCCGCCGCCATCAGCACGAAGCCGGGCAGGCAGCCGAGATAGGTGATGTCGTAGCTGCCCTGGTGGGTCACCCCGTCGGCCCCCACCATGCCGGCCCGGTCCATGGCGAAGCGCACCGGCAGGCTTTGGATCGCCACGTCGTGGACCACCTGATCGTAGGCCCGCTGAAGGAAGGTCGAATAGATCGCGGCGAATGGCTTGAAGCCCTCGCAGGCCAGTCCGGCGCAGAAGGTGACCGCATGCTGCTCGGCGATGCCGACGTCGAAACAGCGATCGGGGAACCGCTCGGCGAACTTGTTGAGGCCGGTGCCCGACGGCATGGCGGCGGTGACCGCGACGATCTTGTCGTCCTGCTCGGCCTCGGCGATCAGCGCCTTGGCGAAGACGTTCTGATAGGTCGGCGCCTTGGGCGCCGGCTTGGCCTGCTCGCCCGTGACCACGTCGAACTTGGCGACGCCGTGATACTTGTCCGCCGAAGTCTCCGCCGGCGCATAGCCCTTGCCCTTCTGGGTCACGCAATGAATCAGCACCGGGCCGTCGAAATCGGTGTCGCGCACGTTCTTCAGCACCGGCAGGAGGTGATCGAGATTGTGGCCGTCGATCGGGCCGACGTAGAAGAAGCCGAGTTCCTCGAACAGCGTGCCGCCGGTGAACATGCCGCGGGCGTATTCCTCGGCCCGCTTGGCCGCTTGCTCCAGCGGCCGGGGGAATCGGCTTGCCACCTCCTTGGCCAGGTGGCGCATGGAGGCATAGGGCTTGGAGGAGATGAGCCGCGAAAGATAGGCGCTCATGGCACCCACCGGCGGCGCGATCGACATATCGTTGTCGTTGAGGATGACGATCAGCCGGCTGTTCATGGCGCCGGCGTTGTTCATCGCCTCATAGGCCATGCCGGCGCTCATGGCGCCATCGCCGATTACTGCGATGACGTGGTTCTTGTCGCCGAGAAAATCCCGCCCGACGGCAAAGCCCAGGCTGGCGGAGATCGAGGTCGAGCTGTGGGCCGCACCGAAGGAGTCGTATTCGCTCTCCTTACGGTTGGTGAAGCCAGACAGCCCGCCGCCCTGGCGCAGTGTCTCTATGCGGTCGCGGCGGCCGGTAAGGATCTTGTGCGGATAGCACTGGTGACTGACGTCCCAGACCAGGCGGTCGCGCGGCGTTTCGAACACGTAATGCAGGGCCGTGGTCAACTCGACCACCCCGAGGCCCGCGCCCAGATGGCCGCCGGTCACCGAGACCACGTCGATCAGTTCCTGACGCAGCTCGTCGGCGAACTGGCGCAGGTCCTTTTCGTCGAGCTGACGCAAATCTGCCGGCTCTTGGACTTGGTCCAGCAGCGGTGTCCGACTGTTGTGCCCAATCTGACTCACATCGACCCTCCCAGCACCGGCGGAACGCGACCCCGGCCCATCCGCACGCGGTTTTAGTGTTGCGTCAGGACCGCCGCGCAAGAACGAATCTTGCGGTCGCCCGAAGAAGAGACCCCTTTTCGCCGAAGATTTCAAGCCGCGCGCACGCGTCGTTGACAATGCGCGAGGCCTCGGCGCGCGCTCCCTCTATCCCCAACTGGCCCACGAATGTGGCTTTTCCAAGGGCCTCATCCTGCCCGGTAGGCTTGCCGAGGTCCTCGGCGCTGCCTTCGGCGTCGAGTAGATCGTCGACGATTTGAAACGCCAGTCCCAGATCTCCGGCAAAGCCAAGCAGCGCATCGCTCGCGGCCGCCTCGGCTTGGCCGAGGATCGCCCCCGCCTCGCAGGCAAAGGTGAAGAGGGCGCCAGTCTTCATGCTTTGCAGGTGCTTGATGCCGTCGAGATCGAGCGCGGCGCGCTCCGGCGAGATATCGATCATCTGACCGCCGACCATGCCGTCGGAACCGGCGGCCCGGGCCAGGGCCGCGACCAGCGCTGAGCGCACGGCGGCGTCGGGATGGGTGTCCGGGTCGGCCAAGACGCCGAAAGCGCGGGTGAGCAGGCCGTCGCCGGCGAGGATCGCGGTCGCCTCGTCGAAAGCCTTGTGGGCGCTCGCCCGGCCGTGGCGCAGGTCGCTGTTGTCCATGGCCGGCAGATCGTCATGAACGAGGCTGTAGCAATGAACCATCTCGAGTGCCGCGCCGGCGCGCAGAGCGCTGGCCTGCGGCACCTGGAAGAGGCGCGCGCTCTGCAAGACGAGGAAAGGCCGCAAACGCTTGCCGCCGCCGAGGCTGGCATAGCGCATGGCTTCGAGGACGCGGCCTTCCGGGCCCGCGACGGGCGCCAAAAGCCGGTCGAGCTCGGCCGTCACGGCCGCGGCCGCGTCGCTCAAGGCCTGCCTGAGGTCGAGCCGTGGGTCGGGTCGAGGGTCGGACGGTGGGCCGCTCACTCGAGATCCAGGTCCTCGGAGCCGACGCTACCGTCGGCGCCAAGGCTGATTTTCGCGATCTTCTGCTCGGCGTCGCGCAGCTTGGCCTCGCAGTGCTGCTTCAGGAGGGCACCGCGCTGATAGGCCTCGATCGCCTGGTCCAGCTCGCCTTGGCCCTGCTCCAAGCGCTCGACGATCTCTTTCAGCTCGTCGAGGGCCTGTTCGAAGCTCATCTTGCGGATGTCCGAGGGAATGTTGGGCTCGGCCATGTCTTTTCCTTTGCTGGGATGCTTCAGGGCGCCATCAGGGCCTGCACGTGAGCCGCCGCGCTGGACGCCAGGGCGGAGAGATCGTAGCCGCCTTCGAGCGTCGAGACGAGCCGCCCGGAGCAGCAGTCCTCGGCCACGCGCCTGACCTCCGTGGTCGCCCAGGCGTAGTCCTCGTCCTGGAACCTGAGCTGAGCCAGAGGATCGGCCTGATGGGCGTCGAAACCGGCCGAGACGAGCAGGAACTCCGGTGCGAACTTGCGGACCGCCGGCAACAGCCCCTCGCCCATGGCCGCCCGGAATTCCTGGGAGCCCGCCATGGGCGGAAGCGGGAAGTTCACGATGTTGCCGGAGGCGCCGCGTTCGCCGCGCGACCCGGTGCCCGGATAGAGCGGCATCTGGTGGGTCGAGCCGAAGAAGAGGTCGGATTCGTCCCAGAACATGGCCTGGGTCCCGTTGCCGTGGTGGACGTCGAAATCGACCACGGCCACGCGCTTCAGGCCGTGGGCCGCACGCGCCTGGGCGGCGCCGACGGCGACATTGTTGAACAGGCAGAAGCCCATGGCGCGTTCCGGCTCGGCGTGGTGGCCGGGCGGCCGCACCGCGCAGAAGGCATTGTCGGCCTCGCCGGCCATGACCGCGTCCACCGCGGCGCAAAGGGCGCCCGCCGCCCTCAGCGCCGCTTCGCCCGAGCCCGGCGAGACGATGGTGTCCATGTCGAGGCCGTGATAGCCCTCGGATGGGATCGATTCGAGAATACGGTCGACGAAGGACCGGGGGTGTACGCGGGCGATCTGCTCGCGCTCGGCGCGCGGCGCCTCGCGCCGTTCGAGCGCCGCGAAGGCCTCGGCGTCCAAGGCCGCCAGGACCGATTCCAGCCGCGCCGGGCGTTCGGGGTGCCCGCCGCCCGGGTCGTGCTCGAGGCACGCCGGATGAGTATAAAGTATTGTGGTCATGAGACGCTCCACACCCGCCTTTAATTCCTACCCCTGGAAGGGATGTTTGCCATAGCGGCCTGCGTATTAAAAGGGATCGGGTCACTCAATGGTCGGCCGCAACCTCACGCGGCTGTGATTGTTGCTGACTGGCCGCTGCCCCTAAGTCTATGTGAGCATTGACTTAGATTCCGCAGCCAGCCAATAGTCACCCAGGCAATCGTCACCCAGCCAATAGTCATTGGGCGGACGGCGGGAAGCGCAAGCGGGACTAATCGCGAAATCGGAGGCGCGCGATCTTGGATTGCCGCAATATCTTGAGTCCCTGGGGCGCAGGCAGCGCCAGGGGGGCGTTTGTTCTGGCGCTGCTCCAATCAGTGGTCCACGTCACGAACGTAAAGGCGCAGCAGGATAGCGCCCTGGTGCGCGTCGACCGGGTGACGACCCAGCCGCTGTCCCAGACCGTGCCGGTTCTCGGGCGCCTGGTGCCGCGCCAGGCCGGCTCGGTGTCTTCGCGCGTGGAGGCGCCGATCGAAGCCTTTCAGGTCGAAGTCGGCGACCGGGTTCGCTCCGGCGAGGTGATCGCACGGCTCAACCCGGACCGTCTGGTTGCCTTGCGCGATCAGGCCGCGGGCAGGCTCAGCGAATCGCGCGCCAAAAAGTCGACCGTCCAGGCTCAACTCAAGCTGGCGCGCCAGGATCTGGACCGTCTCGAAGGCCTCAAGGCCTCCGCCGCCTTCAGCCAGGCCCGCTACGACGACGCCGAGCAGAATGTCGCGATTTCCCGGGCCCAGGTCGCCGAAGCGGAGGCCGCGATGGTCACGGCGGCGGCCGAGCTGGAGCTGGCGGAAATCGACGTGGCCGACACGGAGATCTTGGCGCCTTACGACGGGGTGGTAATTCAGCGCATGAGCGAAGCGGGCGCCTACGTCAACGTGGGGGATTCCCTGGTCCGTCTGATCGCCGATGGGTCCCTGGAGATCGAGGCGGACGTGCCCTACAAGCGCATTGTGGGACTCATTCCGGGGGCTACGGTTGATCTGACTCTTGACGACGGCAGCCCGCACGAAGCCTTAGTGCGGGCCATCGTGCCCGAGGAAAATCCGCTGACGCGAACCCGCGCGGTACGATTCGTACCCGACTTCGGCCATACCGAGAGCCCCCTGGCCGCCGACCAGAGCGTGACCGTTTGGGTTCCCGTCGGTGCGCCGAGGACGGTGCTGACGGTCCACAAGGACGCGATTATTGCGCAAAACGATACGACCATGGTCTTCGTCACCAAGGGGGATGTGGCGGAGCCGCGTGAGATCACCCTCGGCGAAGCGGTCGGGAGCCGCTATGAGGTGCTGACCGGCCTCGAAGAGGGCGACATGGTTGTCGTACGCGGCAACGAGCGCTTACGTCCGGGCGACAAGGTGCGCATCGACGGGGCTTCTTGATGAACCTCATCCGCACCGCCATCGAACGGCCAATCGCCGTGGTCGCGGCCGTGCTCATGGTGGTGATGTTCGGCCTGGTGGCGCTCGAAAACATCCCGATTCAGCTGGCGCCGGACGTCAATCGCCCGGTCATCACGGTCAAGACCAATTGGCCAGGGGCAGCGCCGGCCGAGGTCGAGCGCGAGATCACCAATCGCCAGGAAGAAGAGATGGCGGGCCTCGAGGGCCTGCGGGAGATCACCAGTAGTGCCCAACAAGGCCGCAGCCGCATCACGCTCACATTCGGTGTCGGCGCGAACATGGATCGGGCTTTGCTGCTGGTGGCGAACCGTCTCGACCGGGTGACCGGCTATCCCGACGAGGCCGACGAGCCGACCCTGGACACGGCCGGCAGCGAGGACAATCCGATCGCCTGGTTCATCGTTCGCCGCGCCGAGGGCAACGACCGGCCGGTGCACGAATTCGGCGATTTCGTCGAGGATGTCATCAAAGATCGAATCGAGCGGGTCGCGGGCGTTAGCCGGGTCAATGTGTTCGGCGGCAGCGAGCAGGAGATCCACGTCACGGTGGAACCCCAGCTGCTCGCCCGCTACAGCCTCACGGTCAGCGGCGTGACCCAGGCGATACGGTCGGCCAACGCTTCGATATCCGCAGGCGACATAGACGAGGGCAAGCGCCGATATGTCGTCCGCACCGAAGGGGAGCTCAACAGGCTCGAGGAAATCCGCAAGGTTGTCCTCAGGTCCTCCAACGATCCTGCGACTGGGCGCCTGGCGCGGGTCACAGTGGACGATGTGGCCGAGGTGACCTTCGGCTACAAGGAGCCGACCTCTTCCATCCGTATCCTGGGCCAGCCGGCGATGGCCTTCAACGCCGTGCGGGAGACCGGCGCCAACGTGATCCAGACCATGAGAGGGATCGCCGAGGCGGTCGATGAGCTCAACGCAGCGACCGTGCCGGCAGCCGGCCTTAACCTGAAGCAAGTTTACAACGAGACGGTCTATATCGAATCGGCCATTGCGCTGGTGCGTCAGAACATCTGGATCGGCGGCTCCATGGCCGCGCTCATCCTGCTGCTGTTCCTGCGCTCGCTGCGCGCCACCTTGGTCATCTCGATCGCGATTCCGGTCTCGGTGATCGGCGCCTTCGTCGCCATGGCGGCCCTCGGCCGCTCCATCAACGTGATCTCGCTGGCCGGTTTGGCGTTTGCCGTGGGCATGGTGGTCGACGCCGCCATCGTCGTGCTCGAGAACATCTACCGGCTGCGCGAGGAGGGCCGGCCGATCCGGGAAGCGGCTTACGAGGGCGCCCGCCAGGTTTGGGGTGCGGTGCTGGTCTCGGCCCTGACCACGGTGATGGTGTTCATTCCGATCCTGGTGATGAAGCTCGAGGTCGGGCAGCTGTTCCGAGACATCGCGGTCGCCATCTCGGTCTCGGTGATTCTGTCCCTCGTTGTGTCGATCACGGTGATCCCGGCACTCGCCCGATTCCTGTGGGGCGGGCGCAAGGCCGATGCCACGAACACGCCAGGCAAGATCCCGCGGCGCTTGCCGTTACCCGGTGTGGACGCGTTGGCGCGTTCCTTCGTGCGTGCGGTCATGGCTTTCGCCAGAAGCGTCGTGCGCAACCGCATATTGGCGTTTGGCATCGTCGTGCTGGTGATCACCGCCACATCTCTTTCGGCCATCCGCTACCTGCCCGAGCTCGAATATCTTCCGGAAGGCAATCGAAACTTGGTGTTCGGCCACATCATTCCGCCGCCCGGCTACAACCTGGCGACCATGACCGAGATCGCGGAGGGGATCGAGTCCGAGATCCGGCCCCATTGGTCCATGGTATCCGGGCCGGAGTCGGCACCGGGCGAACCGCCCAAGATTCAAAGGTTCTTTTTCGTGGCGACCCGCTCCAGCACATTCCTCGGCGCGATCTCCGAGGAACCGCAAAGGGCGGCCGAATTGATCGAGGTGCTGCGCGGACCGGCGTTCCGAGAGCCGGGAACGTTCGGTTTCATCAGCCAGCCGTCGGTATTCGGGCGGGGCATCGGTGGCGGGCGGAAAATCGAGCTCGATGTCTCGGGCAATGACCTGCCCGAAATTCTGGAGATCGCCGGTCGAGCGGTGGGCAAGATCGTGAGAGTCATGCCATTCGAGGAAGGCAACCAGCTTCGTCCAAGACCAGGGCTCGAGTTGGGTGCGCCGGAGGTGCGGGTGTTTCCCGATCGCACACGCCTGGCCGACAACGGCGTCACTGCGCGCGAATTGGGCGAGTCCCTCGACGCCTTCAACGACGGGCTGCGGATGGCTGAAGTGACCATCGGCAGCAGCCGCATGGACCTCATGCTGCGGGGCCCCACGCACAATGTGACCGAGACTCAGGGCATCGCTAATCTGCCAATCGTGACCTCTTCGGGCATGATCATACCGGCCAGTTCCCTGGCAGACATTGTTCTTACCTCGGGTCCAACCGAGATTCGCCACCGCGAAAGATTGCGCACGGTGACCCTGGAGATCAGACCGGCGCCGAATGTTCCCTTGGAAACGGCCATCGCGACCCTGCGATCCGAGGTCATCGACCCACTCCGGCTGGAAGGTCTACCGAGCGGCGTTCAACTGCGGCTTTCGGGCACGGCGAAGAAGCTGGACCAGACTTTTCAGGCCATGAAATGGGACCTGCTGCTGGCCTTGGCCATCGTCTATCTTGTGATGGCGGTGCTGTTCGAAAGTTTCATCTATCCCGTGATCATTCTGCTTTCGGTGCCGCTCGCGGCGGCCGGCGGCGTGGCCGGGCTGGTGATTCTCAACAACTATCAATTCCAGCCGCTGGACATGCTGACCTTGCTCGGCTTCGTGATCCTGATCGGCATCGTGGTCAACAACGCGATCCTGCTGGTCCATCAGACGCTGTTCCATATCCGTGAAGGCGGCATGGCGCCTGACGCGGCGATCCTGGCGGCGACCCGCGACCGCATCCGGCCGATCTTCATGTCGACCCTCACCAGCGTCGTCGGCATGTTGCCGCTGGTGCTGTTTCCCGGCGCGGGGTCCGAGCTCTACCGCGGCCTGGGCTCTGTCGTGGTGGGCGGCCTGTCGCTGTCGGCGGTGCTCACGCTCCTCATCATTCCGCCCATGCTTTCACTGCTGGTCGGCTCTCTCGAGAAGAGCGGCAAGAGCGATGCGAGCGAGACGCTCGGACAAGATCAGCGGCTGCCCGCGCCGGGCGAGTAGCCGCGATCCGCCGCTACAGGTCTTTCGCCGAGTCCGTCATGAGGCGCAGGCCGGCAGCGAATAGCGCCGCCCAGCCGGCGAGAAACGCCAGGCCGCCAACGGGCACGACGGCGCCCAGACCGGTCACGCCGGCAAGCGCCATGAGGAAGAGCCCGCCCGAAAACAATACGATCCCGGCAAGGAAGCACCAGCCGGCCACCGCGAGCCAGCGCCGGGCCGCGCCTTCGGCCCGGCCGAACAGCACGGCCACGGCCAGGAGAGCCAGCGCGTGTGCCATCTGGTATTGGGCGCCGGTATCGACCCATTGGCGCGCACTTTGCCAAGCTTCGCCATTCAGGCCGTGAGCCGCAAAGGCGCCCAGCGCCACCGCCATGAAACCGTTGACCGCCCCTACGCAGAGCCAAAGGCGCATGACCGACCCTTCCCCGTTCAGATGCTTTTCCGCTTCGCTAGGCCTCTGCCCCTGCCCTCTGCCCCTGCCCTCTCCCCCTCCCGGCCATCCAATGCCATTGTACGCTGTGGGCGCGCGAAGCGCGGGAGTGCGAAGCACTCGGGCTGCGCCCGCGCACCGGGAGGGGGAGAGGGCAGGTACCGCTGCGTTAAATCCCGTGCCACTGACCACGGCGCTGTAGGACCGCCTTCAGCAGGCTCGGGCGGCCCGACATGATCCCGTCAACGCCCAGGTCGAGCAAGCGTTCCATCTCCGCTTCCCGATCGATGGTCCAGACGTGGACCTGCAGGCCGTGCCGTGCGGCCGCCTTCAGGAACGGTCGGTCCACCACGCGCAGTCCGTAATGATGGGTGGCGACCTGGGCCGCGCCCTCGACGAACTCGCCGCCCGCCGGCAGTCCGAGACTTGCCAGGCGCAACCGGGTTACGCCGAGCGGCCCCAGCGACGTGCACAGCTTCGGCCCCAGTAGCTGCCGGGAGCGACGCACCCGCGCGCCCGAAAAAGAGCCGATGCAGACTCGCTCCAGGGCACCGGCGCGACGCACGGCCTCTACCAAGGGTTCAACGGCCTGGTCGCTCTTGGGCTCGAGGTTGACCCGCAGATCGGACCAAGCGCCCAGAAGATCGCCCAGCCGCACCAGCGGTTCCCGGCCCGCGATGCGCGCCCGGCGCACGTCGTCCCAGGACAAATCCGCGATCTTGCCGCCGCTATCCGTCAAGGCGTCCAGGGAGGCATCGTGGAACAGCACCGGCACGCCGTCGCGGGTCGCCTGCACATCGGTCTCTACATAGCGGTAGCCCAGGCCGACGGCATGGGCGAAGGCCGCCATGGAATTTTCCGGCTGCTCCTTGCCGCCGCCGCGATGGGCGAAGGCGGTCGGCCCGGGGTGATCGAGAAACGGGAAGCGTGCGCCACGCATATCCGATCGGCGAATGTCCATCACGCCAATCGGCGCGCCTGCATCAGCCCGCGCACGGAGTTTCCGAGATAGATCCGCTCGGCGGTCTCCAGGTCCGCCAGGGTCAGCACCCGCTCTTCCACCGTCAGGCTCGAATTCTCGATCATGTCCCGCCGTAAGGTACCCGCCAGCAGGCCGCAGTGCACCGGCGGCGTGAGCAAGGCGCCGTCGCGCTCGATGAACAGATTGGTCCGGCTGCCCTCGGTTACTTCGTCGCGCTCGTTCAGGAACACCACCTCACCGCACCCGGTCGCCTTTCGATGGCGCTCGAATTCGCGATCATAAAGATCCCGGCGTGTCGTCTTGTGATACGTGAAGGGATCGCCGCTCTGAACGCGCTCGCCGGAGATCAGGAAGGTCAGGACATGGTCCGCCTCGGGGATATCCATCGGCCGGGATTCGAGGGCGATCGCGCCGTCCTCGTCTAGCAGCAAGCGCACCCGCATAGCCGAATCGGCGGCAAAGCGCTCGGCCTCCCGCGACAACTGTTCGCGGACGGCCTTGGCATCGCAGGGATAGCCGAAGTAGGCGGCCGAACCGGTGAGCCGGTCCAGGTGACGGTCCATTAGATAGTAGCCGCGATCGCCTTCCCACCGCAGGGTCTCGATGAGCCGGAACGGCAGCCGCTCGTCGGTAAGGAAGCGCGCCTTGAGGAGGCATTCCTCCCATTCCACCAGCAGATCGGAGTCCTGGACGATGCCGCTTCCCACCCCCAATTGGCCGCCGCCCCGGCCGTCGAGAAACACCGTACGGATCGCCACGTTGAAAAGCGCATCGCCGCCTGGCGCCAGCATGCCGATGGCGCCCGTGTAAACGCCCCGTGCGGCCGGCTCGAGCTCGCGAATGATCTCCATGGCGCGCACCTTGGGCGCGCCGGTGATCGATCCGCAGGGAAAGAGACCGCGGGCGATTTCCGGGAGGCCCACGTCGGCGCGCAGCTTGGCGGTAATGCCGGAGGTCATCTGATGCAAGGTGGGATAGCTTTCCACCGTGAAGAGATCGGTGACCTCGACCGAGCCGATCTCGGCGACCCGGCCGAGATCGTTGCGCAGCAGGTCGACGATCATCAGGTTTTCGGCCCGGGACTTAAGGTCGCTGCAGAGCCATTCGCCCAACGCCGCATCCTCCTCCGGGCTCGCGCCGCGTGCGGCGGTTCCCTTCATGGGCCGCGCCTCGGCCCTGCCGTCCTCGACCCGGAGGAACAATTCCGGCGAGAGCGAAAGAACCTGAAAGTCCGGCGCGACAACGAGCGCCCCGTGCGCCACCCGCTGCCGCCGCCGCAGGGCCTGGTAGAACGCCACGGGATCGCCGGTGAAGTCGAACAGGCCTTTCAGGGTGAGGTTGATCTGATAGACGTCGCCGGCGGAGATGTACTCCTTCACACGGCGGGCGGCCGCCAGATAAGCCTCCTGGCTAAGCGACCAGTGAAGGTCCTGGAGCTGGTAGCCGCCCGACCTTCGCGCCTCGAGCCAGCGTCCCGCGGCGGTAGGATCGAGCTCGCGCGGGGTATCGAACAAGCCGAACCAGAGCAGCGGCTGCGAACGGTCAACCGGAAGCAGCGGCGCGAGCTTGGGCTCCATCAGATAACCCAGCTCGTAGGACAGATATCCGGCACAGTAGAGGCCCTCGGCTGCAGCCGCCGCAAGCCGGACCAAGGCTGCCTCGACCTCTTCCGGCCGCTCGCAACGCACCACGTCCATGGGCCGTTCGAAGAGCCAACAGCGGCCGTTGCGCCCCAAGCTGTCGTCGAGCAGCACGAAGGTTTCGCGCTCGCCACCGCCCGCCGCATCGCTGCCTTTGGACCTGTCGCTCATGGCCTGTCCCGTGGCCCGCCATACCGCTGCAACGCCGATCCCTGCCTGGCATACCCGTTCAGCCGCAAGGCCACAGGGATTGCCTACCACCTCTGAGATTGCGCCGAAAGCGCTTTGCCCGGTCGCGGCACGGCCTGAGACCGCAGATTGCATGAAGCCTGGGCCGATCGATAAACCGGCGTAAGAGTGGCCAGTATCGGGAAAAAATCGTTATGGTTGTAATTTCATAAAATAATGCCCTAATTGATTGCGAAGCACCCACCAGATGGGCTAATGATGAAGGACGAGAAGGAGCACACTGCATCCATGCCTAGAACATCAAAAGCCACTGTCGAGAAAGCCCGCGCCATCGATCGGCTGGTCGGCGGGCAACTACGCAAGCGCCGGATCGAACTCGGCCTCACTCAACTGAGCGTGGCCGAGGCGATCGGCGTGACTTTTCAGCAGATCCAGAAGTACGAACGTGGCAGCAACCGGGTCGTAGCGAGCCGGCTCTACGATCTTGCCAACACCCTCGAGGTTCCCCTGGAGTATTTCTTTGCCGAGGCGCAACAAGACGCGTCGGCCGGCACCGAAGCGGATGACCCTGCCGACGACACCTATCCCTCGCCGAAAGAAACGCGCAGCCTGATCAATGCCTATTACGAAATCGCGGATCCGGCCCTCAGGAAGAAGTTGATAGATCTTGTAAGATCGGTCTCCGCAAGCAAATCATAAGGCTCACAGTTCCGGCCCCTTTGAATTGGTTGCGAAGAGATGAGCCTGCCCGCTCGCCACCGCCCCGGTGGAATCGTGGTATTGATAGAGGCGACACCACGCGCCCGGCGCTTGCTGGAAGTTTTGGGGTGAGCGCGGTTCAGTCACAGACGAAGGCGGTGGCGGCGGCATTCGATCGCCACCTGATCGCCACGCCCGCGGAGGTTGCCCGGTCCCTCGCCCGGTTGGCGGAGGAAGACGCCGCGGCCCTCGATCTCTTGTCCCCGCAGTGTTGCGCCGACCTGCTGGCGGCCAGCGCCGAACTTTCCTACCGCGAAGCCAGGCCGGTGATCGGAGAGGGCGAGCGGGAGGTCCATCAGGATTTCGAGATCTGCATGCCGGTGCCGGACGGGAGCCCCTTTCACGATTGCCGGGATGCGCTGGAGCGTCTCCTCGCCCGCGCTCTGAAAGTCATGCCGACGCCGCCCCTCACCGCCCCGCCGCGTCTCAACGACCTGGTGGTGCAGCGCTATCCGGCGGGCTCGCGGGGAATTACCGCGCACCGAGATCACCTCTGCTACCGCGACCTGGTCGCCATCGTCACTCTGGCCGGCCAAGCGCGCTTCTTCGTCAGCACGGACCGCTCCGGCGAGAACGCCCGCGAGGTATCGATCCCACCAGGCAGCGTGTTGCTGATGCGCGCACCGGGCTTCGCCGGCCGCGACGACCGGCCGTTCCACTTCCTGAACGACGTCGGCGAGGAGCGGGTTTGCCTCGGCCTGCGCCACGATGTGAGGACGGAGGCCGGCTCCGGGTGACCGCCCCGGAGCGATCCGCCATGCGCACCGATGACTTCGATTTCGAGCTGCCGCCGGAGCTGATTGCCCAGCACCCGGCCGCGCCGCGTGATGCCGCGCGGCTGTTGGTGGTCGGCGAGACCTTGCAGGACAAGACCGTGCGCGACCTGCCGGACCTGCTGCGGTCCGGCGACCTGCTGGTGGTGAACGATACGCGGGTGTTGCCGACCCGCCTTTCCGGCCGGCGCGGCGAAGCCAAGATCGAAGCGACCCTGCACAAGGCCGAGGGGCCGGGTGTGTGGCGGGCCTTCGCGCGGCCCGCGCGCAGGCTGCGGCCCGGCGACGAGATCGTCTTCGCGCCGGACTTCTCGGCGGCCGTCCGGTCCAAGGGCGATGCCGGCGAGGTCGTATTGGATTTCGCCTGCGGCGAGGCCGACCTCCTCGCCCGCCTGCAGCGCCACGGCGCCATGCCGCTGCCGCCCTATATCAAACGCGAACTCAATCGCTGCGGCCCCGACCCACGCGACCGGGACGACTACCAGACGATCTTTGCCGCGCAGCCGGGCGCCGGCGCCGCGCCGACGGCCGGGCTCCACTTCACGCCCGAGCTTCTCGCCAGCCTGGACCGGCGCGGAATCTCGCGGGTCGCCGTCACTTTGCATGTCGGCGCCGGCACCTTCCTGCCGGTGAAGAGCGAAGACCCGCGCGACCACGTGATGCACGGCGAGGTCGGCGAGATCACGGGCGACGCCGCCCGCCAGATCAACGACGTCCGTGGGGCGGGCGGGCGCATCGTCGCCGTGGGCAGCACGGCCCTCCGCCTGCTCGAAACCGCCCGCGGCAGCGACGGCCGGATCGCGCCTTTCGCCGGCGACACCGACCTCTTCCTTCTGCCCGGCGACCGGATCCGCGCGGCGGACCTGTTGCTCACCAACTTTCATCTGCCGCGCTCCACCCTCTTCATGCTGGTCTGCGCGTTCGCCGGCCAAGAGCGCATGACATCGGCCTACGCCCACGCCATCGCCGCCGGGTATCGATTTTTCTCCTATGGCGATGCCTGCCTCATTTATGGCAAAGGTTTCGGATGAGCGAGGCGGTCTTTGGATATGAGCTCTTGGCCGAGGACGGCGGGGCGCGGCGCGGGCGCCTCAACACGGCCCATGGGCAAATCGATACGCCGGCCTTCATGCCGGTCGGCACGGCCGCCACGGTCAAGGGCCTCCTGCCGGAACAGGTGGCGGCGACGGGCGCGCAGATCCTGCTGGCCAACACCTATCACCTCATGCTGCGTCCCGGCGCCGAGCGGGTCGCGGCGCTGGGCGGGTTGCACCGCTTCATGAACTGGCCGGGGCCGATCCTGACGGACTCCGGCGGCTATCAGGTGATGTCCCTCGCGGACTTGCGGCAGATCACCGAAGAGGGCGTCACCTTCAAGTCGCACATCGACGGCACCCGCCACGAGCTGACACCCGAGCGGGCGGTCGAGATCCAGGACCTGCTGGACGCCGACGTGACCATGGTGCTGGACGAATGCACACCCTTTCCCGTCGAGCGGGATCTGGCGGCCCAGTCCATGGAGCGCTCCATGCGTTGGGCGGAGCGCTGCAAGACGGCCTTCCGGGCGCGGCCGGGTTACGCCCTCTTCGGCATCGTGCAAGGCAGCGTCGTGCCCGAGCTCCGGCTGGCCTCGGCCGAGGCCCTGACCGGCATCGGCTTCGACGGCTACGCCATCGGCGGGCTCGCGGTCGGCGAAGGCCAGGAGACCATGCTGGAGATGGCGGCGCTCTGCAGCGAGGCCCTGCCCGCCGACAAGCCGCGATACCTGATGGGCGTCGGCAAGCCGGCGGATCTCGTGGCCGCCGTCAGGCGCGGCATCGACCTGTTCGACTGCGTCCTGCCGACCCGCTCGGGACGCACCGCCCAGGCCTTCACCCGGCGCGGCGCCCTCAACCTGCGCAACGCCCGGCACCAGAGCGATCCACGGCCGATCGACGCCGATTGCGCCTGCCCGGCCTGCAAGGACTACGCCCGCGCTTACGTCCATCACCTGTTCCGCTGCGGCGAGATGCTCGGTCCGGTCCTTTTGAGCACGCACAACCTGCACTATTATCAGGCGCTCATGGCCGACCTGCGGGCGGCGATCGCCGAAGGGCGGCTGGACGAGATGGCGGACGATTTCGCAACGACACAGGCCGAAGGCGATCTGCCGGCCTTGGACTGAGATCGGCGCTGATGCGATGGTTTGGGATCTGACTGTGGCTACTGGACAGACATGAAGCTCAAAGCTCTAGGCAAGACGGGGAAGGCCTTGCTTGTCATCCCGCTCATCCTGCTGCTCGGCCTGGTGATGCTGGACCCGAAGCGCGCGGGCGACACGCACTACACCACCATGAGCGACCTTCTGGTGCAGGAAACCAACAAGGGCACCAGGACGCAGATCATGGCCACGCTTGAGTCCGGCCGGAAAGTGGTAGTCTACGGCACGTCGCAATTCCGCGAGGGCGCAGAGATCACATTGCAAGAATATGTGACGCTGGTGTTGGGCCGGCACAGTTATCACTTCGTGGCGTTCGAAGAGTAAGACCGGCATCCGGTTCGCCCGACGGACCGGGACGAAAGGAGCCTGCCATGGCCACGACCGACGTCGGCGGCCTCACCCAGTTGGGCCAGCAGACGCGGCTGCCCGCCTCGCCCGATGAGGCGGTGCTGGAAAGCGTCCCCAACTCGCGGTCCGATACGCTCTATCTCGCGCGCTTTACCTGCCCCGAGTTCACGGCCATCTGCCCGATGACGAGCCAACCCGATTTCGCGCACTTCGTGATCGACTACGCGCCGGGCAAGGCGCTGGTCGAAAGCAAGTCGCTGAAGCTTTTCCTCGGCTCGTTCCGCAATCACGGCGCCTTCCACGAGGACTGCACGATCATGATCGCCAAGCGGATCGAGGACGCGATCGCGCCCAAGTGGCTCAGGATCGGCGGTTACTGGTATCCGCGCGGCGGCATCCCGATCGATGTCTTCTATCAGTCCGGGCCGCCGCCGGAGGGTCTTTGGCTGCCGGACCAGGGCGTGCCGCCCTATCGCGGCCGCGGATAGGCATCACGGGAAAGTGCCATGACCCAGCGCGCCGACATCCGCGAACGGGCGCTGGCGCTGGGGTTCGATGCGGTGGGCTTCGCCGCCGCCGATCTCGGGCCCCATGCCAGGGACCACCTCGCCCAGTATCTGGGGCTAGGCTATCACGGCGACATGGGGTGGTTGGAGACCCGCGCGGCAGAGCGTAGTCGGCCCAAGGACCTGTGGCCGGAGGTGTGCAGCGTGGTGGTGCTGGGACTCAACTACGGGCCCGACGGAGACCCCCTGGCGCCGCTTTCCCGCCGCGACCGAGGCACCATCTCGGTCTATGCCCAGGGCCGCGACTACCACGACCTGGTGAAGAAGAAGCTGAAGGCCCTCGCCCGTTTCATGAGCGAGCGCTTCGGCTGCGCGCTCAAAGTCTTCGTCGACACCGCGCCGGTGATGGAAAAGCCCCTCGCCCAACTGGCCGGCCTCGGCTGGCAGGGCAAGCACACCAACCTGGTGTCGCGCGACCTCGGGTCCTGGCTGTTCCTGGGCGAAATCTACACCGACCTGGACCTGGCGCCCGACGCGGCGGAGGCGGATCTCTGCGGCTCCTGCCAACGCTGCCTCGAGGTCTGCCCGAC
>Ga0255058_10000342_pt1 | contig 27814 bp, 20 predicted proteins | sample Cases_109_9_MG_FD_188637 | JGI IMG/M metagenome (GOLD analysis project Ga0255058, IMG submission 188637) | Seawater microbial communities from Amundsen Gulf, Northwest Territories, Canada - Cases_109_9 | ecosystem: Environmental > Aquatic > Marine > Gulf | place: Canada: Northwest Territories... | reverse complement strand
CTCGGGCAATGCCGATCAGGACCTGGTCGCGAAACGCATGCATCGCAGTACCAGCACGCTGCAGCGACAGTTGCAGTCGGAGGGGCTCAGCTATCGAAGGATTCTCGACGATACCCGCAAATCGCTGGCCGAAGAGTATCTACGGCAGGGCAAACTGTCGCACGCACAAGTCGCTTACCTGTTGGGTTTTTCCGATCAAAGCAATTTTTCCAGGGCCTTCAAGCGCTGGACCCACCAGAGCCCGCGTGAATTTCAGACAGCGCTGGATGCTGCAGATTCGTGACCGGTAATGACATCTATCTGAGCTGCCGCAACAATACCCGGGCCTGCCTGAACCTTATTCTGAAGACTGTCGGTTATCGGCATCTGAAGAGGAAGGCTCATGGCAGCAACGAAGCGATACGGCTGGTTTACCCTGCGGCGGTCACCATTCTGGCTGTTTTTTCTTGCCGGTATTTCGATCCTGATGCTGGCGCCGCTCTTCGTTGATCCGCTCGCGGTGACAGCGACGAACTGCCTGGCTGCTGCGATCATAATTACGACTCTGGCGGCGCGCTTTCGTGATATCGGTTGCAGCGCATGGCTCACGCCACTTGCGGCAATTCCCATGATTGCGTTGTTTGCAGGTGTTACCGCGAGCGATGACCAGAAGGCACATCCGGGCGCGATCGAGTACCGGTTGCTGGGAACATCGCTGATGTCGTTCCTTCTTATCACCTCCTGGGCCGCGTACATGGTGGTGCAAATCTAGAAAAAGGGGACAGACCCCGTTCGGGGTCAGTCCCCGGGATCAGTCCGCAGACTCCTAATCTCCCTTCAGCTCAATCGTCTTGAGATTTGGGTCGGCGAGAATCTCTTCCTCCGTGAAGGGAAAATTGATCCATTGCTTTTGCGAATAAAGCTCCGTCAGATCCGAATAATGCGGCGAGTCGGCTTCCTGAGACTGCGAATAAGTCAGTATGCCGCGCGGATCCAGTTTGCCGTCCTTGTCCCATGAAATCACCTGGATATAACTATTGCCGTGCATGATCGGGGTATAGCCCTTGCCGTCGTTGAGATTGGCGACAATCATGCTGAACATGCCGGCCCAGCCCTGGGCGCCAGGAATCGGAATTTTCTTGCCATTGCGTGACGCGTATTGAATGTCACCCCAGGGCGCGTCGAGCGGCACACCCGCATCGGTCAGCGCCTTCTGGCCCTTGGCCAGCGCCTGTTTCACGGTCGCGGCAACGGCGGCATCCTCGATATTGATGCCGCGAGGCGTGTGCACAGGGTCATCTGCATCGAACGGTACCGCGTACAGGTTTTCGATCTTGCGGGCGATGCGCGAGAATTCCGTCCAGACCTGTCCGCCGCGGCTGTCAATGTTGGCGGTTCGGTCCCAGGCGCGCAAACTATCGCAGGCCGGTGTGATGTCTATCGTGTCACCGTCAAGGTCGACTTCCGGGTGCTCGTCGTCGCAGATCTGTAAAACATCATCAAGCAACAACTCAGCGCCGAAGTTGCGATGGCTGTACAGCAAACTCTGCAGATCCTCGGGACTGAACTTGCCGTCCTTCGCCAATTGTTCCTCGACAAAAACAAGCCCTGCGCGTGTGCGCAGAGAGCGCGAGGTGCGTTCGGGACCGATGATCGGCGAATAGCCCTCCAGGGGTACCGCCGGATTCGCCAGCCAGTAACTGTTGTTGGAATTGGTGACATAGTCGTCACGCTTCAGGCGTGGCATCTCTTCGGCCGGAAGCGTGCCGGGGATTTTGCTGCGCGAATCGGATTGCCATTCGCAGGATGTCCTGGAGCCATCGAGGACAACGACGAAGCCGGGTATCCCCGACACTGACACGCGACAATCCTCCAGCAAATCCGCATCGACGTTCGGTGTGCCGGATATATCGGCATAAAACGCGTTGCCATGACGATCGGCTGCAATCGTGTTGGTCCAGTAAACACCTTGCTGGCTGATCGCCGCTTCAATATCATCGACGGATTGCGCAACACCGAGCGCGGAGTAAGTCGCGGTACCGGCGTTGTTGTCGAGAACGGCGTCGCGGATAGCATAAGCCTTGTCAGCGGTCCACGGCAGATTGTCGCTCGCAATCAACGGGCCGTAATGCGTCATGTAAACAACGTGCTCTTCCTTACTGCCCCGTCCGTCTGTGACACGCACATCCACCGTCACCTTGTGCGGGTCGATCGGCCGGAATTCATCGCCGTAGCGATATTCCATCGGATTGTCCGGATTCAGGCTCAACTCATAAACGGTAAATCGGAGCGCAGTGGATACCGTATGCGTCCAGGCGATGTCTTTGTTGAATCCGATCGCGATGAAGTTGGTCGAAAACAGACTGGCACCCATCAGATCCAGCTTGCCGGGCAAGGTGGTATGAATGATGTGAAATCGTGATCCACCGCGCCAGGGATAGTGCGGGTTGCCAAGCAGCATGCCACGCCCGGATTCGGTGACGCCTCTGCCCAGCGCGACCGCATTGCTGCCCAGACCCGCCGGCAACGCAAACCGGGTATCACCGCTCGCCACCGGCGTGCCGGGCGGCTTGGCGCGTACCATGTCTTCGCTGAATCGGCCAAGTCCGTAGCGGATACCAAGGCTTACGTTAAGCCGGGCGACATCCAGGTTGTCGATAGGACGAACCCAGGATTCATCATTGCAGGACTGCGGCAGCTTACCGACATGATCCTGCAGAAAGCGGTTGTAGCCGGCGACATAGCCCGCAGCGTAGTCGAGCATATCGGTGGATTGCCCGGAGGCGAAGTGCCGCAGCCGGTCCTCGGTGATTATGGCGCGGTGAAAAACATCGCTTTCGAAGTTGCCATCTCCAGGCCCCAGGTGGGCGGACAATTCGCCGTTTGCCATGGCCATGTCTCTGGCGATGACGCAAATGGCATCCATTGCGGTGGCATAGGCAAAACCGTAGCCAAGGCTGCCCCAGTCATCGGCCCTGACATGCGGAATACCGTAACTGGTCCAGCGTATGTCCGTGTTGTATCTGGCGCCGGTTGTTGACCCGGGCGATTCGTGATCTGGTGTACAGGCGCCGACCGTCGCGATGGCTGCAAGTGAGAGAGAAATCCGCGCTAGTCTGTGCATGAACATCGGCAACTCCTTATAATTCTGCCGCAGGGAATTTATCCTTTAAGGGCCGCTGGCGTCCAGCACGCCGTTCAGTCCGCCTCCCCGTCCCAGTAATCCACGGCAGATTCCTTGCGCGCAAATACCAGGAAACTGTCGGGCGCATCGAGGTCTCGTGTGCTGCCGCTCCAGACGCCGTACTTGCCGGAATCCGGATAGAGGAAGACGTCAGCAGGTTCTTCGGAACCGAGAGCGATGTAGCTGAGTTCATTGTCCGATGTATTGATAATCTGGTGCGGCTGCTGCGGATCGGCCGGCGCACAGATGAAATCGCCGGCCCTGATCGGATATTCCTCGTCCGCGTGGCGTAATGTCCCCCGGCCTTCGAGTATGTAAAACATCTCCTCGGCAACGTGATGTGAGTGATAAGGCCAGGCGCGCTTACCCGGCTCCAGCCTGACCACCGCGTAACCGAGTTTTTTTGCGCCAATCCTGGTCGATACGGGCGCGCGCCGGGCGCCAAACTTTCTCCCTTTGCCGATGTTGCCGTATTCGAGATGGTCGAGATTGATGATCGGTTTAGACATTTTTCGCTCCTGACTGATTTGCGTAAGCTTGTGTTGAGTATAGCCGGCGACCGTAGCGTGCCGCGGGAATCACGATAAGTTGAATCCCGACCAGAAAACGCTGCAGCGGAATCGCCGATCGATTATCTGGGTTCTGTGACGCGAGTCACCGCAATAATTGTGAACTGGTCGGAATATGCGAGTCTCTGCACATCACACTACAGCAATGATTTGTCTGAGGGAGGAGCGAGTCATGAGTAATCCATACGATACCGGCAAGGACATGAAGATGTCGGTTCTTGGTCCGACGCTGACCTTTAAAGGTGAACTGATCGCCAAGGAAGATCTGCTGATCCAGGGCAAGATAGAAGGCACCATCACGCACACCTCGAATCTGACCATCGGTGAAGAGGGTCAGGTCAAAGCCGACATTACGGCCGAGTTCATCGAAGTCGAAGGCAAGGTCCGCGGCGACCTGAAGAGCAGCAAGTCTGTTGTCATCAAACACACTGCCAATGTCGAGGGCAATATATTCAGTCCGACGGTGTCGCTGCTGGAAGGCTCAACCTTCAACGGTAAGATTGACATGACCGGCAAAGAGCCCGTGCAAGTCAGCTCGCCCGAAGTCAGCGATGAGACCAAAGTCGAGGACGAGGACAGGAATGCCGTCGAGTCTGTCAAGAAACCGTCATCGGACAGGAAACGGTCAGCCAGCGCGGCCTGATCAAACAGAGGAGTTCAGTCGTGAGCGACACAGAAATCATGCAAGCCCCGAATTTGCCGGACGATGCGACCCTGACCGATTCGCAGGTCATCCCGTTCAAGGATGTTCCGGATGGCGTGCGTAAAGAGCGGCCGTTAATGCAGCCGGAAAGCAGCCCTGCCAGGCCCGCAGTGACACCGAGCAACAGGGAGCAGCGTTTCAGCCCGCCCGAGCCAGGGTCCGTCAAACATACCGTATCCGTTATCGGTGAATCACTGCACTTCAAGGGCGAACTGTCGGCCGGCGAAGACCTGATCATCGAAGGCACTGTCGAGGGCAAGATCAACCAGGGCAAATGTTGTCTGACCCTGAAACCGAAGGGTCACTTGCTGGCCAACGTCAACGCGACCAAGATATTCATCGAGGGCAAGGTAAAAGGCGATCTACGTTCCACGGTGAGCGTGACGGTACGCGAAAGCGGTGAGGTGAAGGGCAACATCATTGCGCCAAAAGTAGCATTGGAAGAAGGTGCAACATTCAACGGGTCCATAGAAATGCGCGATCCAGCGGTGCGCAAACCTTCGAAATAGAGTTTTGACAAAGGGGACAGACCCCATTCGGGGTCAGTCCCCGCGAGCTGCAAGGGACTGACCCCGAATGGGGTCTGTCCCTATACTCCGCTAGTCAGAGCCGTCGGCGGCTCTGCCGCTCAGACGATCCGCATATGGCTTGAAGCTGATGTCGCGGCCCAGGAAGTCGGTAACCAGGTCGTCGGCCGGGCGTGTTCCGCCGCCTGCGAGCACCTTGTCGCGATAACTCCGCGCAACCTCAACGTCCCGCAGGCCCTGTTCCTTGAAGCGGGTAAACATGTCGGTCGCGATGGCCAACGACCACTGGTAGGTGTAGTAGATGGCCGAGTAACCGTTCAGGTGCCCGAAGGCCGTATAGAAGTGGGTGCCTTCCATCGGCTCGAACGCGGTGAATTCCGTGACTACGCGTTCGGTGAGTTCATCGGGATCGATATCTGCCGGGTCATCGTTATAGAGGCCCAGCGACAGGGCCGCGAAACTCAACTGCCGGCGCGTGCCCATGCCCAGGCCGAAATCACGCGCCGCTGTCATGCGGGTAAGCAGATCCTCCGGTATCACTTGACCATCCCGGTTCTTGGCGAAGTTGGAAACCGTATCGTAGTCCCAGATCCACTCCTGCAACATCTGCGACGGTGCCTCGACAAAATCCCATTCGGTGTTGATGCCGCTGACATTGGCCCATCGATGATGGCCTGCAAACATCCAGTGAATCAGGTGACCGAACTCATGCAGGAATGTGACCACCTGGCTGTGCTGCATCAGGTCGTCACCGGAAGGGAAGTTGCAGATTAAGCCGGCAACCGGCAGTTGCCGGCCTTCGATGCCGTTGACGAACGGGAACATCGCCGCATGCTGAAACTTGCCGTCGCGCGGGTGCATATCGAGATAGAAACGGCCGATAACTTCGTCGCCATCCAGCATCTGATAGGCTTCCACGTCTTCCTGCCAGGTATGGGTATCCCAGGGTTCTATGCGTACCTGGAACAGGTCCTGCACCAGCGAAAAAACACCGTCGCGAGTCGCGTTGTAATTGAAATATTCGCGCACGACCTTGGAATCGACGTCGTATTGTTCGCGCTGAACTTTTTCCATTATAAAGCGGCGTTGCCATGGTTCCAGCCGTTGCGCATCCGGGATATCCTGCTTCAGCCGGGTTAGCAGCACGTCGTACTCGCGTTGCTGGGTCTCTTCAGTGTAGCCCACCAGTTCAGACAGGAACGTCTCAATCCGCGCGGGAGAACCGACCATTTTATCGGCAGTAACGAGTTGTGCGTAATTGTCGAAACCGATCAGCTGCGCCAGTTCGTGCCGCCCTTGCATCAGTTTGCGCAGGACTTCGACATTTTGCGGATAAGCGCGATTGTTGTAAATCGTCAACATCTCCTTGCGCAGGTCATCGCGCTCTGCGTAATTGAAGAATGGGAAGACGTCGGGATACTGGGTCGAGATCTGGATCTTGCCGTCTTCATCGGGCTGGTGCGCGGCAATATAATCCTCCGGGAGGCCATCCAGGTCATCGACCGAATCGAGTTCGAGATAACGAACGTCTTCGCGAATATTGCGGTCCCACTCCTGGCCTATCGCGACCAGTTCGTTGTTGAGTTCGCGAATGCGCTCACGCGTGGCTTCGTCCTTGTCTACGCCGGACAGGCGAAAGCCCAGCAGCGACTTTTCAACGGAGAATCGCGTGGTTTCGTCCGCGTCGGATAAATCCATGCGGCTAATCGCGTCATAAATCGGGCGCGACAGGCTGAGGTCCGTGTCGATGCTGGCAAGTGACTGTGCACAGGCTTCGGCGGCGTCCCGCAGCGCTTTGTCAGGATGCACGCCACTCAGGCTCTCCGCTGTACTGGACATATTGCTCAGGCTGGTCGCCAGGCTGTTCAATGGCTCCAGGTAGCCCTCTACGGTCGGTGCACCGGTTGCCGCCTCGATTCTCGCCATGTGGTCACGTAACGCCGCCTCTTCATCGGCGCACGAAGCAGTCAATTGCCCGGCACTGTCGAGATCGGCCAGGTCGATGGTGGAATAACGAATCGGTAGCGTTGCTGCTACTTCGCTATCCTGCGGTGCGCCACAGGCTGCCAGGAGCGCGGCTGAAGACAAAATCAAGTGCAAACGGGTGATATTCATAACGGGTCCTGTTATTCAGTGGTTCGGGCCCCGGCCCGGATTATGCGCCAGGCGGGAAGCGAAACGGGGCATCTTGAACCGGATTAGTATTGATTTCAAATGCGATCAATTTTCTGCCGGGAAGTTCCGGCTACTCTTCAGGCGGAGCCTCAAACGCTTTGGAGAAAAAAAGCGCATTCAGGAACAGCTTGTTGGTGCCGTAATAGATGGCGCGAAAATTCGGGTCATCGGCGAACAGGATGATCGTGCCCAGCGCCTTGCGTTCCGCAATCAATGCGGCGGTGCCTGATAGCGCATCCTGGTTGGCTGGCGAGGCATATCCGGACAACACGGGCAGCGTGTCATAGGCAATTACGGTGGCATAGGGATTGACCGGGCGGGTCATAACTTCCTCGATGTTCTTGTGCAACGCGATCGTCCGCTGGTCGTAGCCGAAGCCGAGTGGGTGCGTAATATCCAGGTCACCACCGAAAATGGCGCCACCGATAACATCGATCGCGTCGCGCGCCTGTTTGTCGTCATAGTCGAAGCGCTCCGGTTCCTCATCTTCGGTCAGCGAAGGGTCGTGCCCGGATTCCGTTGCAATGTCCTCGACCATCGCCGATTCGCCTTCCACTGGCTCGACATAATCGAGAACGTTAGCGCGTAGCCATTGCGAGCCCTGGCGAATGCCGATAACGGTGCCGCCTTCATTAACCCACTGGCGGATACGGTCCGCATATTCGGGCAGGTAGTTTTCGTACTCACCTCCCGGAAATACCAGGTGCGTGTAACGAGTCCAGTCAGTATCCTGCAATCGAGCGCGCTCGCGCATCGTGACCGGGATGCGCATCCGGTAGTCGAGCAGATGCCAGATCTCGCCGACATTGTAGAGATCAGTGTCGCGACCGGTCACGAGCAAGATGTTCGGCTTTACCAGCGGCTTGAATGACGGTCCGCCGAGGTCGACACCGGCAGAGCCGATAGCACTCCTGCCGGAGGAAATCGCGTGCACAACAATGCCGTCCTGCGCCGCAATGTCGCGCACGATCGATGCAATCTCTTGTTTGTCTTTTTCCTGGCGATCGAACGGAATCAGGATACTGCCGCGTTTGAACGTGACCGGGCCGCGTGTGGTCTGCGCTACAAACGGCTGGCTCGCAACGCTCGCCAGCAGGCCTTCGCCGACGATGCGATACAGTGCCCGCGGGGCGTAATAAGCACTCCATTCGAAGGCATAGGCATAGTCCGCGACATCAGGCGCGGCTGCGACCGGCATCGCGAGCGATGCTTCATTGCCGAGCAGATTGCCACGAAAGTTTCTGCCGGACAGCGCCTCGTATTGCAGGTTGAAGGACAGTGGCACGGTCCAGGCCGAGACATCGTAGAAAGCCGGATCCTCGAATTCGTTTATCGATTCGAAAACAGCACGGATCAAGCGGTATTGGGGCTGGCTCATCGGTACGATCATGGCCTGACCCGAGGTGTACGACTCTCCGTTGACCGTGATATCGCGTGCCAGTTCGTAGGTCCTGATACGGTGATAGTTCAGCAGGTCAACGAAATGATACAGGCGTGCAGCATCATCCTGCGCGTCGAAGACGTAAGCTCTCACAACAGCGTCGCCGGCCTCCTCTAGCGCTGTCTGATAAAAACGCTTCTGGTAGTCAAGTAAAGACTGGCGCTGCCGCAGCGCTCCGAAGGCGCTGCCCAGGCTGGTTCGAAAGTGCTTCAGAATATTTTCGCGATAGGTGCGCAGACCGTTAGGCGTTTCCAGTTCCACACCACGCGCGCTGCCGGCTTCGTAAAGAAGACCGATACCACCGTTAACCGCGGGAAAACCCGCACCTTTGCCGAGGAAAAAATTGTCGTAGCGCTCGGCGTGAAAGTAGAGTCGTGATTGAGAGTCCAGGAACGCCTCAGACGCGGCAACCGTCTCCGCCAGCAGGCCGTCTGCTTCATCCGGGATAATTGGATTGATGCGACTGGGTATCCCCGGGCTGAAAAAGTAAGTCCGCTCGCTGCCCATCTCGTGATAATCGACGCTCAGATTCGGCCGCCATTCATGCCATTTTTTCATCCACGCGCGAGATTCCGGCTGCGTGATTGACAGCCACTGGCGATTGAGGTCGAAGTGGTAATGGTTGGTGCGCGCGAGTTGCCACTGGTAATCGTGTTCTATGTGCTGCGGGTCCGCAATCGGCACTTGTGCGCCGTAGCTATCGAACCAATGCACCCGCTTTGCGTGACCGTCCGGGTTGAATACGGCGGTCACCAGGATGACGCTGTTGGCCAGAAGCTCATCGACTCTGGCGCCTTGCGCGGCGGCCAGGTAATAAATGGTTGGCAGGGAGGCATCCATGCCGCTGGCTTCGGCACCATGAACGCCATAATTGAGCCAGGTCACCACTGGCATTCTGTCCAGAACCGGCTGGCCGGCATCGGGCTCTGTCAGTGCGACGTGTTGCGCTCTAAGGTCATCGATGCGGGCCTGGTTCGAGGGGGAGGTTGCCACGACAAACAGGATCGGCCGGCGTTCATGGCTGTAGCCAATGACCTCAACGGACATGCGATCCGACAATTCGGCAACGGTCGTAATATATTCGACCAGCTTATGGTGCCGTACCGGCGCGGCGCCGAGTTCGTGACCCAGCACACTTGCGGGCGTCGGTATGCGCGAGTCGTAGCTGACGTCCGACGGATACAGGACCGCGTCTGCGGCGCGTACGCGGTCCTGGGCGATGGCCGCGTTTGCAGCGATCAGCGACACAGAGACGATGATCCTGATCGTAACCTTCAATTCAAGCTTCCCCCGAAAGACTCGCCTTTGCGGCGAATCGCTAACGATACCGATTCGGGGGATGGGGGGACAGTCCCCGCCACGATTTCGGGGACTGTCCCCCCTGTGGTCAGCGGATCAGGCGACCATTCTCGACCCAGACCTTGTCATTGACGGTGACGGTCGCATCGACAAAGAAATTCCAGCGGACATAAGCGCCACTAACGTTACCGCCGAGCTCCGAGTTGTCGCCAAGGGACAAGCGGACCACGCCGGCGCCGTAGCCGTAATAAGGAATCCATGGGAGACCGTGCTCCGGAATGGCGAGCAGCGGGTTGAAGCCCAGCGCGAATTCACGGAACGCGCGGCCAGCGTCCCCGGCCTGACGCATTTCTTCCAGCACAGCCTCCAGCCCGATCTCGGCAATGACGTCGGTGACGATACCCTGCTCGAAGTTCAGAGTGAGCTCGATGACTTTGCTGTCCTGCCAGGTAGACTGCGGGAACACGATCCTGCCGTTGACGGTTTCCTCCAGCGGCGCGACGCGAATTGCACCTGCTGGTAGTTCGATCTCGCGGTCGATCAATAGCGCTCCCCGGGCGGTCTTGTCCCGTGATGCGTCGCCATCCTGCAGATTGACCGGGCGATCTCCGATCTGGAATGAAATGTCGGTGCCGGCCGGAGTGGTGACGCGAATGGTAGAGTCACGCATGGCCTGTTCATAGCGTGACTGTGTCTTGGCCAGTTTCCTGAAGTCGGATTGTGCCAATGCGCGCATGTAGAACCGGTCGATATGATCGTTGACGGGCAGCAGGCTGCCGTCGAGCTCGTACGCACCTTCCCAGTGGAAATGAATGCTCCGGCCGTGGCCACCCCGCAGGACCTCCTGAAGCGCCGCATAAACGGCATGCCCGGGGTTCGCGCCCGGCAACATGATGGATATGTCCACATCTGCCAGCAAACCGGGCAATCCTCCCTGATCGGAGGTGGCAAGCGCGGCCGTAAAATCCGTTGACCATTCGTCGGGTGTCACACCGGCGACCGACCAGGTACCGAGGAATTCAGCGCCGGCAGCCTCAAAGCCGTCACGCAGCAACGGCACCAGCGGATCGAATCGTCCCGGCGCGCCGACCAGCAGCACCCTTTCACCGGCTTGTGCATCAAGGCGGCTGGTGAGTAACTCGGCCAGTTGCTCGAAATCGATGGATTGTGAAGACTGCTGTGCCCAGCCAGACAGCGGACAGGTGATGACGATAATCGATATTAATGCTGCAAAAAATCTTCTATCAGTAGTCACAGGGTTCTCCATCAAACTGTCGCGGGACGGTGCCCGCTTCCACAGAAGCTTCGTGCCTCTCGAGGCGCGATCGATTAGCCTTCGGCCCGACATTCCGGAATTCGTGCGCGAGATTCCTCAAAGCTCAACGCGGGGTGGTGTTCCTGGTAGTGATGTTGGAGCCAGTCTTCACCGTAATCGTTGATCGGGTCCCGGACCACAATGTGATCGTGATTTGGCGTTTGCCGATTGTATTCGATCAGTAACCTGGGGCCATGCAGCCGAAAGTAAAACTCGCCGTTGATATCGACCGGACCTATCCAGGAAAACCACAATTCGTCGACGCCGGCCTGCTCGATAAGTTGCATCTGCGCTCGCGCAGCATCATATTCTGCGTTGTGCACAAATTCCGCAAGTAGCGCGTTAAGGTTGTCCAGCGGGCTGCTCTGAAGCTGGTCGAGTTTCAGTCCTGCATATTGTGTCAGGCTGTTTCTTCTGCCGGGGCCCGCGAACACGTCCCGCGGTATTGATTCGCCAATGATTGCTGCCGAGCGTTGTTTGGCCGTCAACGAGCGCATCAAATCAATGCCGCGACCGCCCTCGTGCGATAAAACCCTCCAGCCGGTATAGGGACCACGTTGCACTTCCAGCGGCGAACTGCCGAGAAACATCGGCGTGAATCCGACTCGGCCGTCAGTCACTGTAAAGTTGGCGGCGGCGTGATGCCCGGCGAGGCGCCAGCCCCAGTCTCCACCGGATGCGGGGTCGCCGAAGACTGCGACCGTGTAATTGCCCGAGTTCCTGGTCCGTGCCCAGGCAAGTCTGCAGGGATCATTGCGCCGCGACGGATCCTCATCATTGTGAATGTCATCGATTGCCTCGGCGTACAGGATGTCGTCCAGTCGCATGATGCCGAACATCTTCTGATACCCCTGGCTGGACATTGAGGCCCGCATCAGGTCGTGTACCGCGACACGCTGTCGGCCGTTCATGTTGATAATCAAGAGGCCATTGGGCCTGACCATCGCCAGTGGCAGGTTCGACCAGGTTGGACGTTCGTCCGCATCCAGTGGAAACATCGCCTTTTGGCGTTGCTCACCCTCCAGCGCGGCAACAAACGCTGCGGCGGCTTCGGTCATTTTCGCGGCGTTCTGCAGAGCGTTACCAGCGGCAAATTGAGTGGTCACGAGCAACAGCAGCGCAAGCGTTGCGCAGCTCGTTTTCGTTATTGTCTGGCGCATCTCGTCCCCCGGTTTTTCCTGATTGTAGTTCAATAGGCGGCAAGGGACCGCCCCATAATGGGGATTGTCCACTCAAGCGGCCACGGGAACTTGATCGCCATAACGCCACTCAATAGCATAGGTAACAGACATTCACTGACTTCTTGCGAATGATCAGAAACAACGGCAAATACGCAAATCATCATGCGGCCATATACCTGCGGGCGGCCGCAGCCCTCATCGTGGCGCAGTTGGCGGCCTGTGCGACCCCGGACACGGTGCCGACGACCATCGATGGAAGCTACTCCGCCGCAGACATCGCTGCCTGCAGGAACCTGATTCTGCTGCCGACTCTGACCATTACTTACGCCGATGTCGTTGACCGCTACATGGGTGTGCCCGCTCATTGCTATGTCAAAGGTGTCATCTCGAATTCGATCAACTGGCATGCCATGTTGCCTGCGCCGGACAAATGGAGTGGGCGGCTGGTGCACCAGGGTGACGGCGGGTCCGACGGGAACCTGGATGCGAAGCCCGATCCGTACACCAGGAACTGGGTCAGCCTCGGTGACGTGGTTGCCAACAGCAACTCCGGCCACGATATTGGTACCGGGCCTAACTGGGCTTATAACAACCGCCAGGCGGAACACGACTTTGGCTATCGTGCTGTGCACCTGACCGTCCATGCAACTAAAACCCTGACCGAGGTCTACTACGGTCGCCCGGCGGAGTACAGCTATCACGTGGGCTGCTCGAACGGCGGGCGCCAGGGCCTGGCCGCGGCGCAGAAATTTCCCTACGACTTTGACGGTATCGTCGTCGGCGCCCCCAGCATTAACCGGGCCCGCAATTTCTATCACCACCTGAAGTTGATGCAGCACCTGTACCGGGATGACCTGGCAGCGAATCCGGCGCATGACACTGACGGCAATGGCTTGCCGGACAGCCTGATCAAGATCGACCGGCTACACAACGCAGTATTGGCGCGCTGTGACGCCATTGACGGCATTGTGGACCGGATTATCGATGATCCCGGGTCCTGTGATTTCGATGTCGGGAGATACCTGAAAGCGAACCAATGCGAGGACGGTACCGACAACGCGGAATGTTATACGGCGGCGCAAGCCGCTTTTATCCGGCACATGTATACAGGTTCTTACGACGACGCCGGGAAACTGATCTATCCCGGCCTCCAATTGGGGTCGGAACACATTTGGTATCGCTTCCTGCCGCAGGAAGAGAATCAGATGATGTCGTATATCCTGCAATCGGTCATCAGGGTATTTCAGTCCGTATATGATGAAGATCCGGGCGTTGCACCGGCCGATGTCAGCGACACTTCGCAAACGGTGTACGAGACCGGCTCCGTCCCGGAATGGGCCTGGTGGGCGGAGGATCCGCAGCGGGTTCTCACGGCAAGCAGAGAGCTGGAAAAGATCATCGATGCGACCGACCCGGATCTGACCCGTTTCCTGGTCGATCATGGCGGCAAGCTGCTCATCTACCAGGGCTGGGACGAGCCATACCATTCGGCGGTTTTGCTGTTGGACTATTATCAGCAGGTCATCGACAAAACCTTCGACAGCAACCCGGCGTTAGCACAACAGAGCGTACGGCTGTTCATGATGCCCGGCGTGCAACATTGCATTTGGGGCACCGGTCCGGACCGCTGGGACCGCTTTCAGGTTATGAAAGACTGGATAGAGGACGGTAAAGCGCCGGATTCGATTACCGCACAGCACATGACCTGGGATGTGCCGGACAATGAGCGACTGTTATGTCCGTATCCTCAAAGAGCTTTTTACGTCGGTCCGGAAAACGGTGAGAACATGGCGCAAAACTGGATAGCGGATAATTTCGAATGCCGCGAACCGGACCAGGCCCCCCGCCTAGCGGTCAGCGAATGACCACGAACCGATAATGCGTGTCTGCGGGCGATGACTGCGCAGATTCAGGCCGCTCCATTTTCTGAATGCGGCCATATCCAGATCGGCAGGTAATTCCCAGTGCCGCTGCCTGTAATACTGGACGACATATTCATTCAGGTATCCGGCACGCTGAATTTCTGTCATCGCATCGAGGTAAGGGTTGCTGGAATCAGGGTCTTCAGCCTGCTTTTCACTCCAGGTCTGTAAGAGATGCCGGCGTGCGGTCAGCTCGCACTCGAATGATGAGTTGCGTGCCGGGTTGTCGCCACCGATCTGCAACTGGCAGGTGCTTTTCATCAGGCTGTAGCTGACCCAGCTTTGCAATACCGGATCCGGATCGCTTAACGCACGAGATGCCAGGTTAAACGTGTCTCCATCGGTGACGCCGTCACGCAAATAGATATTGCCACTGCAGCCGAGCGAAAAGAGAAGAATGAACGCGATCAGCGCGCCATGTAGGAACGGGCGTTCGCCCGCGACACGGTTCTTGATATTGCACATACCTTGACCCTGTGTCGCGCCTCAGGAGGCGCTCCTACAACGCGATCGTCTGTAATCTATTACTCTTTGGCTTCAACCTTGAACTTCTGTCCACCGACAGAGGCTTCGTACATCAGACCGCCTTTCGCCTGCGTGAAAATAGCCATACCGCCGTTGAATTCGGCATCTGCCGAAGCTCCGGCTGTAATTGCGACAGCGGAAGCCTGCGCCCCCAGCTCATAGTTCCCGCGCTTGAAGTTGCTCAGTGTGGCGGCGTCCTCAAAAAATATGAATTCGCTGTAGGCCTGTCCGCCCGCCTGAAAACCAAAAGTCACTTGCGTCAACGTCACGACAGCGGTAACTGCGCCGCCTTCATAAAGCACGCCCTTACCACGGGCGCCACCAATACCGAGGCCGCCCTTGCCCACCGTCGGGATGACGAGGTATCCGGCTGACTGGTCAATAAATTTCTGAACTTTCGGATCTTTTTCTTTGAACTCGGCCAGGGCTACCTGGGCTTTCTCATCGTATTCCTGGGCTTCGTCTACATCCCAGCCAGCGAGCGCCGTGGTCGAACCGAACGCGATTGCCAGATAGAGAGCGGAAATTAGTACTTTTTTCATGCTATTCACCTTTGTTTTCAGTGTTTAATCTTTATTAAATCGCTTGGAAAATCAATCATATATTAAGGAGTTCGAAGATTGTTCCGCTGGTCAGTATTTGAGACTTGCCAGCACATAATTGTGCTCCAAATATTAGACTCGGTCTAGCCAGTTTCCACGGCAAAACTCACAGGATCGAGGCGAAGAACGCAATTCGATTCATATTCATTCAATTATCCATGAGGGAATCAAACTGCGCCATCTCCGCGTCCAGTGTAGATTTGAAGGTAGCCATCGACTCGTCCATCTCAGCCGCTGATCTCGCATATACGTCACGTAGCGGCTGATTCGGTGGTCCCTCACTCGTTTCCATGATGTTGTGCAGTGTGACGAGTTTTGACAACGGCCTGGTCGGTTCACTGATGATCTGAACCAGCGTAGTACCCGTCGCCACCATGCTGCCGACAAAGTCGGTACAGAGTTGATCGATGACCGCGCCCTGCGCTTTGAGCTCGTCTGAAGCTCCACTTGCCTCGCTGGAAGTTGCGGCTTTCTCCTGTGCAGCCCTGGCTGTAAGCACGGCCTGTACACCTTCCTCGGCCTTGGCATACAACTCCATCCAGAATGCACCCTTGGCATCTGTTTCGTCACGACTGTAGGTTTCGCCTGGGTTAGCGTTCAGCTCGAAGGTCTGGACTTGTGCATTGCCGTCCACGCTCAGCCGAACCTGGTAGGTGCCGGGTTTGGCGATTGGCTTGATCAGCACAGGCGGCAGCCCGGGAACAGGGGAGACGGACGGATAGCGCATGTCCCATATGAAGCGGTTGAGCCCTTTGCTCACCGTTGTTCTGGGTTGTCCTTCGTCCGGGTTACCGGCGTATTCACGGGCCTCGATTCGACTGAACTGCTGCCGGGGAATCTCGTCATTGCCGAAAGTCCGGATCTCCTTTCCATCCTCGTCGAGAATCGACAGGCTGACTTCGCTGACCTCGTCGCTGAGCAGGTAATAGAACATGACTCCCAGCGGGCGCGCATCACCGGCATCGATGAAGTCGCGTTTCCTTTCCCCGTTGACAATGCCGCGTTCGTAGAACGTGTAGCCCGGCTCTGCGTTGCGTACGAAAAAGTACTTCTCGTCCGATGGCGGTCCGCCACCGTAATCTATCCACCAGCTATAGCCGAAGCGAGAATGGTCCTGCGGCTCGAACAGGTGCGCTGCTTTTTGCGCGAGATCCGGTGAGTACTGGCGCAACGGGCTGATGTCATCGAGAATCCAGAAGCCGGCGCCATGGGTCGCAACGATCAGGTCTGCACCTTTGACCTCGATATCATGTACGGGCAGCGGCGGCATATTGAGATTCAGACGTCGCCACTCCGCGCCGTCATCGATGGACGTATAAATGCCGGTCTCGGTGCCCACGTAAAGCAACCCCTGACGATCGGTGTCCTCGCGAATCGTACGGGTGATTTCATCCGGCGGGAACGATGCATCGATGCGCGTCCAGCTTTCGCCATAGTCGTTGGTTCGCAACAGGTAGGGCGAGTAGTCGTCGGCCTTGCGGTAGCGGGTGATGGCGACATAAACGGTTGCCGGATCGTGCGGGGAAATCTCGATCTCGTAGATGCCTGAGAGTTCAGGCAGGCCCGGAGGTGTTACGTCTATCCAGCTCTCGCCACCATTTCGAGTGAGGTGAATCCTCCCGTCATCGCTGCCAGCCCACAGCACGCCTTGTTCGTGCGGCGACTCTTCGAGGCGATGGATAGTGGAGAAGATCTCCTGGCCGAAGTATTCGGGCAACCACGGCGACCCGGCGACTTTCATCTTGTCGGTCATGTTGTGAGTCAGGTCATCGCTGATCACCTCCCAGTTCATGCCTTCATCCGTCGTGCGAAACACAACGTTTCCGGCCATGTAAATGGTCCCCGGATCGTGCGGAGAAACCAGGAAAGGGGCCTGCCAGTTGAAGCGATACTCGAAATCGGATGCGGGCGTACCGAACAGGATCTCGGGCCACACAGAGCGGGTCTCGTTTTGCCCGGTCTTGACGTTGTTGATGGTGAAATGAGCCGCACCACCGTAGGCAGCTCCAGTCGACAGACTGTAGATAATGTTGGGATCCCCCGGCTTGGGAATAGCCCGCCCCGTTTCGCCGTTGCCGATAAAATCGGTCATGTGCAGCGGGATACCGCCCCAGCGAGACGCACTGGGAACGCTGTAAACGAGGAGGTCTTGTGCATTTCCGTAGACTCTGTACGGGAACTGATCGTCCGTATCGACGCGGTAAAGCTGCGTCCCGCTCTGGTTGGCAAATGTGGACCACGACTTACCGCCGGTCAGCGTGATCTGGGTCCCGCCATCGCAGGTTACAATAATGCGGTTCGGGTCGTTCGGGTCGATCCAGATGTCCTGGAAGTCATCCTTGATCCCCGGTTCGAGCATCCAGGTTTCGCCCGCGTCCATTGAACGCCACAATTTGTTCCCCGGGACCCACAGTTCGTCTGCGTTACCCGGGTCGGCATAGACATGGTAGAAGTAGAAAGGCCTGACGGTGATGTTGGCGTCCGCGGAGATGAAGCGCCAGGTGTTGCCCAGGTCATCGGAGCGGTACAGACCCTGCTGGGTTTCCGAATCGACCAGTGCATAAACGCGGTTCGGATCCGCTGCCGACATCGTTAAACCGATGCGCCCCGTCATACCTTCCGGCAAACCGTCGTTGCCCGTGATGTCTTCCCAGGTGTCGCCGCCGTCACGCGAGCGCCAGATGCCTCCCTCGGGGCCCGCGGTCTTGGCGCCCCATGCCTTTCGTTCGAATTCCCACAGGGCTGCGAACAGCAGGTTCGGATCTTCCGGGCTCATCACGAGGTCGATGGCGCCGGTCTTCACGCTCTGGAACAGGACGTTTTCCCAGGTCTCGCCGCCGTCTCTGGTTCTAAAAACACCCTTCTCTTTTGTCGGTCCGAAGGCATGACCCATTGAAGCTACGTACACCAGGTCCGGATTGTCCGGATGAATTCTCACGCGGGCGATGTGCAACGAATCACTGAGGCCGATATGTTCCCAGGTCTCGCCGCCGTCGACCGTTTTGTACATCCCGTCACCCCAGGAAACGCTCTGGCGCAACTGTGGCTCGCCCAAGCCGACGTACATGATGTTCGGGTTCTTCTCATACAGGGCGATGGCGCCTACCGATGCATACCTGAATTGCCCTTCACCAACCGGTGTCCAGTAGGCACCGGCGTCTTCGGTTTTCCAAAGTCCGCCCGAAGAGTGGCCGAAATAGAAGACATGAGGATCGCTCGGGTGCCCCACTACAGAAGTTCCCCGACCTCCGTTGAACGGGCCAATGTTGCGCCACTCCAATGCTTGCAGTTGCGGCTCATGAATACCTTGCGCCGAGGTTGACGTTGACGATTCGGCATCCGGGTCCGGTGATTCCACGGGGGAGCAGGACGTTATTGCGAGGACGGTGATAACGATGCCGGCTACCGCCGCGAAATTCGGGCTAAGGGTTCTCATTCGGATCTCCCGTTAAGGATCATAAGTTGCAGCCGTTCAAAGCGTGTTTTTGTAGATTTCGCCGTCCTTCATGATTATGCGAATGGTCTCGACGCCATCACGAGGCGGTGCGCTGTGCCACTCATCGACGCCGCCGATGACCGCGATGTTTTCGAGCGGATTGCCGTCTACCAGCAGAAGATCTGCATACGCACCAGCTTCGACAACGCCAATCCTGCCTTCGACATAGGGGTTCATCACGGGACCTGATAGCGCCAGTATCTCACCGGCTGTGCCCGTTGCCGCTTTCAGCATGTGGTGATTGCCGAAGAAATCCGCGTGCAGGTATTTTTCGTAAGCGATTTGTTTAGTGCACACATCTACCCCACCCACGCAGTCGATCATGAATCCAAACGGAGGATCGTATTCATTAACATTATTTACATAGTCCGCAAATGCTGCTTGTGCGGTCTGCAACTTGTACGCGGTTCGCGGATCCTGCAAAGCACCGATGTCGGCAAGGCCGGGCGCCTGGCTGGTCATTTGTGTTACGAGATAGGCGCCGTTCCTTTTCATGAGACGATCGATATCCCTGTCGTACATAAATCCGTGCTCAATCGTCATCACGCCCAGCTCCAGCGCTCGCATGATCGCGTCCTTCGTATATGAATGAGCGCCAACGTAACTGCCGTAATTACTCGCAACCTGTACAGCAGCAGCGATCTCATCTTCGTTCAATCCATTGAGTTGCCAGGGATCGAATAGTGACGCGACGCCACCGGTCTGCATGATCTTGATCTGGGTTGCACCCTGCATGAAGTTCTGGCGCGCTACTGCGGTAACGTCGTGTGCGCCGTTGACCTGAATAGAGATATGTAGCCGTTCAGTCTGGCTGACGTTGTCGTCCTGCGGCATCGTGAAATTGCGCATGTCGCTATGGCCGCCAGGAGGACCGATCCAGGCACAGGCTGGATAAACGCGCGGACCTATAATCGTGCCGTTATCTATCTGCCGCCTGAGTCCACCACAGGCACCGCCCATGTCACGGACAGTCGTAAAACCGTCCATTAGCCAGAGCCGGGCTTGCGCGGCCATGCGTAGGCCAAGATCTTCCCACGTGAAGTTGGCCTCGATATCGACAAGCCCCTTGTCGCCGTTGGCCAGCAAGTGTGAGTGAAGGTCCACCAACCCGGGCATCAGGGTCCTCCCTTCTCCCTCAATGACCTTCGCACCGGTGGTGCTGATCGGCTCGGCCGACACTTGCTTGATCAGATTGCCTTCTACGAGCACGTTCATGCCTGTTTGCAACTCTTCGCTGTATCCGTCAAATACGTTGACGTTAGTGAACAGCGACTGCTTCGGCGCATCGTCCTGCGCGATCGCAATTGATGAAACTGCCGTCAGCAGACCAACACAAATCGTCATAATAACTTTTTTCATTGTCTTCACCCTTTCTTAAGTCCTGGTGTTTTTTCGATATTCTTGTGGTGATTGTCCTGTCCAATTCTTAAATGCCCGCGAAAATACGGTCGGGTCCAGGAAACCGACACAAAGTGCTACCTCCGATATGCGGCAATCGGATTCGACAAGAACTTTTCCTGCGCGCATAGCACGCAGATGTGCAATTTCTTTGGCGAGAGTGGTGCCTCTTTGCCTGAGATCCCGTGCCAGCCGGCGCCTGGTGAAGCCGCATATTCCTGCGGCTCGATCTACCGTGAGATTCGACTCATGAATGTGGGGCGATAGCGCGTGGTGTATCGAATCGATGAGCGACCCCGGTAGTTGAGAGGCAGCCGGAATTCGATTGCCGGTCTGAAACGCCGTTTTCTCGAACGGCTCAAACTGCCATTCAGTCGGAAAACTCAACTGGATGCCACGATAATCTCCCTTGACGATTCGCAATGGTTCCAGCATCGGAGGCACGGCATCCGGATCGGCGACCTTGACCAGAACGGAGGGAGCATCCCAGCTGGCCCCGGTCGAATGCATCAACAATCGGGTAAGGAAACCAAGATAAAATGCGTCATTCTGTGCCGGCGCAAAAGACAAATCAGTTGTCCGCTTGAGTCCGAACGTCGAGCGGTCGCCTTCCGTTCGCAGGAAATATCGGGTCGATGACGAGTGATCCAAAGCGTTGATGATGAAACGATTCAGGAGATCGCCGACGGTCTCCGCCTCTGCGACCGCGTGCGCGATTGGCTCCCAGTCTTGCAGATCGAGGTTTTGCCCGATGCTGAACCCCAGATAAAGATCGTTAGCGGCATCGGCTGTTTTCTCGAGGAATTGATATATCGTCCGTGCCGGGATAAACACCTCGCCGGATGCCGGAACTTTCCCGGGTAAACCCATCTTCCGCAACAATGCGCCAGCATCCACTTTGCGCCGGGCGAGTTCCAGCAAGAAAGGGTTGATGGCACTGAGACGTATCAACGGCAGGTTGCTGGACGAACTTGTCAAGTGACTGTGCATTATTGGCTTATCCTTAATGGTCAGAATAGCAAGCCAACTCGGTCTATTATTGGCAGTTTTGGCAAGAAAGAAGGTGAAATTGGCTAATATTGCCAAATATGAAGCGCTGTAAGGTCGTATGGTATGTACCGAAATGTCATGTTTGCGGTCGAGAAGAACAATTCATGATTACTAAAAAGGTCCGGATTGCCATCCTGGCGCTTGCACTTTTTGCTCCTGTGGCTGTGGCACAGGAGCCAGGTGCCAAGCCGAAATTCGGTGGACCCGATACCGTCGAAAATCGCATGGCGGATGAGTTCGAAAGCTGGGACGACTGGAAGAAAAGCCTGAAGACCGATCGCGGCTTCGGCTTCAGTGTCGACTACACCGGCGTATTCCTCAGTGCGAACGAGACCCTCGGCAGCGACACCACCTCCGGCGGCATCCTGCGCGCTTATGGTGCCTGGGAGTTCCTTGATCAGGGCGCCGGTGCGCTGGTCTGGAAGTTCGAGCATCGCCACAAGTATGGGAGCCTGTCTCCGTTCGATTTTTCACTGGGCAGCATGGGCTATGTCGGGTTACAGGAACCGCCGTTTAATGACGGTGGATTTCGAACCCAGAACCTCTACTGGCGGCAGCGCTTCGGAAGCGGCCGCTCGACATTGATCGCCGGCGTACTTGACCCCACGGACTACCTGGATGCCTACGCCCTCGCCAGTCCCTGGCTGCATTTCATGAACTTTGCATTCAGCACCGGTAGTGCCGCGATAGGACTGCCAAACGACGCAGCGGTCGGCGTCGCCTACGGGACGATGATGACCGACAACGTGTACATTATCGCCGGCCTGACCGATACCAATGGCGATCCTTCCGATCCGTTCAAGGGCTTCGATAATTTTTTCAGTGACAACGAGTATTTCACCAGCGTTGAAATTGGCTGGACTTCGTCCCATGAACGCATCATTTTCGACAACGCGCATGTGACACTCTGGCACAAGGACAGGCAGGTGGAGGCTGGAGTTAACGCCGGCTGGGGTGCTGCGTTTTCTTATTCGAGATACCTGAATGACAATTTCATGCCATTCGTCCGCGGCGGCTACGCCGATGATGGCGGTTCTCTGTTGCAAAAGTCACTGAGCCTCGGCATTGGTTATCAGACCGAGGCGTTTTCCGGCCTCTTGGGTGCAGCGTTCAACTGGGGAGAGCCGAACGAAGACACATTCGTCCCGGGCCTGAAAGACCAGTACGCAATCGAGTTCTTCTACCGGGTACCGGTCCTGAGCCGCATCGCCGTGACGGTAGATACGCAATTCATCAAGGATCCGGCACTGAATCCCGATGCCAGCACAATCTGGATGTTTAACCTCCGCGCGCGGGCAGCTTTCTAATTGCCTGGTGCAGGAGCGACTCCCGGGTCGCGAACTGGCGTTGCATGGATAGTCATCAAGCCCCAGAACCAGTCGATCTTTTTCCTGGTCCTGCCGATAACTTTGAAGCCGGACCGGGTCAGGCTTTGTTCCAATTCGCGGGTACTGAACGTGTGCACATGGGCGTGGTGAGTCCACGGCAAAACACGATTCAGCAGTCTCATCCAGAAGTAATCGCGGCACCAGTCAGTGATGACCAGGTTGCCGGACGGGCATAGCATTCGCCGCATTTCCAGCAACGCCGCAGCGGCGTCCGGGAAGTAATGCAAAGCACTGGTACTGATTACCAGTCGGAACCCCGCATCATCGAAAGGCAGCTTTGCCGCTTCACCTTCCACAAGTGTTGCCTTTCGGCCGATTCTTTGCCTGGCCACATCGAGCATAGCCGGCACCCGGTCTATGCCAACCAATTCGGCATGATCTGTTCGTTTCGCCAGCGTTTGCAAAAGCAGACCGGTACCACAGCCAACGTCCAGCACGCGGTCGCCAGTAAGCCCTGCGACGACTTCCAGCGTCATGGAAAGTGAGGCATCGAGATAGGCCGACCAGCGCTGATCGTAGGAGACGGCGAGCGCCGTGTACTCCTTCAGCAGCTTTGCATCTTGGGGTGTTCCGGTTCGCATGTGCGCAGGGTCCGCCGTGCCGCTACCCCGTCACGATTGCCGGCAGGACGAAGCGCGCCATCATATCATCGATCTGGCGTGCCGATATTTCGGGACAGCAATGCACGCTGGCAAGCCGATTGCAGTGCTTTATAATTATATTTTTCCAGCCTTGCGAAAAGGTTTACAATTATCGGCATGCGCAGAACCGACTCAACACGCGAAACAATTCGCCTGTTCATAGAGAACAAGGGCTCGGCGACAGGCCCGGAGCTGGCCCAGCACCTGGGCATTACGCGGCAGGCGGTCAGTCTGCACCTGCGTCAGCTTATCGCTGCAGGAGACGTTTTCAAGACCGGGTCGACGCGCGCGGCGCGATATTTTTCCAGCAGCGCCGCACCGAAGGCGCGGCGTATCAAACGTGACCTTGCGCTCGTCGGGCTCGACGAGTCCGTTGTCTACGAAAACATCGCGATAACGCTGAATCTCACTCGACTTCCCTCAAATGTCGAGGCGATTGTGCACTACGCGTTCACTGAAATGTTGAATAACGCAATCGATCATTCGATGTCTGATCGATGCACGATCGAAGTTTGCCTCGATGCCAACAAGGTCAGCTTCAGTGTAAAGGACGGCGGTATCGGCGTATTTTGCTCAATCGCCGAGAAACTTGATCTCCGGGACGAACCTTCGGCAATGATAGAATTGCTCAAGGGCAAGACCACAACGATGCCGCAGGCGCATTCGGGTGAGGGCATATTTTTTGTGTCCCGGTCGGCGGACCGACTCGTCCTCAGGTCTCATCGATTGCAGGTCGAATGGGATCGCGATCGCGATGACGTTTTCGTGTCCGATCCAAGGTCTACGAAAGGCACATTGGTGCAGTTCGAGATCCGCAGGGATTCGCGCACACGCCTCGAAGAGGTGTTCGCGGAATTCGCACCCGAGCAGTACGACTTTCAGTTTGAAAAAACGCGCGTTCTTGTGAAGCTACTGCGGGAAGATTACGTTTCTCGATCCGAGGCCAAGCGACTTTTGCATAACCTCGACAAGTTTTCCGAAATCGAACTGGATATGCGTGACGTCGCGCATGTGGGACAGGGATTTGCAGACGAAATCTTTCGGGTATTTGCGTCGGCGCACCCTGAGATTGATATTAGAACGACAAATGCCTCCAAGGGCGTCGACGCGATGTTAAGGCATATTGGCGGCAACTGACCGTAATAAAGTTCGATCTAACTCTTGCCGGAACCCGATTTTCCGTATTCCGCCATTGCCTTGTCGATGCCGAAACTGACAAACAGGTACACGCCGAAGAAAATTACCGCATGGATCCAGGAGTTCTGGATCCAGTTGATGAACATCAATGTACCGTATGCGGCTACGGCGCCAGCAAGCCCCGGGATGAACCTGATCACGGCCGCAGTCTGCTACTCCGGCGCCACCGGGGCCGAGCTGCCGGCAACAAACGGGTAATAGGCAAAGAAATTCGGCACGCCTTCACGCACGCCCTGCTCCAGGTTTTGCAGATCTTTTTCGGTTACACGACCAATGCCGACCGCTTCCCACACCAGCTGGTGTTTGCGGGCGTCGATAAGGTCGATATTGAAAGTACCTTCCGTGTACTGCGAAACGTGCGTCTGGGTGCCGTAGCCGTAACCGCCCCATGGATCATAAAAGCCGCCGCGGTAGCCATAGTAAGGAGACGGTGGGGCAGACGTCTGTGTGACCTTGGTCTTTTCCTGCAGGTTGGCGTTGAAGTTGACCAGCAAATCGGGCTGGTCCGATTTGACGTAGCCACGCGATTCCATTTCGATCGTGATGGCGTCGATCATGTACTGCGAAAACAGGCTCTGGTAGCCCTCGTAATCCGGGCCCGCACCGTCTATGAAGTTATAAGTCTTGTAAGCGCCGAAGTCCGTACCGCGGTCATAGTCCGAGCGGATGTTGCTGGACGAACAACCACTCACGGCATAGCCGATCAACAGAAGTATGAGTGCGCGAAACAAGGGGTTTGCTTTGACGGCCTGCATGGTGCTGCTCCGGATTTACGATAAGACCGGCATAGTACTACCAAAAACGGGATTGTCGAGCAATCCGTGGAAACCGGAATTACTCGAGTACTACCATGACCCGGGCATTGATGCCGTCACTCGTGCCATCGTGGCCGAAACGATCCAGCACAATATGTCGGTAGTTCACGTTCACATTAAAAATCGGGCTGAGCCACCAGTTGATACCCAGAGACAGGATGTCCATCTCGCCGCCGGTGATGAGTCCGTCGGTCAAATCGACAGTCGAATATCGCACACCGAGTTCCCAGGCGCCCCAGCCGCCCTGGTACACCGAGCGGGCAACGGGAACGAGCCGCATCAGCCCGTTCTTGCGGTTGTAGCTTCGCATCTCACCACTGATTACCCAGGAACCGGTAATGTGGTAGCCGTCGAACGTCGGATCTCCGACAGTGGGTGAATCCACATCGGTACGAACATACTCGCCGGCCAGCCAGTAGGGGCCTTTGCGCCAGCTCGCCTCCAGGTTGTACTGCATGGCGCTGTTTGCGGGAAATGGATCGCCGGTATCCACGAACAGTGGCGACTTGTTAAATTCGGGCTCCGTCAAAAATTGCAGGCCTTCCCTGGCATTGGTGTAACGCGCCCCGAAACCCAGGTGCACCAGGTTGCTTTCGTCCTGAGAAATAAAGGGCAGATAAGTCACACGGCCGATCATCTGGCTGGAGCTTTCGCTGAATGACTGACCGGCGTCGAACCAGTCGTTAAAAACGCCACCGGCCCAGGTCATACGTTGATTCAGTGCTCCTCCACTCACAAGAACCCCGACATTTCTCGATAGAAGCATGGCGTCGGAAACCGCGGCGCGTTCCTGCATCGGCAGGTTGACCATCGACATCAGGCGCTCCATGGAAATCGGTTCCTTCTGCTTGCCAACGCTCATGTTGATGCCACGGGCCAGCGGTATATCCACGCGATAGTCGAAAAACGTCAGGTCGTCATCGCGGGTGACGTCGAATCCTTTCTCGAAGGCATTGGTAGCGGCAGCTACCGAATAGAACCATGGCTTGTCGAAATTTATTGTGCCTGCGGCGCCAAAGCGAAAGCCTCTGATCTCGCCGCCGTCAAAAACACTCAGATCACCGAAGTGCTGCAGGCTGCCGTCATCCTGGCTTAGCCAGCGCTGCCGGTCGAGCACAACCGCCGCGATGAAAATGCCATTGACGTATTTGCTTTGCCACTGGTTCCACTTGTCCCCGTCCTGGTAGGACGTTGGCAACATCATCGGCGGTGGTGTGTAAGCCAGCCAGCCGGATGTGCGAGTCTCTTCTGTTGGCGCGGCCTTGTCTTCAACAACTTCGAACAGATTGTTTTTCCGCAGCTCACCCTGGTGTACGGCGAATACTGCATGGGTCTCTGTATCAAGCAGTACGTCGAAGTTCTTTCTCGGATCCTGATCAAGAATGATGAAGCTGGGCATTTCGCCGATTTTCAATGCACCGAGCAGGAAACCGTTACGCGCATCGATAGCCATCGATGTGTTGTCGACCGGTATCTCGTCCCTGGTAACGATTGCCACTTTGTTATCGCGGATGAGAATGTTGACGACTACATTTTCGGTATCGTCATCGCGATCTATCAGTTGTACATTTTTGATGAGCACGTTCTGCGGGTCGACGACTTGTGCAAAGGTCACCGTTACCGACAACAAAAAAAGAAAGACCAGGCATTGCGTAACTATTTTCATCGGGCCTTGATATCTCCCGTATCAAACGGTCAGAAGTTGAAGACAATCCCTACGAGCGGTCCCGTTGTGACCATCTCCGAGCCGTTGCGATCCACGCCCGAACCCGATATATCCTCGACGCTTTGTGTGCGCCAGCCGAACGCGGCGCTCCATTTGTTCGCAAATCGCCAGTCGAAGAGCATGGTGAGTGTCCAGGTGAGGTCGGCCGCGTCGTCGATTCCGAAGCCGCCGACATTGCCATTGATAGCCACACCGACTTTGGGTGTCAGGCCCAGACCGAAGCGGGCGCCGATCAGCGGTTCGACCCATTCATCGATACTGGTGCCGGAGACCTGCGTTGGGGGGATGATGGGCGGCAGGCCTGGCAGATCAACGCTCAGCGAGAGATCCGTGCGCCAGTAGCGAATGCCCAGGTAGGCGTCCAGCGCCATACTGCCAGCTTCGTAAGCCCACGTATCAGGATGTGAAGAGCGAAACTCCGGGCCGATCAGCCGATAGCCGCCATGCAGCTCGGCAATTACCTGCTTCACCTCGAAATCGACGCGGCCCCCGAGCAAATCTTCCCCATGCCCGAGGGTTGCCCAGGTGCCGTCGAAGGTGAGGAAGAAGCGCTTGTAACGCGCCTGGGCGTTAATCTGAAAGCCGCCGGTGGTCAGCTCGAGGATCTCATCGAAGGAGAGATCGAAGTCGGTTTCCTCACCACCCGTGACGATCGTGCCACCGGTACCGGCTAGCCAGGCA
>Ga0255058_10000340_pt1 | contig 27960 bp, 25 predicted proteins | sample Cases_109_9_MG_FD_188637 | JGI IMG/M metagenome (GOLD analysis project Ga0255058, IMG submission 188637) | Seawater microbial communities from Amundsen Gulf, Northwest Territories, Canada - Cases_109_9 | ecosystem: Environmental > Aquatic > Marine > Gulf | place: Canada: Northwest Territories... | reverse complement strand
CGGCCTTTTTCATGACGCGCGCGGATTTGACAACCTGCGGCAGAAACATCTTGCCGTCACCAAACAAGTCGCCGACGACATTCATGCCAGCCATTAGCGGTCCTTCGATAACGTCGAGCGGCCGTGTGCTTGCAAGGCGCGCCTCTTCGGTGTCTTCGACGACGAATTCGTCGATGCCTTTGACCAGTGCATGTTCGAGTCGTTTTGCGACGGGCCAGCCGCGCCATTCGAGGTCCTGCTTGCGTTCTTTGGCGCGCGTGCCCTGATCCTTGTAACTCACGGCTACGTCGAGCAGGCGTTCGGCTGCATCAGCGCGCCGGTTCAGGACAACGTCTTCAACGGCATCGCGCAAATCGTCGGGAAGGTCTTCGTAAATCGCCAGCTGGCCGGCGTTTACGATGCCCATGTCCATACCAGCACGTATGGCATGGAAGAGAAACACCGAGTGAATGGCTTCGCGAACAGCATTGTTGCCGCGAAACGAGAATGAGACATTGCTGACACCGCCGCTAACCAGTACCGCTGGCATCGCTTGCTTGATTTTCCGCGTCGCCTCGATGAACGCGATGCCATACGCGGCATGTTCCTCGATGCCGGTCGCGATCGCGAAAATGTTCGGGTCGAAAATGATATCGGACGGATCGAAGCCGAGTTGTGCGGTCAGAATGTCATAGCAGCGCTGGCAGATGGCGAGCTTGCGTTCAGTGGAATCCGCCTGCCCGCTTTCGTCGAACGCCATGATGACAACGGCGGCACCATAGGCGCGGACCAGTTTCGCCTGCTTGACGAACGCTTCTTCACCTTCCTTGAGGCTGATCGAATTGACGATCGCCTTGCCCTGGACGCACCGCAGTCCCGCCTCGATGACCGACCACCTGGATGAGTCGATCATGATGGGCAAGCGTGCAATGTCCGGTTCGGACGCAATCAGATTCAGGAACGTGACCATGGCCTGCTCGGAATCGAGCATGCCTTCGTCCATGTTTACGTCGATGATCTGGACACCGTCTTCAACCTGCGCGCGCGCAACCTGCACCGCCTCGGTGTAGTTATCGGCCTCTATCAATTTCCGGAAGCGCGCCGAACCGGTGACATTGCATCGCTCGCCAACGTTGACGAAAAGATCGTCCGGCCCAATGCTCAAGGGCTCGAGACCCGATAGACGTGTGCGTACCGGCAACGCCGGGACCTTGCGTGGCGCCGCTGATTCGACCGCCGATTTGATCGCCGCAATGTGCTCGGGGCGTGTTCCGCAACAACCACCAACCAGGTTGACGAAGCCGCTGGCCGCGAACTCGCCCAGGACCTCTGCCATATCGTCTGGCGTTTCGTCGTACTCACCGAACTCGTTCGGCAAGCCCGCATTCGGGTGCGCGCTGACGCGCGTATCGGCAATATGTGAGAGCTCGTCAATGTAAGGTCGCAGGTCCTTTGCACCGAGCGCGCAATTCAGCCCGATCATGAACGGCTCGATATGACGCACCGAGGTCCAGAACGCCGCCGCGGTCTGGCCCGACAACGTGCGCCCGGACGCGTCGGTAATCGTGCCGGAAATCATGACGGGTAATGTGACACCCGTTGCGTCGAACGCTTTCTTCACAGCAAAAATGCCGGCCTTGGCATTCAGCGTATCGAAAATCGTTTCGATCATGAGAAAGTCGACACCGCCCTCGATCAACGCGATTGCGGCTTCTGCGTACATCGTCGCGAGATCTTCGAAGCTGATGTTGCGAAAGCCGGGATCGTTGACGTCGGGTGAGATAGACGCTGTGCGGTTCGTTGGCCCCAGTACGCCGGCGACGTAACGCGGTGCGCCGACATTCGATGCATGCTGGTCCGCGCACTCGCGGGCGATTCGTGCCGCGGTCGTGTTCAGCTCACCGACCAGTGACTCCATGCCATAGTCCGCCATCGACGGTGCATTGGAGTTGAACGTGTTGGTCTCGATGATGTCGGCGCCGGCCTCGAGGAACCGCCGGTGAATGTCGCGAATGACCTGCGGCTTTGTGATGCTGAGCAGATCGTTGTTGCCTTTCAGATCGCGATCCCAGTCACTGAATCGTTCGCCGCGAAATTCGTCCTCGCCAAGCCCGACGCCCTGGATCATCGTTCCCATTGCGCCATCCAGGATCAGAATTCGCTCCTCAAGTGAGCCCAACAATGTCTCGATGCGTTTCTTCCTGTCCATTACACCCGGCTCAGGCAGCGTCTTGCTTCGCGCGAACGCCAAGTGCATGACAGATTGCGAAGGTCAGTTCCGAGCGATTCAGTGTGTAAAAGTGAAACTCACTGATTCCCTCCGACTGCATTCTCCGGACCTGTTCGATGGCGACGCTCGCGGCGATCATTTGCCGTGTTTCAGCATCGTCTTCGAGACCGGCAAAGCGCTGGCTCAACCATTCGGGAACGCTGGCGCCACATTGCTCGGCGAAGCGCTGCAACTGCGGGAAACGAGTGATGGGCAATATGCCGGGGACAATTGACGACTCGATGCCGGCCGTGGCGCACAGGTCACGGAATCGCAAGAACACATCGACGTCGAAGAAAAACTGGGTGATCGCGCGCGTGGCCCCCGCGTCGAGTTTGCGCCGCAGGTTATCGAGATCGGCGATGGCATTCGTCGCCTCCGGATGCACCTCGGGATAGGCCGCAACCGAGATATCGAAATCGCCGACTTCGCGCAGCCCGGCCACCAGGTCCGCGGCATACTCGTAGCCGTTCGGATGCGGCTTGTAACCCGAATCCCCCGGCGGTGGGTCGCCGCGCAACGCGACGACGTGTCGAATTCCCATGTCCCAGTATTGCTGCGCGATGTCATCGATTTCGACGCGGTCCGCGCCGATACACGTGAGGTGCGGTGCCGCCGTCAGCGAGGTCTGCTCCACGATACGCGCGACCGCGGCGTGAGTGCGCTCACGTGTGGAGCCGTCGGCGCCGTAGGTGACCGAGACGAAGCGCGGCTTGAGTACGGACAAGCGCTCGATGGATGCCCATAAAGTCTGGTTCATCTTTTCCGAATTCGGCGGAAAAAACTCGAACGTAACCTGCACTTCGTTGTTAACCGGATTCATGTTTGGCCGTCAAGCGGCGGCTGCCGATGATTGTGTGCGCGTAGCAACGGCCAGCAGCCAGCGAGGATGATTTGCCGGAACAGAGCGCGGCGGTGACAGTCTCAGGCCGGCATCACGGCACCAATCTGCAAGCTCCGCCGTCAATGCGAGCGGGCCCTGATCGCCGCAGGTCGTCAATATCAGCAGGCGGCCAGCCGACTGTGTCGTTCGCATCGCCTCTTTGAGCACATCGACGGGCCGCTCCGCCGCGTCGAGCACATCGTCGACAATGACCGTGTCGAATTCGCCATCTGAAAAAGGCAGGGAATACATGTCGCCCTGCCGCAAGCTGCAGTTCGGCAGGCCCGCCAGCAGTACCCCGGCACGTGCGAATCGCCGCGCGTCGGCATCGATATCGACACCTACGGCACGCTGGGCACGCGATGCAAGCAGTTTGAGTACGCGTCCCTGGCCACTGCCAATATCCAACAAGTCACCGAGCGGTGTCGCGACTGTCAGTTCGACCAGGGCGCGGTGCAGCGATCTGTCCTCCCTGCCGGGCTCCACCGAAGCAGCGCCACGCAATTCGCGCAGCACTGTAATATCGTGCAGGAAGTCCGGCTCATCATCAGGCAACAACGACAACAGGCGCCGCAGCTGCGCCGCCTCATCACCATGCGCCGGCAAACGATAGAAAACGAAGTGGCCGTCCCGGAAACGCTCAACGAGGCCCGTTTCGCACAACACCTTCACATGCTGCGAGATCCTGGGCTGACTCTGGGACAACACTTCGGTGAGTTCCGAGACACTGCACTCGCCCTGCGAACACAAGACGACGATCCGCAATCTCACGGGGTCGGCGAGCGCCTTGAACTGAGCAATCAGGTGTTGCGTGTCCGAGTTCATAAATATATAACGATATACTTATATTTAGGCTCGGCATTCTAGCATGATGTTTCTCCCCTGGGTATCTCAAGCCGTATGTCGGCGCATATTCCCATATATGGAAAATCAGGATGCGGATGGGGTGTTCCTCGACCCTGTAGGAGCGGCGCTCACGCCGTGTGCGATTACTCGAGGTGGCGGCGAACGGGGAGCTGTTCGACCGAGGTAAAGCGCAGCGTTAGCGAGCCACGAGGGAGAGCACTCGCCGTCCGTCGCCAGCCCGCTGCTACTGGACGTTCCCGGGACCGGAGACGACGTTATCGACGAACAGCTTGGTGATGTCGATCGAGTCGAAGCTACGGCGGCGCCCGCAATACTCACACGTGACCTCGATGCGGCCCTGCTCCTCGAGCGCCTCGCGGGTTTCCCCTTCGCCCAGCATCCGCAGCACTTCTTCGGCGCGCTGCATGGAGCAGCGGCAACGAAACACGACGCGCTGCCGGGCAAAGACGCGTACGTCGTCTTCGGCGAACAGACGGCCGATGACCTCGATGCCGTCCGCACCGGGGAAATCGTCAGTTTTCAACGTCGCCGCGAGGAAGCCCAGGCGTTTCCAGTCGTCTTCCTCGATCTGTTGCCCCGGCATCTGTTGCAGCAAAACGCCGGCGGCAAGTGAATTGTCACTAACGAGCGCAACATGACTCGGTACCTGTACCGAACGCTGAAAGTAGTGTTCCAGACTGGCGGCCAGCGAGGTCTGATCGACCTCAACGATTCCCTGGTAGGGCTTCTCGCTCGAATCGACGGTAATTGCGCAGTGCGCATTCTGCATTAACTCGTCGAACGAGGCGGCCGTGATTTCCGCTGCGGGTGTCGCCATGCCGCGCAATTCGAGTTCGCTCGTGCTTTGCATGACCAGCATGCACAAGTCGCCTGCCCCCTGGATTTGCAGGGTTACGGCACCATCGAATTTCAGGCTTTGTGCGATCAACCCGGTTGCCGCGGCGGCGTGCCCGAGCGTCTCCTGTACGATCGCGTCGTAATCGTGATCGCGGAGCATTCGACGCCACGCGCGTGACAAATGGATGAGCGCGCCGCGCACCGGCAGGGCATCGAAGACGAACGGAATGACGTTATCAGCGGACATGGATTCTTGCGACAGCATGCACCGCCACCGGTTTCATTGCTAGGACGAGAGTTTGCCCTTGAGCATCTTGTTGACCTGCCCCGGATTCGCCTTGCCCTGCGTCTCTTTCATGACCTGCCCGACGAAGAAACCAATAAGCTTGTCTTTACCGCCCTTGTAGTCGGCAACCTGTTGCGGATTGGCGGCGATCACCTTGTCGACGACGGCCTCGATCGCCGCCTCGTCTGTGATCTGCTTGAGCCCGCGCGATTCAATGACCGCGTCCGCTGTGCCGCCACCGGCCCACATAGCCTCAAACACTTCCTTGGCGATCTTGCCCGAGATCGTGTTGTCATTGATACGATTCACGAGCCCGGCGAGGTCAGCGGCGGAAATGCGACTGGCTTCGATGTCGAGGCCATCCTTGTTCAATGCGCCCGACAAGTCTCCAATCACCCAATTCGCCACGGTTTGCGCTTGCGCGTCACTGGCACTGGCGGCCGACTCGAAGTAATCCGCCAGCGCGCGGCTCGCAGTCAGGATGCCGGCATCATCGGCTTTGAGACCGTGCTCGGCCTCGAAGCGCTGTTGCTTTGCGTCCGGCAACTCGGGCAACGTCTTGCGTACGGCGTCGACAAACGCGGCGCTGATTTCAACCGGTAACAAATCTGGATCGGGAAAGTAACGGTAGTCGTTCGCCTCTTCCTTGGAGCGCATTGGCCGTGTTTCGTCCTTGTCCGAGTCGTACAGTCGGGTTTCCTGCGCGACCTTGCCGCCGTCTTCGATGATGTCGATTTGCCGCTCGATCTCGAAATTAATGGCCTTCTCGATGAAGCGGAACGAGTTCAGGTTCTTGAGCTCGGATCGCGTGCCGAGTTCTTTTTGGCCGACAGGCCGCACAGACACATTGGCATCGCAGCGGAATGATCCTTCCTGCATGTTGCCGTCGGATATGCCGAGATAGCGAACGATAGTGTGAATCTTGCGCATGTACGCGATGGCTTCCCTGGCCGAACGAAGATCCGGCTCGGAAACAATTTCCAGCAAAGGTGTGCCCGCACGATTCAGATCGATGCCGGACGAACGATCGAGTCCTTCATGAATCGACTTGCCCGCATCTTCTTCGAGATGAGCGCGGGTAATGCCAATGCGCTTGTCATTGCCCCCGGCGTCTTTGATAAACAGTTCACCATGCTCGACGATCGGCAGCTCATATTGGCTAATCTGATAGCCCTTGGGCAAGTCCGGATAAAAGTAATTCTTGCGAGCGAAAATAGAGCGCGGCGAGATAGTGGCGTTGACGGCAATCCCGAACATCGCGGCCATCCGGATGACTTCTTTGTTCAGCACGGGCAAAACGCCCGGGTAGGCGAGGTCGACGAGGCAGGCCTGGGTATTCGGTTCGGCGCCGTAGGCGGTCGATGCACCCGAAAAAATCTTCGACTGAGTGGCAAGCTGGGTGTGAATCTCCAGCCCGATGACGACCTCCCAGTCGGCACTCATCGGTAGGCCTCCGGACAACGTGTGTGCCAATCGGTCTGCGTCTGATACTGGTGTGCCGTGCGCAACAAGGACGCTTCGGCCCAGTGCGGTCCCACGAGATGCAAACCAACCGGAAAGTCGTTGACCATTCCGCAGGGCGTTGACATCGCCGGCAATCCCGCGAGGTTCGCGCCGATCGTGTAAATGTCGTTGAGGTACATCGTGATCGGATCGTCGGTCTTGGCGCCGAGCTTGAACGCCGGCGTCGGCGTCGTCGGGCCGGCGATGACATCGACCTTTTCAAATGCTTTCTTGAAATCCTCGCTGATGAGTTGCCGGACCTTTTGCGCCTGCAGGTAGTAGGCATCGTAGTATCCGGCCGACAACACGTAGGTTCCGGTCATGATGCGTCGCTTTACTTCCGCGCCGAAACCCTCGCCGCGACTGCGGCAATACAGGTCGAGCAGGTCTTTGGGATCTTCGGCCCGGTGACCAAAGCGCACACCGTCAAAGCGTGACATGTTCGAGGAGCACTCGGCCGGAGCGACAACATAGTAAGTGGGCACGCAGTAATCGAGATTCGGCAGATCCACTTCCGTCAACGTGGCGCCGCGCGCCTCAAGTACCGCCAGTGCGTCGCGAACGGCCTTGCCCGTCGCCTCATCGAGGCCGGCATCAAAATGCTGCCGGACGACACCGACACGCAGTCCGTCAAGCGATTCGCCGAGTCCGGCGACGTAGTCGGGCACCGGATGGTCGATCGACGTCGAGTCGCGTTCGTCGAATCCGGCCATCACGCCAAGCAGCAATGCCGCATCCTCGGCCGAGCGTGTGATGACGCCAGCCTGATCGAGGCTGGATGCAAACGCGACCATGCCGTAACGCGATACACGGCCATAGGTTGGCTTGAAGCCAACGGTATTTGTGAGGGCGGCAGGCTGCCGAATCGAGCCACCGGTATCGGTCCCCGTCGCCGCCGGCGACAGTCGCGCGGCCACCGACGCCGCGGATCCACCCGACGAGCCGCCCGGCGAATATTCGAGCCCCCAGGGATTCTTTACCGGGCCGAAGAAACTGGTCTCGTTCGACGAGCCCATGGCGAACTCGTCCATATTGGTCTTGCCGAGAACGACGGCGCCAGCCCCGGCCAGTCGTTCGACGACTGTCGCGTCATAGGGGGACACGAAATCCTTGAGCATGCGTGAACCGCAGGTTGTCAGGACATCTCGCAGGCAGAAGATATCCTTGTGCACGATCGGCAGACCGTTCAGTACACCGCCCTGATCGGCGGCGCGCGCCTTGTCAGCCTGCCCGGCGTTCGCAAGCGCCGTCTCACCCATTACCGTGATAAAGGCATTCAGATCCTTGCCGTGAGCCGCGATGCGATCAAGTAGCGCCTGCGTGATATCGACCGCTGTGAAATCACCGCGATCGAGGCCCGCTTTGAGCTCGGTCAGTGTTTGCTCATGCAGGGCCATCACTCGAGGACCTTGGGTACCAGGTACAGTCCGTCGGCCACGGCTGGCGCATTTTTCTGCATACGCTCGCGCTCGTTAGCCTCTGTGACCTGATCGGGACGCAAACGCTGAGCCTGATTCAACGGATGGGCCATCGGCACGACAGCATCCGTCGGAGCTGCGGACAATTGATCCACGAAATCGACGATTCGAGAGAGCTTGTCTTGCGTTTCGGCGAACTCATCGTCGGCAAGTCGAAGCCTCGCCAGCATCGCGATGTGCTGTACCTGATCTTTATCGAGTGACACGGGGCAATTCCGGGGTTTGAGCCTTGACCTGACGCTCGCTGGCGAGCGAGCGCGCAATGATACACGCCACCTTGTGCAATGTCGTGGGCATTGCTAGATTACACCGTTAACTCGCTCCGGACCCCTCCCCGCATGCTCAAAAATCTCCTGGGTTATTTCTCGAATGACCTGTCGATCGACCTTGGCACCGCCAATACCCTTATTTATTCGCGTGGCCACGGCATCGTGCTGGATGAGCCGTCCGTCGTCGCAATCCGGGAAGACAGCGGACGCGGTGGTCGCGTAGTTGAGGCCGTAGGTATGGAAGCCAAGAACATGCTGGGACGCACGCCGGGCAATATCACTGCAATTCGACCATTGAAAGACGGCGTCATAGCCGATTTCACGGTCACCGAGAAGATGTTGCAGCACTTCATCCGCAAGGCGCACGGCACACGCTACTTCCGTCCGAGTCCGAGAGTTCTGATTTGCGTGCCGTACGGCTCAACCCAGGTTGAGCGTCGCGCCATTCGCGAATCCGCCGAAGGCGCCGGCGCCCGCAAGGTTCACCTTATAGACGAGCCAATGGCGGCGGCGATTGGTGCGGGTCTGCCCGTGCACGAAGCACGTGGCTCGATGGTGCTCGACATCGGCGGCGGCACATCCGAGGTCGCTGTCATCTCGTTGAACGGCATTGTCTACGCGGCATCGGTTCGTATCGGTGGCGACCGCTTCGACGAGGCCATTACCAATTACGTGCGTCGCAACTACGGCATCCTGATCGGCGAGGCGACGGCGGAACGCATCAAGCATGAAATTGGCTCGGCGTTTCCGGGGCAGCAGGTGCTCGAGATCTCCGTCAAGGGTCGCAACCTGTCTGAAGGCGTGCCACGCAGCTTCACACTGAATAGCAACGAGATTCTCGAAGCGCTGCAAGAGCCCCTGCAAGGCATTGTCAGTGTCGTCAAGGAAGCGCTCGAGCAGACACCCCCGGAGCTGGGCGCCGACGTCGCCGAACGCGGCATCGTACTAACCGGCGGCGGCGCGATACTTCGCGATATCGATAAGTTGCTCATGGAAGAAACGGGGCTGCCAGTTGTCATTGCCGATGACCCGTTGACCTGTGTCGCCCGCGGCGGTGGCCGGGTGATCGAACTGATCGACGAACACGGCCCGGCAGTTTTCGGCCTGGAGTGATTGATCAGCAGCGCCCGGGTCAAGGTCATGCTGCTGATTCGACTCTTCCGCCATGATTGCTTCCCAAGGGCATAGCACCAATCTTGCGAGAATACCGGCGCTTGGCGCACGCGCATTGGCATTGATTGCACTGAGCCTGGTTCTCATGTTCCTGGATCATCGGGACAACCATCTTGATGCGGTTCGCGATGCGATAAGTGCAGCTGTTTACCCGTTGCGTATCCTGGTCGACGCGCCCGCGCAGTTCTGGGAGTGGGCCGGCGAAAGCAGCCAGTCACGTAATGAATTACAGTTGGAAAACTCAAGGCTTAAAGCGGAGAGGCTGCTGACCGCGGCACGCCTGCAGCGACTCACGGCGCTGGAAGCAGAGAATTCGAGGCTGCGTGCGTTGCTCGACGCCCGCCGGCAAGTACCGGATGACGTGCGCGTCGTCGAGATCATGGCCGTCGATGCCAACCCGTTCAGACACAACATCGTTCTCGACATTGGCAGCAATGACGGCGCATACGATGGTCAGGCAATCGTCGACGCCGATGGCATTATCGGTCAGGTCATGGAGGCCGGCCCGCTTTCCACCCACGCAATCCTGATCAGCGACCCCGGTCACGCGTTACTGGTCGAGGTCAATCGCAATGGTCTGCGCACCGTCGCCTACGGTACCGGTGAATTTGGTCACCTCGATCTCCCGGGCCTGCCGAACAATGCTGATATTCAGGTTGGTGACCTGCTCGTTACCTCAGGTTTGGGGGGGGCGTTTCCGTCCGGCTATCCGGTCGCCGTCGTCGACACGGTGAATCGCATTCCGCAGCAAGCTTTCGCCGATGTGACGGCAATACCGTCCGCCGCTCTCGACCAGATACGCGAAGTCATGCTGGTTTGGTCGCCGCGCCGCGAAACCGACACAGTCGCGGGGGACGCTGAAAATGAGTAGTCATCGCGCGACACGCAACTTGCCCGTATTGCTTACAATCATTCTTGCACTGATGCTGATGATGATGCCGCTCCCGGACTCGGTGTCGGCCTTTCGGCCTGACTGGGTGGCGTTGATCATGATTTTTTGGACGATGAGCGTGCCGCGCAGGATCAGCGTGGGTGTCGCCTGGTTCGTCGGCATATTCGTTGACGTCTCCCAGGGCACTCTGCTGGGTCAACATGCCCTCGCCTTGTGTGCCATCGCCTATGTCACCGTGAAATTCCACTTGCTGATGCGGGTGTTCCCACTCATGCAGCTCACGGCAACGATCTTCGCACTACTCGCGCTGTATCAATTTCTGTTGTTCTGGATCAACGGCGTCGTCGGTATCAATGCGCCGAGCATAAGCTACTGGGCGCCGGTAATAAGCAGTACCTTGATCTGGCCGCTGCTGTACACCTTCGTATCGGGCGTGCGGTATCGAGTTCAACTGAGCATCTGACATGAGCCTGTTGTTGCCGATCAAGGATCACTACTCTGAGCGCCGCCTGTTTGTCTCACGCATCGTTTTTTCCACGGGTGTATCGGTCCTGCTCTTGGGCTTGGTTATCGCACGCCTGTTTCAGCTACAGGTGGTCGACTACGAGCATTTCGCGGCGAGATCACAGGGCAATCGGGTACGCATTGAAGCGGTGCCACCCATACGCGGTCTTGTGTTTGACCGCCAGGGTCGTGTTCTGGCCGAGAACCTGCCCGCGTGGCAACTGGAGCTGATCCCCGAACAGGTTGCGGACATCGACGCAACCTTGTCGCGCCTGGCGGCCCTGAATCTCGTCGAAGCAGCCGACATCCCACGGCTGAAAAACCTGATCGCGAATAGCCTGCGCTTCAAGCCCGTGACCTTGCGACTGCGGCTCAGCGATGAGGAGATCGCGAGCTTCGCGATTCAACGTCCCCGCTTTCCCGGTGTCGATTTCAGGCCGCGCCTGGTCCGGCACTATCCCCACGGAATCGAGGTCGCGCACGCGGTCGGCTATGTCGGCGCGATGTCCGAGCAAGACTTGCAGACCCTCGACCCGGCGCGCTATGCAGGAACCGGTATTACAGGCAAGACCGGCGTCGAACAAAGTTTCGAGTCGAATCTGCACGGCGATTCCGGGTATCGCCATGTCGTAACCAATGCGCGCGGGCGAGTGGTTCCCGCCGACTCGCGCGACATTCTCGATACCTTGCCCGCCGACGCCACGCCGGCACCGGGATCCAACGTATTCCTCAGTATCGATCTCGACCTGCAAACGATCGCCAACCGGGCGCTTGAAGGACGCCGCGGTGCCGTGGTCGCCATCGAGCCCGGGACCGGCGAAGTGCTGGCGCTTGTAAGCGCACCGTCATTCGATCCAAACCTGTTCGCCGTGGGCATGACGACGGCTCAATTTGCAGAGTTGCAGGGAAACCCCGACAAGCCTCTGTTCAATCGAGCCGTTCGTGGAACGTATCCGCCAGGGTCGACGATAAAACCCATGCTGGCACTCGCGGCACTCCAAACAGGCGCGACGAACCTGACGCGCAAGACCGTATGCAAAGGCTTTTTCGTGTTGCCTAACACGACGCATCGATACCGGGACTGGAAGCCTGAAGGCCACGGCGAGGTCGATTTGCACGAAGCGATATCTCAGTCCTGCGACGTTTACTTTTACGAGATCAGTAACGAAATCGGCATCGACAACATGCACTATTACCTGGATCAGTTCGGCCTTGGACTGGCAACGGGCGTTGATGTCAGCGGTGAGGGCGTCGGCATAAACCCGTCCAAAGAATGGAAACAGCAGGCGTTCTCGAACCCCGCCGACCAGCACTGGTATCAAGGTGAAACTGTCATCGCATCGATCGGCCAGGGTTATATGCTCGCCTCCCCGCTACAGCTGGCCAATGTGGTGGCAACGCTGGCGACGCGTGGTCAACGCTACCGACCGCACCTGGTCGCCGCCTGGGAGGACCCGCTGTCCGGCGAACGTACGCTTGCGACTCCACAGCGTATCGGGACCGTTGAAATCGACAACGAGTTTTACTGGGACACCGTCATTGGTGCGATGAACGATGTCATGCAGGGGCAACGGGGCACTGCGCGTGCGTCCGGCCTTGGCGCTCCATATACGATGGCCGGCAAGAGCGGTACCGTCCAGGTTTTTTCGCTGTCGCAGGAGGAGGAGTACGACGAGGAAATCCTTGACGAACGCCTCCGTGACCATGCCCTGTTCCTCGCGTTCGCTCCGCTCGATGACCCGCAGATCGCCGTAGCGGTCGTCGTCGAGAACGGCAGCAGCGGCAGCCGCGTTGCCGCACCAATCGCACGTGCCATCATGGACCAGTATCTCGGCTACAACGATGCGACTCACTAACACGAACCGACTCATGACACGCAGGGCGGCGCCATTGACCGACGCCGCGCGACGTATGCGCCAGTTGAACATCGACGGGCCGTTGTTGGGTGGCCTGCTGTTGATCTGCGCTTTTGGACTGGCTGTTCTTTACAGCGCCGTCGGCGAGAATATGCGCCTGACCCTCAACCAGCTTATTCGTCTCAGCGTGGCGTTGGGCGGCATGGTAGTCATCGCGCAAATGCCGCCGGACCTGCTGCGGCGGTGGACGCCATGGGGCTACCTGGCCGGCCTGATTCTTTTGGCTCTCGTGTTGACGACCGGCGACGTAGGCCAGGGCGCACGCCGCTGGCTTGACCTCGGCATTCGCTTTCAACCTTCCGAGATCATGAAGCTCGCCGTGCCGATGATGGCGGCGTGGTATCTACATGATCGTTCGATACCGCCGAAACCGGGACAACTCCTGATTATTGCCGTGATAATCGCCGTACCCACCGTGCTCATCGCGCGCCAGCCGGATCTGGGTACCGCTTTATTGATCGCCGCATCCGGCATCATTGTAATCGTGCTCGCCGGATTGTCGGTCCGGCTGATCATCGCACTCGGCGTCCTCGCCGTCCCCGGCGCGTGGCTGCTGTGGTCCTTTATGAAGGACTACCAAAAGCAACGCGTACTGACCTTGCTGGACCCGGACAGCGACCCCCTGGGCGCCGGTTACAACATTATCCAGTCAAAGATCGCTATCGGCTCGGGTGGATTGTTTGGCAAGGGCTGGACCAACGGCTCGCAAGCGCAACTCGAATTCCTGCCCGAGCGCGACACCGATTTCATTTTCGCCGTCATGGGCGAGGAATTCGGATTGCTCGGTGTGCTCGCCTTGCTCGGCCTGTACATTTTCGTGATCGTGCGCGGCCTGTATATTGCGACGGAAGCACGCGATACTTATTCGCGCTTGTTGGCCGGCTCGATCAGCCTGACGTTTTTCGTCTATGTTTTCGTCAACACCGCGATGGTTACAGGCCTTGTACCTGTCGTCGGCGTGCCGCTGCCACTCGTGAGTTTCGGCGGCACATCGATGGTGACGCTCATGGCGGGATTCGGTATTCTGATGTCGATTCACTCGCACCGGAAACTCCTGCCCCACTAATGAAAGCACTAAGACTTGCTGGCGCCTTACTTCTTGCTTTTTCCGGTTCTGTGTCCTTTGCGGCGGATCAAGAGCAACCCGTCACCATTGATGTTGAGCAACCCGAGGTCACCGCGTTCATCGACGAGATGGTCAGTGAACACGAATTCGATCGCGAGCAATTGCGTGCGGCTCTCGGCGATGCCGTGATCAGGCAGTCCATCCTGGATGCCATCAGCAAGCCCGCTGAAAAGACCCTGACCTGGGCCGAGTATCGTAAAATCTTCATAACGCGCGAGCGCATAAAAGCAGGCGTCGCATTCTGGCACGAAAACCGCGAGGCGCTTGCCACGGTCAGCTCATCGTCGGGCGTACCCGAGGAAATTCTTGTCGGCATCATTGGCGTCGAAACTTACTACGGTCGCATCACGGGCAGCTACCGGGTCCTCGATGCGCTCGCGACTCTCGCGTTCAATTACCCGCCGCGATCGGGTTTTTTCCGCAAGGAACTCAAACAATATCTCTTGCTGATTCGCGAAGAAGGCATGCGGGCGACCGATGCCATGGGATCCTATGCCGGCGCGATGGGCCGGCCACAATTCATGCCCTCGAGTTATCGTGCCTATGCCATCGACTCGACGGGCGACGGCAAACGCGACATCTGGAACAACTGGACCGATGTAGCGGGCAGTATTGCCAACTATTTCAAAAGGCACGGCTGGCGACCGGGTGAGGAAGTCACATCGCAGGCGACGCTGGGCGGATCATGGGCCGGCCCTGTTCCCGAACCTGCCAATACGTTGACGCCGGGTGACACGGTGACGTCGCTGAGTCGAAAAGGCGTCATGTTTGCGACCGATCTGCCCGAGGACAGCGAAAGCGAGCTGCTGACGTATGAAGGCAAGTACGGGATCGAACATTGGGTGGGCTTCCATAACTTTTTCGTCATCACGCGCTACAACCACAGCGTGATGTACGCCATGGCCGTGCACCAGCTCGGGCTGGAAATCGCCCTGGAGCTCGACAACTATGTGGGATGACTTGCGCGGCGCGTTTGCCGGCGTCGTCGTGCTGACAATGCTTGCCAGTTGTGGCGGCAGCAGCGTCAGAGACCGCGCCCCGAGCGGCAGCGCGGCCATTCACGATCTGCCGGGAGATGCAATCCCAAGACCCGAGGCGCGTAGTCGCTATGGCAATGGCCCGACCTATGAAGTTCTCGGCAAACGCTACGCGGTGATGGCATCGGGCGCCGGGTATTCGGAACGCGGTGTCGCGAGCTGGTATGGCCAGAAATTTCACGGCCGGCTGACGTCTAACCAGGAGAAGTACGACATGTACGCGATGACGGCGGCGCACAAGACGCTGCCGTTGCCAACGTATGTCCGCGTGCGCAACCTGCAAAACAATAAAAGCACTGTCGTGCGAGTTAACGATCGCGGACCATTCGTCCACAATCGCGTTATCGATCTGTCGTACTCGGCCGCGGTGAAACTGGACATGATCCGGGACGGCACCAGCCTCGTTGAAATCACCGCCATTACGTTCGACGATCCGCCCGGCGACCGCCCCACGCGCCAAAGCGCGCCGCAAACCGCGCCACAGGTGACGCCGCCGCCCATCGACCCAACTCCGGCGGAGCCCGAGATCGTCGACGTCAATCAGATTTACGTGCAGGCGGGAGCATTCGGCAGTCGCGAAAATGCCGAGCAGCGCAGCGCCACGCTGACCGAGGCGTTCATTGGCAACGTGTTCATCCACGCCGACACAAGCGTTTACCCGACGCTGTACCGCGTTCGCATTGGACCGATCTGGGATGTCATTCAGTACGATGTGATCGTAGAGGCACTCGAAAACATCGGCATCTCGGATCCCTACCTGATCACCGAATAGGAGCGGCGGGACCTGCCAACAGCGCGCTAGTCCCTATGAAGTCATGCAGGAGCAAGATCACGTTGACAAAGTGCTAGTATTCGCGGTCATGACCGTCGTGCGACAAGACCGCAGGAGAACTCTTTGTGTGCTGCTGGCAATCATCTTTTTTGCCGCGCAAATAGGGGCGCTTGCCCATGCGTATGAGCACGATCCCGGCGGCCCGCAAGCCCAGGTCTGTTCGATCTGCATTGCCGGGCATGCATTAGATTCGGCATGTGTCGTATCGACAATGCATATCGAATTGCAACACTGCAACGCTGGCATCTCCACTGATCGCAGCGATGTGCCAGACGTCATTCACCTTCCCCTCGCCCGCCAGCGGGCACCCCCAACACCGCTCTAAGCTAAACCGGCGCCTTCGGGCCGTGCAGTATTCAGGTGATCGGTGATCACGTGAGATGGGCCAGGGAATATCGGGCCGCCTCGCGTTGAGTGCCGGGATCTCAATAAAAGTGGTGAAAAATCATGTACCAGCAAAGATTAGTCTTGGCGACTGCGCTAGTTGTGGTTTCGTCGGGAACCGTAAATGCACAGGACTTGTCAACGGATGTTGCAGACCTGCGGCATATGCTGACCGAGATGAAGAGCGATTATGAAAGTCGCATTGAAGAACTGGAGCGCAGGCTGGATCGCGCAGAACGATCGGTGAGCAACGCAAGCAGGGACGCAGACGAAGCCATGGAAATTTCCGTGCAGACCGCAATCAACATGACGGCCGGCGCTTCCTCCCCCAATGCTTTTAATCCGGCTATCGGCGCCGTACTCATCGCCCGATACGCGGACGTCGATCGCGGCTGGGAAGGTATTCCGGGTTTCATCCCCGCTGGTGAACTCGGTCCCGGCAACTCGGGGTTTTCGCTCGGCGAGACCGAAGTCAATCTAAGTGCGAGTGTCGATTCTCGGTTGTTCGGCAATCTCACGCTGGCACTGGAAGACGAAAATGGTGAAACCCGGGTCGCGCTCGAAGAGGCATGGGTTCAGACCACCGGTCTGTCAAATGGACTGACATTGCTCGGCGGACGATATTTCTCCGGCGTTGGCTACCTGAACAAGTTCCACCGGCACGCCGACGATTTCAGCGATCGGCCACTGGTTTATCAGGCGTTTTTCGGCGGCCAGTACATACCTGACGGCCTGCAACTGCGCTGGATTGCGCCAACGCCGCTGCTGCTCGAATTTGGCGCCGAGTTGAACTGGGGCAGCAATTCTCCCGCGACGGGCCGTTCGACAACATCGCCCGATGCATGGACGCTGTTTGCCAACGTCGGCGGTGATATCGGTGTGAGTCATAGCTGGCAGTTGGGGCTGTCGTATTTGGCGGCGGATGTCGTGGACAGGGGTGGCGAAAACGTCGGCGCGCCTGCTATTGAAACCTTCACCGGCGACAGCGATCTCACGGGGCTCGATTTTGTCTGGAAGTGGGCGCCTGAGGGCAACCTCACGGTGCAGAATTTCAAACTACAGGGTGAATATTTCAGCCGGGATGAGGACGGCATATTCGCCGGACTGCCATCAAACGGGGATCAGCAAGGCTGGTACTTGCAGGGGATTTGGCAGTTCAGACAGGGCTGGCGTGTCGGTTACCGACACGACGAAGTGGATGCAGACAACGAGCCATTATTTGTCGGCACCATTCTCGAAGACCCCGGTCGAAGCTCCGCCAGAGACAGTTTCATAATCGATTGGTCACCCAGCGAATTCAGTCGCCTGCGCATGCAGTTTGTTGACGACCGTGTTCTTGACGAGAGCGGTAGCCAGTTCATTTTGCAATACATCATGAGCATTGGCGCTCACGGTGCACACGAATTCTAGGGGCTGCAATAATGAACAAGCTAATTACACCGCTGTTGCTGCTGCTTGTGCCTCTGAGCTCAGGTGCACTGGAAGTATTTGCCTGTGAACCGGAGTGGGCTTCACTGGTGAAAGAGTTGGCAGGAGACAACGCTAACATCACGGTCGCAACCACGGCTTTTCAGGACCCGCACCAACTTCAGGCAAGACCCAGCCTGATCGCCGCTACCAGGCGCGCAGATTTACTGATTTGTACCGGCGCCGATTTGGAAATCGGCTGGCTGCCGCTGTTGCTGCGGCGTGCGGGCAATCCGGATGTTCAGCCGGGCCGTCCTGGCCATTTCATGGCCGCAGACTACGTCCGCAAACTCGAGATTCCAATGCTGGTCGATCGTTCTCAGGGCGACATTCATCCGCAGGGCAATCCGCACATACATCTGAATCCGAACAACATCTTGCGCATTGCGGACAAGGTGGCAGAGCGCTTGGGCACGCTCGACCCGGCCAGGCAAAGCGACTACGTCAGCCGCCTGCAGGAATTTCGGTCCCGCTGGGAAACAGCAATTATCGGCTGGGAGGAGCGCGGTGAAATCTTGAGCGGGCTGCGACTGGCCTCGCACCACCGGAGTTTCAGTTATCTCGCTGACTGGCTTGATTTGAATGTCGTCGCAACCCTGGAACGCAATCCCGGCATTCCGCCCAGTGCTTCGCACCTCGCCAGTCTTCTCGAACAATTGTCTCCCAATCCGCCGGCCGCGGTGGTTCGAACACCGTATGCCAACGAAAAGCCGTCGTTATGGCTGACCGAACGCCTTGATGTGCAGGCGCTTCGCCTGCCCTACACCGTCGACACGGCAGATGGCCCGGTTGATTTATTCGCGTTGTTCGATATGACACTTGCTGCCCTCGAGGAAGTAAACAATGAACGCCTTTGAAATGAGTATCTTGGGACCGGCTTTATTGGCGGGTCTCCTCGTACTCGCCACACATGTTCCCCTGGGTGCCGAAGTCTTGCGACGCGGAATCATTTTCATTGACCTTGCCATCGCACAGGTCGCGGGGCTCGGGGTAATCGCCGCTGACACGATGGGATGGGAACAGAATGGCTGGAAGGTGCAGGGTGCCGCTGTTTCTGCTGCACTCATTGCAGCATTCGTGCTCAACTGGACAGACAAACGCTGGCCGAAGATACAAGAAGCGCTCATTGGCATTTGCTTCATTTTGGCGGCGACGGGCGGAATTCTCGTCCTCGCCGGCAATCCACACGGCGGTGAACACCTGAAAGAATTGCTGATCGGACAAATTTTGTGGGTAACGATCGATAGCCTGCTGCCAATTGCAATATTGAGCACAGTTATTCTTACATTGTGGTATCTATTCCGCGATTGGGTGCGTGGACTGGGTTTTTATGTTCTCTTCGCCTTCGCGGTCACTGCGTCAATGCAACTGGTCGGTGTTTATCTTGTTTTCGCCAGTCTTATTATCCCGGCACTTGCAACACGCAAAATAGACACTCGTGGCATCCGGCTCGCTGCCGCCTATGGCATCGGAATGGTCGCTTATTTGTCGGGGCTCGTCCTGTCTACCCACCTCGACATGCCGGCAGGCGCGGTCATCGTCTGGTGCCTCGCCGCGGTTGCAATCCTGTTTGCTGCGCTTATCCAGCCTACACTGTCAAACCGCAGCGCGTGAACCATGCTGTCATGCCAGCTCCTGGCCGAGATGTCACTCAGTACGATGTAATCGTCGAGGAATTCGACAACGTCGGCATGACTGCGCTTCAAGCTGAATATGACGGGTTGCTCAGAATCCGTACCGCTACCTGCTGACCGGTGACCGAGAATGCAATGTACTCATACTCGATGCTGCTGCGCGCGACAAACTCCTGGAAGCCTTTGAATTCGTGCTGCTGCCAGCGATGAAAATTGAAATATTCATCGAACAGCACAATCGCGCCCGGTTGCAATCGGCCACCTAGTCCATCAAAAATCGTGCAGGTTGACGAGTACAAATCACAATCGACATGCAGGAATGCGACAGGTCCGGGGTGAGCGGACAGAAAGCTGGGCAGTGTTGCGTCGAACAATCCGATGTGAAAATCAACATTGTCCGGAACCTTCGGCAACTTTTTCTGCGCGAAGGCACCAATCGGGTTGCCGTTCCAGTACTCCGGTATCCCTTCGAAGGAGTCGAAACCGTGTACCGGCCCGGAAACTCTGGACCCGATCCATCGCATGGTCTTGCCGCGGCCGACACCGAATTCGAGATAAAGCCCATCCGTAGCGACCTGGTCGAGAACGTAGTCCACGAGTTGCGGGTGCTTCTCGTAGAATGGTACGTCAACCATGTTTTCCTTGATGTAGGCCAGGGTTTGACGCTTGGCTTCGAGGTTCATGTCAACAAGTATGTTTGACGCGTAATGCTTGAGCATGAAACGGCGAAACAGGAACTCGCTCAAGGTACGTTTGAATAGAGGCATCGGCAGTGTTATCTGGCGTTCAAATTTTGTTGCAAAGATACCATAAGCCTGCGCGCGCCGGCTGTGTCGAACTGATAGTCGACAACGTTCGGCAGATTTCGGTAAATCTGTTTACAATATGCGCCCTCCTATCTTCGCTTGTTGGGGCCGTATGCGCATTCGCCAATCCATTTTCTTATCGTTTCTGCTTCTGAGTTCGCTGACGGCAGGGGTCGCCGCCGCCCAGCTACGGCCCATTCCGGCGCCGCCCATCATCGGCGCAAAGAGTTACCTGATGATCGACAGCACGACCGGGCATGCCCTGGCCATGCATCAGCCCGACGAGCAGCTTGCACCGGCGAGCCTCACGAAGTTGATGACGGCATATGTGGTCTTTCATGCCCTCAAGCGGCAACAAACCCAGCTCGATGAACAGGTGACGGTCAGTGAAAAGGCCTGGCGGACGCCGGGCTCGCGCATGTTCATCGAGGTCGCCAAGCAGGTGTCGGTACAGGACCTGTTGCTCGGCATGATCGTCCAGTCCGGCAATGACGCGAGCGTTGCCCTCGCCGAGCACCTGGCCGGTACGGAGACCGCGTTCGCAGATCTCATGAACCAATACGCGCAGTTACTCAACATGGCCTCCAGCCATTTCGTGAACGCGACGGGGCTTCCCCATGACGATCATTACTCCACGGCACGGGACCTCGCAACGCTGGCGCGCGCCATCATCGAGGAGTTTCCCGACTACTACCAGTGGTACTCGGTAAAAGAATTCACCTTCAACAACATCAAGCAGCCGAATCGAAACAACCTGTTGTGGCGTGATGCCTCGGTTGACGGCATGAAAACCGGCCGCACCGACGCTGCGGGTTATTGCCTGGTTTCTTCGGCCGAGCGTGACGGCATGCGAGTGATCGCCGTCGTGCTGGGGACGTCAACCGCCAAGGCCAGGAATGACGGCAGCCAGGCACTGATCAACTATGGATTCAGGTTTTACGAGACGCGCCTCGTCTATTCGGCCGGGCAGGAAGTGACCCGGGCGCGCGTATGGAAATCGGCCAATGAGTACACGTCGCTAGGCGTACTCGAGGACCTGTACATAACTATTCCGCGCGGCTCGTACGACTCGCTCGAGATGATCCGCAAGCTACCTGCCGTCCTTGAGGCGCCCGTATCACAGGGTCAGCCAATTGCTGAAATCGTCGTGAATTTGAATGGCGAGAACATGGCGACTGAATCTCTGCGTGCGCTCGACGACAATCCACAGGGTACCTTGTGGCAGCGAACTCGCGACGGTGTCAGTCTCTGGTTCGAATAGCATCGCTCGGAGTCCCCGCAAGTGAACGACGAAACGCTGCTGGAGTTTCCCTGCGACTTTCCGATCAAGATGATGGGGCGGGACACACCGGAGTTTCATTCGGCGGCCCGCAAACTCATCGAGAAACATACCGGACCACTTGATGACAACGCGATTCAGTCCGCCCTGAGCCGCAACGGACGCTTCGTCTCCATTACCGTGACCGTGAACGCGCAAAGTCAGCAGCAACTCGATGACATTTACCGCGAAGTCACGGCCAATGAAGCTGTATTGATGGCACTATGAACGACATCAAAATTCGCAACCTGGGCTTGCAGGACTACGAACCCGTCTGGCATGCAATGCAGGAGTTCACGAATTCGCGCGGTGCCGATACGCCGGACGAAATCTGGTTTACCGAGCATAGGCCCGTTTTCACGCTGGGCGTCAATGCGAGCCGCGATCACTTGCTTGCACCCGGCGACATTCCGGTCGTGCAGATCGATCGCGGCGGACAGGTGACCTATCACGGGCCCGGCCAGTTAATGATCTACCCGCTGATCGACCTGCGGCGCTCTGGCATGGGCGTACGGTCACTGGTCACGGCGCTTGAGCAAAGCGTCGTCGAACTTGCCGCCGATTTCGGCATTGCAGCGGCAAGCCGCGCCGATGCCCCGGGCGTTTACGTTGACGGTGTCAAGCTGGCGAGCGTCGGCCTGCGTATTCGCCGCGGCGCCAGTTTTCACGGCATGGCGTTGAATGTCGACGTCGATCTCGAGCCCTTTTCGCGCATCAATCCCTGTGGCTTTACGGATCTCGAGGTAACGACTCTCGCCCGTCTCGGCGCCGAAGGCGATCTCGAAATCGTGCAACGTCAGCTGTTGCCGCACTTCCTGAAACAAATGGGCTGCGCCGACGTGGCAACAAGTATTGCGAGTGGCGATCTGCCGCAACTCAGGGCCGGTTGAGTTCCTCGAGCCGCTCTGCGCTCCCGACGTCCTCCCACATGCCCTCATAGACGCTGCCCGTCAGCCGTGAGTCATCGGCTGCGCGCCGCAGCATTGGCGCCAACGGGAATCGACCCGGCGTACAATCCGCGAAGAATTCGGGACGGTACAAGGCAACGCCGCTAAATGTCAGCGACGGCGTCTCGCTGTTCGCGACGCGCCCCTCGACGAGATCGAAATCGCCACACTCCTTGTAGGCTGGCTTCGGTACGAGCACCAGGTGGCCGTCAGCATCGTCGTCGAGAGCGGTCGGCAAGGGCATATCTGTGTACACGTCAGCATTAACGACGAGAAAAGCTGCATCACCTAGCATGGGCAGGGCTCGATGAATGCCACCGCCGGTTTCCAGGATGTCCTCACCCTCGGGGCTGTAGGCGACCGAAAGCCCGTACCTTGCGCCCGTACCGACGCGATCGGCGACTTGTTCGCCGAGCCAGCCAAGATTGATGACGACGTTATCGACACCGGCCGCTTTGACCGCATCGAGGTGGCGTTCCAGTAAACTTTGTCCCCGAACCTCCACCAGCGCCTTTGGCGTCGCGTCAGTTACCGGACGCAAACGTTCGCCGCGGCCTGCTGCAAGAATCATCGCGATCACGGCTCTTTCTCCAGCGCGGGCAGGCAACGATTGGCGATGACATCCACAAGAAAGTCGAGCTCTTCGTAACCGGGCCCGAGTTCCACGATATAGGACAACGTGCGTGGGATGTCGGCCAGGTAACCCGGCTTGCCGTCGCGATGATTCAGTCGTGCGAATATTCCGGCCGCCTTCAATTGTCTTTGCACGCCCATGAGATCGAAATAGCGCATGAACTGCACCATGCTCACCTGCGCGCACAGATCCGGCGCAAGATTTTCGTAGAATTTTTCCGCCCATGCCCGGACCCGTTGCACCGGCCAGCGGATGTAGCAGTCCCTGAGCAATGACACGAGATCGTACGTAAACGCTCCTTCGACCGCGTCCTGAAAATCCAGAATGCCCGGACTGTTCTCTGCCGTAAGCATGAGATTCCTGGAATGGTAGTCGCGATGTACGAAAACCTGCGGTTGATCGAGTGCATTACGGATGAGCAGCGAACAGGTATCACGCCAGCGCGTCTTATCGTCGTCGGACCACTCGATACCAAGGTGCGCAATGCACAGCCAGTCATAAAACAGCGATAGTTCAAACTCGAGCAAACTCGCATCGTATGACGGCAACATTGTCTGGTAGGCGGCGCCGCGCGATTGCATCGCACTGAGTGCGACAATCGCGTCGTCGTACAATTGATCTGCACCGGCCGCATCGGCCTGCAAAGCCTGCAGGAATTGCGTCGTGCCCAGATCGGTCAGTAACAGGAATCCGCGTTCGAGATCCGCTTCAATGATTCGCGGCGCATTGAGTCGCATGGCCTCAAGGTAGCCGGCAATGCGTACAAATGGCAGACAATCCTCTTGGGACGGCGGCGCGTCCATCACAATGAAACTTGATCCCGCCGACTGCAATCGAAAATAGCGGCGAAAACTTGCATCCGTGGACGCCGGTGTCATGTTGGCACCTGACAGGCCTTCGATCCGGTCCAGCCATTGTTTGAGTTCAGCCAGCCGGCTGTCGTTCGAAGCCTCAGAATCCTTGATCGCTTGTCTCCGTAACGCGTTGAAGCACCTGCAGAACTATGCGAAGGTAACAAATACTAATGCCTGATAACATCTCGACATCATCGCTTCAGGTTTCACATTCGGTCTGTCCAGAATCTTGTCTTCAAAACACCTGATAATTGCCGGCAGTTTGCTGGGCATACCTGTTGCGCACGCCGCGGAACCGCTTGCCTGCCAGAATACGCTCGGAACGCAATTGGCGCAGCGCGTGCAACCGTCGCGGACGCAACTGGCGGACGAGCAGACGGTCGAATTGACCGCCGGGGCACTCGAGGCCCGGCTTGGCGACAAACCGACGGCAACGATGACCGGTGGCGTCCTGCTGCGACGAGGTAACAAACTCGCGGGTGCCGACAGCGCCAGCTTCAACCCGGAGCAACGCGCTTTGCAGCTGGACGGCAATGTCCGCTACGAGGATCCGGGAACTCAAATCGTCAGTGACTCTGCCGAGTTTTCCTACGATTCCGGGCGCATTGAGTTTTCACATGCCCGGTTTTCGCTGGGAAGGAGCAATGCGAGTGGGAGCGCCGATAATCTCATGATCAATCAGCAAGGTCAGCTGCAGCTCGACAACGTGAGTTACACGACCTGCCCGCCGGGCTCCAACGACTGGGAGCTGCAGGCTGGCGATATCGATCTCGACACGCGCCGCGGCGTCGGCACGGCACGCAACATCAAGCTGCGTTTTCAGGGCGTACCCATACTTTACGCGCCTTACATTTCGTTTCCGATCGGCGATGCGCGCAAGTCCGGCTTGTTGACACCCGAGGTAGGCAGCTCGGCACGCAGCGGCACTGAGATCCGCATGCCGTACTACTGGAATATCGCGCCAAACTACGATGCGACAATCACGCCGAGGCTGTTGAGCGACCGTGGCCTCCAGGTGCAAACCGAGTTTCGCTACCTGACCCGCAGCAGCAATGGCATTGTGGGTGCGCAATACCTGCCCGATGACGATCAGACCAGCGAAGCGCGACACCTGCTGAGTCTCAATCATCGGACCCTGTTTGGGAGTCGCTGGCGCAACCGCATCGATTATCGTGAGGTGTCCGACAGTCAGTACTTCGAGGATCTTGGCGGCTCGCTCAGCCTGTCGAGTATTACGCAACTGAACCAGAGCCTGAGTTTCGACTGGCACAACGACTCGCTATCGTTCTTCGGACAAGTACAGGACTACCAGACTCTGGACGACGCCATCCTGCCCACGGAGGAACCCTATCAACGTGTCCCACAGCTCCTGTTCACCGGCTATTGGCCAGACAGAATGCTGGGGCTCACGGCGAGCATCAGCGGCGAGGTCGTGAATTTCGAACGCGACGTCGGCGTTACCGGTTGGCGTCTCAACGTTATGCCGCAACTCGAGTTACCGATCGTTCGCCCTGGCTGGTTCATCAAACCTGCCGTCGCTTTCGACTACACACAATACGATCTCGGCAACACCTTACCCGGCACACCAACGGATCCGAGTCGTTCGGTCCCGATCAGCAGCCTCGATACAGGATTCATCCTCGAACGGACGATGTCCCGCTCAAATGGATCGCGGCGCATCCAGACGATCGAGCCACGTCTGTTGTACGTACACATTCCGAATCGTGACCAGGACGGCCTGCCGGTTTTCGATACGATCATCCCGGATCTCAACTTTGTACAGCTGTTTCGCAAAAACCGCTTCCTTGGCGTCGACCGCATCGGCGACACCGACCAGGTTAGTGTGGGCGTGACGACTCGGATACTCGACGTGTCCACTGGCAAGGAACTCGTTACTGCCACGATCGGCCAGACACGTTATCTCAGTGATCGACGGGTAACACTGCCTGGTGATTTACCGGACAATTTTGAGTCAACGGACTACATCGCGGAAGTTCGATTCCTGCTGTATGAATACCTGAACTTCGACTTCGGTCATCAATGGGGCTCCGGCCCCTCTGTTACGACGCAATCGGAAGCACGCCTGCAATACCGACCCTCGAGCAACAAGGTCCTCAATCTCGCCTACCGCTTTCGCCGCAACTCGCTCGAACAGGGCGACCTGTCATGGTCCTGGCCGCTAGCATCACAATGGAATTTCGTCGGCCGATACAACTTCTCGTTCCGGGACCAGGAGGTACTTGAGCAGTTTTTCGGGCTCGAGTACGACAGCTGCTGCTGGGCGTTGCGGCTCGTCGCCAGGCGCCACATTTCCACACGCGACGGAACTCGGGATTCCTCTTTTGGTCTGCAATTGGTGTTGAAGGGCATGACGAGTGTCGGCACGGCAGCTGACAAACTTCTCGAACGTGGTATTCTTGGCTATTCTGCAGACCCTCGGTAAGAAATAGTGTTTAAAATCAAAAGCTTATGCGCTGTTGTCGCGCTATCGGCTGCGCCGCTCGTCGCTGCGGAAGAGCTCTCCGAGACAGGCGATTTTCTCGACGGCGTCGCCGCCATCGTCAATGATGGCGTGGTTCTCAAGAGCCGGTATTTCGAGACGCTCGACATGATCGTGGACCAGTCCAAGAAAGAAGGCTGGGCGTTGCCACCTGACGAGGTGCTCCAGGAGCAGGTCCTGGAGCGCGTTATCCTGACTCAGATTCAATTACAGCGTGCGGACATGATCGGACTGGAGATTTCCGATCAGATGCTGAACCAGGTCATCGCCGGCGTCGCCCGGCAGCGCGGCATCTCCTTCGAAGAATTGCCGCGGATGCTGGCAACGGATGGCATCGACTACCAGGATTTTCGTCGTCAGATGCGCGAAGACGTCACGCTCGAGCAGCTGCGTCGCATCGACGTCATTCAGCGTATCCAGGTATCGCCGCGCGAGATTCAAAACTGCATCGCCGATATCGAAGATAACGTCGTTATCAATTCCGACTACGACTTGTCCCATATTCTATTGTCCCTACCCGAATCGGCATCTTCGGAACAGATCGATGACATTGTGGCTGCCGCACAGGATATTTATGATCGTGCGACAGACGGCGCCGACTTTCGTGCACTCGCCGTGCGCTTTTCACAAGGCCCAACTGCGCTACAGGGCGGTGCACTGGGGTGGCTGAAAGGTGAACAGGTCCCGACCATGTTCACCGACATACTCGCTCCCCTGAAGGCCGGTGATGTATCCGAACCTTTTCGCACTGCGTCGAGCATTCATATCGTCAAGGTCAATGACATGCGCAGTGCCGTTGAGCGCAGCGAGGAGAAACAGGTCAGCGCGAGGCACATTCTGATCACGCCAAACGAGATCATCGACGACGAAACCGCGCGACAACAGCTGTTGGATGCGCAGCGGCGTATCCAGGAAGGCGAGGATTTTGGCGAACTCGCGAAACTGTTGTCTGATGATCCGGGCTCCTCCAACAGCGGCGGCGAACTGGGCTGGGCCGGACCCGGCACGTTTGTACCCGAGTTTCAGGCGGCCATCGACACGCTTGAAGTAGGTGGGATGAGTGCGCCGTTTCGCAGCCCATTCGGCTGGCACATCGTTGAAGTTCTCGACCGTCGCACCTACGACAACACAGACGACCTCAAGGAACAGAACTGTACCTTGCGTATCCGCAATGGCAAGACGGAAGAGGAAACCCAGCTATGGGCGCGGCGGCTGCGCGATGAGGCTTACGTCGACATCCGGATGTGACCCGCAAGTCCAAACCGCTGGTAATAACTGCAGGTGAACCGGCGGGGATCGGTCCCGATCTTTGCCTGACGATCGCTGCCAATGAAGATCGCCCGGATTTTGTAGTCGTATCCGACGCTGAACTTCTGCGCGATCGGGCGGCGCAGCTCGACATCGATATTCAGGTCCGCGCTTTGTCGAGCAGTGATCTGGACAACTGGCAGCCCGCCGCCGATGAAATCGCGGTACTGGATTGCCCCTTTACCGACGCCGTGCAGTGCGGCACACCGAATCCGGCCAATGCCGCCGTTTTGCTGCAGGGCCTGAGGCTCGCCGTC